>Ga0214921_10007761_pt1 | contig 14178 bp, 17 predicted proteins | sample LL1505_MetaG_FD_177992 | JGI IMG/M metagenome (GOLD analysis project Ga0214921, IMG submission 177992) | Freshwater microbial communities from Lake Lanier, Atlanta, Georgia, United States - LL-1505 | ecosystem: Environmental > Aquatic > Freshwater > Lake | place: USA: Georgia | collected... | reverse complement strand
GACAACTATTAAAACCTTAATTTGTACATTATATGGCTAAATAAGGAAATGTAGCTACAGGCATCGCAGAATGTAGTGATCGAAGCTACCTCTGATCCATAAGTGCGATGGCCCGTTTACTGCTGAGATCGCAGTAAAATTTGGAGTCAAAAGAAAAGTAGGATTGATAATACTTAACTTCAGATATGTAAAATCTGGAGGTAAAGCCCTTTTGGATATCAAAGAAAAGTTAATAAATCAGAGTATCGTATTAAAACCAAACTTCATTATGTATAGTTCTTAATACTTTAATCCAATCTTTTAGATGATAAGATATTTCTTCTTTTTCTGAATTCTCAAAACCATTTTTAGCTATATTGTAATAAGTATTTTCTGATGGATAAGCTCTTCTTGGTTTATTTAAATTTTTATAAAAAAATCCTAAAAATACAAGTAATGATTTCGCTGTATCCTCATCATGCTTAAATTCAAAAATAGATTTTTTAACTATTGGTTCGCCAATTAAATCATAAAACTTTAAACCAACCGCTTCGGAAATGTACTCTTTTTCCTCAAAAGAATATTTTAAATCTTTACTATATTTTATTATTGTTATCTCCGCGAATACTGGAAAGCTTATATCAACTATTCCATCTATATCATCTTCACAAATTTTATTTAATATTTCTGGTAAGCACTCTGGATCTTGAATGAGTAAAAAAGTTTTTTCTGGTGATAAACCTAATTTCTTGGCAAAAAAATCAATATCTCTTTCTGAAACTATCACATTAACTATTACAGTTAATTTTTATTTTTATTAAGTAAATGTTGTTGAATTACATCAAAATTACGATCTAATTTTTTTTCTATCCTATCAAAGTAATCATCAAAAGACTCTTTTGTAACATAAGTTGTACTAATTTTTAATGCTAGATCTGATATTTCTTGCTGATGCTTTCTGCCCTCTGCTTCCATTTCTTTTCTTAAGGTTATAAAATCACTAAAAGTTTTGTCGTTAATTTCTTTCATAAGATTCTCTTGTTTATCAAAAAGAGAGAATACTCTAGTAAATAACCATCCACCTAAAAAAGATAAGGCTCCTAATATTAAGTTAAATAATACTGTAATATCTAAATTCATACATATATTTACACTATATAGCGTGAATTTTATAATTAATTATATTAATATTATATATTAGATCTATTACCAGAGAAAACTACTTCGCCTTCACAGTATTCTTTAATTTCATTAGTTATATACTCTTTCATGGACTTAAAATCATTAAATTGTATAAAATTTGGACCATCTTTATCATTATCTAGTATCAGCTTATAAATATTGACCTCTTCAATAATATCACATTTATTTATAATAACTTTATTTGTACCAGAAATTTTAACCGCTCTTTTTAGATGATTCAATCTTAACCAATTAGCTATTCTTTTGCGTCCAGTCGTTGAGCCGTATTCTTTACCTAAGTCTATAATTTTATTTAAATCTTCATTACTCCACAATGATTCTGGAAATAATGGATCTACTCCGCTTTTAGTATCGTAAATTTTAGCTACGCCAATAATATCTTTTATTTTTTTAGGACTAAAACCTAAAGAGCAAGCGGAATACGGTAATGTTTCACTACTTGTAACATATGGATAATCTCCATAATTTAAATCTAACCAAAAACTTTGAGCACCTTCACATAAAATATTACCATAAAGTTCACCATCCCAAAGATATTGTTTATCTAAATAATCTTTTGCAAGTTTTCCAACTCTTAATGCTTTATCTGCATAGCATGGAGCAATACCTTGACCAGTTGTACCAAGTTTTGGTTTTAAGAATTTAAGATCGTACTGAATATGTTTTTCAGTAATAATATTAGCTCTAGGACTAACTTTGATTAATGATGTATCAAATCCTTCTTTTTTAAGATAATCTATTTCATCAAAAAATTTATCAATATTAATAACACAGTTTGGGCCAATGACGCTAAGTTTATTTTGAAAAACTCCACAAGGAATAATATGAGTTTTATACTTTTTATCATTTATATAAACTGTATGACCTGCGTTGGGACCACCATTCCAGCGGCAAATAATATCATAATTTTTACTAATAGCATTACTTATTTTTCCTTTTCCCTCATCTCCCCAAGCTAATCCAAAGATGATATCTACATAATTGATCATTAATAAAATATTATATAATAAATATGCAAGAAATACAAGTGTAAATTATCAATATGTTTAAACTTATACTTGGATTATCAGCTTTCTTATTAGCATCTTGTGCTGCATTTTTTTCAGTTAAAGGAATAGCTCTTCTTTTTGCAGCTAGCTTTTGGAGCGTTGGAATAATGGCTGGAAGTCTTGAAATAGCAAAATTAGTCAGTGCAAGTTATCTTTATAGATATTGGTCGTCAACCCATAATTTGCTTAAAAAATATATGCTATGCGCAACTGTATTATTGATGTGTATAACAAGTCTTGGTATTTTTGGCTTTCTTTCTGACGCTTTTCAACGTAATTTTTCACAATATTCTTTAAATTTAAACAAAATTCAAACTTTAAAATCTCAGCAAAACTTTTATATTTCCCAAATAGATTTCAATAAAAATAAATTAAAAGATCTTATAGAATTACAAAAGACATATCAAATTTCCTTAGATAACGCTGTAAAACAAGATGTAACCACCACTAAAACTACTAGCGAAGGATTCTTTACTTCTGCTAAAACTGAAAAAGTAACAGATATTAAATTAGTAGAAAGCAAGAACAAAATAGTCGAAGGATCTCAAAATAATATCAATAACTTATTTTCTCAAATATCTGCAACCACTTCTGATCTTCAAAATTTAGAAAAGCAAAGCCTAGAGAACAATCAAGAAATAATGAAACTTGAAAGTGATAATAGTAAAGGAGAAATTGGAACATTTAAATTCGTAGCAGATGCGTTTGGATTAAAAATAGAAACCGCAGTAAGAATATTTATTATTTTAATCGTTATAGTTTTCGATCCATTAGCATTATGCCTAGTTATAGCTTATAACTCAATTATTAAAAAAGAAAATACCTTAGAACCAGATATAAAAAAAATCACAGAAAAAATAAAAGTTATTTATAAAAATTTTAAGAGAGGTACAAAATATTCTCATAATCAGGATATGGCAGATCCTAATTACAATTTAAAATAATTCAATATTTAGTGTAAAGTAAAGTATGGCTAAAAATGGATGTGGACAATTTGTTGAGTTAGCAAGCGTTTATTCAAACGATGGTCTTGCTGTATACCAAATTTCGCACGCTGCTCTTAAAGCATCTGATAAAAGATATGCGAATTATAAAGCAAAGGTTAAGAGTAGCGCAAAGAGTAGATCGTTCTTTACAGAATATGAGGAAGGTTGTGAGTGTGCAGCGAATTATAAGGCAGATGCAAATGGGAGTTACAATTCAGACGCTAACTCCTCAATCAGCGCATCTGTAGATACTTATGGAAGTATTATTATAAAGAATATTATGCAATCAAACGCAAGTATGAACGGCTCCGACATAAAAATCGACAACTTATCTCTAGTTTATTGTAGTCCAGCTACATCATCCTCAACTTTCACACAAAGTGGATCGATCCAATGCACAAATAATAATGGTACAACAGCAATGGAATGTGAAGGGCAATGTAATACAACTCAAACTGATACTTCCACCCAAATTAAAAAACAGGGAAAACAATTGGTTCCAGTTACAACTAGTTCTAGCAACAATGATCCTTGTGTTGGCGAACCTGCATATGGCCCAAGCGCTCAAGGACATGAGCAAGGCGCCGATACAGAGACTTCTCAATCATGGTCAAAAAACGAGAATTACAACGATTCATGGAAGTCGAACGAAAACTGCGCTCAAGGTAGCTATAATTATACATCTAGCTCTAATATAGATATCACCGTTAATGGAGAAGTAAATTTATCTAAGGCACAAAACATAAGACGCCAAGCAATTAATACGCGTTTAAGTATATATGCAACAAATCGGGCTCAAAATAAAGATGGAGCCAAATGTACGGCTGACTGGGTCTCCCCAAACGAATATGCTTGTTGGGATTTTTTTGGCATAGACGATGAAAACCTTTATGTTGAGGAGGAGCTTTATTCTTGGAAAGCAAGATTTAAAGCGTTCGTACATAAAGAGGGTTTACCTACTGACGTTACTACTTTCAAGGCGAATGTTCACTTATATTCAGTTCCAGCATGGTTTGATCCATATGGAGAGCCACATCCTCCCGAAACTGGGATTAGCAATTGTAATTGCGGTTCACCCACTCTTGATGGTATACAACCATTTAAAAAACTTTCTGTATCAGTCCCAAGAGACGGTGAAATAGTTACTTGGTTTAACAGCGAACTTATTTTAGGCGGTGGCGGTGATATAGATTCAAGCGAAGCACCTACTCAAGAATCTTTTGTTCTTTATTGTATCGAAGATACAACATACCAATAAAATTAAAATTTAATATTTAGTGTAATATAAAGTATGGCTAAAAATGGATGTGGACAATTTGTTGAGTTAGCAAGCATTTATTCAAACGATGGTCTTGCTGTATACCAAATTTCGCACGCTGCTCTTAAAGAATCTGATAACAGATATAAGAAGTATAAAGCAAAGGTTAAGAGTAGTGGAACTAGTAAATCCTACTTTACAGAATATCAGGAAGGTTGTGAGTGTACAGCGAATTGGAAGTCAGATTCAAATGGGAGTTACAATTCAAACGCTAACTCCGAAATCAGCGCAGATGTAGATCAGTATGGAAGTATTATTATACTGAATAAGATGCAATCAAACGCAAATACGAACAGCTCCCAGACAACAATCGACAGTACAACTTTAATATATTGCGCCCCAGATCCAGACTTCTACTCTTTTAACCAAGGTGGACAGATTAGTTGCACAAATAATAATGGGACAACAGCAATGGAATGTAAAGGAACATGTAATACAACCGAAACCCGAACCGTCTTAAAAAAAGAAGGAAAAAAATGGAAGAAAACGAGTGAGACTTACACAAGTAATGATCCTTGTCTTGGCGAACCTGCATATAGCCCAAGCGGTCCAGCAAATCAAGGATGGAAGCATACCTCCGATACAGAGACTTCTCAATCATATTCAAAAAACGAGAGTTCCAACCAAGAATGGAAGTCGACCTCAAACTGCGCTCAAGGTAGCTCTAATTCTACATCTAACTCTAATATAGATATCACCGTTGAGGGAGTAGTAACTTTATCTGACGCACAAAACATAAGACGCCAAGCAATAAATACGCGTTTAGGTATATATGAAGAAAATAAGGCTCAAAATAAAGATGGAGCCAAATGTACAACTTACTATACTTCTCCAGCGCAATATGCTTGTTGGGATTTTTTTGGCATAGATCAAAACCTTCTTTATGTTGAGGAGGAGTATTATTCTTGGAAAGTAAGATTTAAAGCGTTCGTACATAAAGAGGGTTTACCTACTGACGTTACTACTTTCAAGGCGAATGTTCACCTGTATTCAGTTCCAGCAGAATTTGACGCGTATGGAGAGCCATATATTCCCTATACTGGGATTAGCAACTGTAATTGTGGTGCAGCCACTGTTGATGGTATACTGCCATTTAAAAAACTTTCTGTATCAGTCCCAAGAGACGGTGAAATAGTTAATTTTTTTAACAGCGAACTTATTGTAGGCGGTGGCGCTGATGCGGATTCAAGCGAAGCACCTACTCAAGAATCTTTTATTGTTTATTGCGTCGAAGATACAACATACTCAGGACAAGAAGATTAAAATTTAACTAATTTAAAATTCTTCGTTGATGGATCTAATTTCAACAAATACTGTTTAGCTTCTATAAGACCCTCTTTTGAGGGCGCGAATACTCCATAAAGAAAATTATCACTTTTTCCATAAACAGCGTAATATTTAGTTTTTTTTGTTTTCTTTATTTTGATTTTCTTTTTCATTTATAATTTTCATTAGATGCTCTTTTAAAGTATCTTTAGCTTTTTCACAAAAATCTTGATTCAATTGACCACAACAATGTTTGAATTTTTTACCAGTACTAGGGCAAATAGTATTTCTTGGTATTTTAGGATATATTCTAACTATCGGACTAAATTCAGTTGCTCTAGCATATTCAATTGAAGTTAATTTATCTATATTGTCTTTGTTCATTTTTATATTATAATGTATTTATTAATATAAATCAATTATTTTCCATGAGCAAATCCTTCATACATGCTGTTTGGGCTATTTCTAACAGCTTGTATGGTATTACTCCATAAACCACCACGCATATCTTGTAAATTTCTGAAGCCAAGATAACTCATAGAGCTTCTTAAGCCATTAGTAAAATCATATATAATATCTTCAATAGATTTATTTTCAATAATTGGAATCAAAGTATTGTCTCCTTCAACGAATAGATTCTTTTTGGTTCCATCGTATAAGTCATAATCTTCAACAACATCTTGACTAGCCATTCCTCTATACTTAGCAAATCTTTTGCCGTCTATTTCAATAATATTTTCATCATCAACAACATCAGATAGCCCCGCAAAAATTCTGCCACAAATTACCGCATCACATCCACTAGCAATAGCTTTAACTAAATCTTTTGGATATCTAATACCACCATCAGCAAGAATACTTGGCCTATGAGAAGGATTAGGTTTATCTTGTTTAAATAAATCAACTTGAGAAAGCTCCCAATTCCTTACGGCTTTCCAAGCATAATAGTTTCCAGTCAGACTTGGACATCCAATTCCAGTTTTAACTTGAGTTAAACACATAGAACCTGGACCTATTAGATGCCTAAACCCATCTGCTTTAAGATTAGCTAGCCTATAAACGCTTTCTTTAGTTAAAGTATTACCCACGATAACATCTTGAGAAAATTCAGCTGTCTTATACCACCTAAGAAAATCTTCAACATTCTTAGCTAAACCATTAGCGGTATCTAAAAAGTAAACATTAGTAAAAGTACTTGTAGCTCTAATTCTTTCTTCTGCGTCCTTTAACCCAATTGCAGTAACGCAAAAATCACTAGCATCTTTAATAAGTTTAGCTTTGGCTCTTTGATCATCAACAGACATAAATCTATGCAAAACTCCAGCCGCACCAAGTTTATTCATCTTAATACACGATTTAACAGAAGATACTGTGTCCATTGGAGAAAGTATAATTGGAATCTTAATACTACAATTTCTTGAAATTTTAGTAGTTGTATCTACTTCTTTTCTAGAAGTAATATCTGAAAAATTTGGTAGTAACGAAATATCGTCGTAACTTAAAGCTTCTTTGAATTCTTGTTTTTGCATTTATTTATATTAGACTATTTTTTATAAAGAATCAAGAAAATAATTGACTTAAAAATAAAAAAGATATAAGATATCATCTTATGCTACAAACAATTATATGTATAGCGATAGGAATCAGTATAGCAGTAAATTGGCATTTTTCTAAAAAATGAATAACAGAATATCATTTATACAAGCCGCGATTGAAACTGCTAGAATATGGTCAAGTAGATCAGAAGATCCATATAAAAAAGTTGGAGTATGCATCTTAAATAAAGATGGTAGAGTATTATCTGTAGGATATAATGGTTTATTGCCTAAATTCAAAATTAATGAAGATTTTTTTAGTGATAGAGATAACAGAAGAAAGTACATGATTCACGCAGAAATCAATGCTTTATCATTAGTAAAAAGAGGAGATGAACCCTATTTACTAGCTTCAACTTTATTACCCTGTTCAAATTGTGCTACGAATATTGTTGCGTATGGAGTTAAAAGTGTGGTATACTCTGAAGAATATGAAAAGGATTCTACAGCTAAAGAGATATTTAAATTTTACAATATAGAATTAATTAAAATATGAAATATATAATACTATTATCATTTATAGCCAATTTCGCAGCTGCTCAATCTGGAGCTGTATATGAAACTTATAAAACTAGAGGCGGTGGAACAAATGAATCTCATGGTACTATTTTCAATAAACCATTCCAAGAATATAATTATATTAAAACTGCAAAAGGAATAGAGGTATATCAGACTTATAAAACTGGAGGCGGCAATGGTACAAATCAATCTCATGGGACTATATTCTCGAAACCATTTCCAGAATATTATATTATTGGAAATAAAATGTATAGAACATATAAGACTGATTATAAATCAACCAATCAATCTCGTGGCACAATATTCACCCAGCCTTTCGAAGCAAAGAATATTGATCCAAATGTAGATACTAAAGCTTTAAAAGAAAATATACAAACCCAAGTCCGAACCCAACAAATTCGTACTGGACAAGATTATCCAAAATATGACGGAACTGGAGATATATCTTATGGAGAATAAAAAATGATTGGATTAACTGGCGTAGCTCGGTCTGGAAAAGATACTTTTTATTCTATATTAAAAAGATATTTAGAAGAAAAGGGTATCAAATCCCAAAGATTAGCTTTTGCTGATGCATTAAAAAATGAACTATATGAATTTACTAAAGATAAATTTAAAATAGATTTATTAAATTGCAGTCCAGAAAATAAAGAAATAGTGCGACCACTTATGGTTGCTTATGGAAAATGTAGAAGAATCCAAACAGAAGGAAAATACTGGACTTCTACTATTCAGCCAGAAGTAAATAAACTAATCGCCAGCAATATTGTACCAATCGTAACAGACGTAAGATATATAGAATATAAAGATGATGAATACTCTTGGCTAAAATCTCATAACGGTATTTTAGTTCATATATCAAGAAAATTAGACGATGGTTCTTTGATACCACCAGCTAATATAGAAGAAAAATCTAACGATAATAAACTTAAAGCTGTATCTGATGTAAGTATAGTTTGGGAGACTTGTCAAGATGTAAACTTTTTATATGAGTTGATGCAAAAGCAATTAAAAAATGTTTACGAAAAATACTTACAGAATAAAAAATAATATGAATATAATAATAGACGACATTACTTTAGTAAAGAATATAAAAGAAAAGAATGATGAAGAAGCGTTAAAAGCTTTAATTCAAAAACATTCTGCACTTTGTAATTCTTTATATAAAAAATACTCTAGCCCTATGATTGCATCTGGAGTTCATCTTCAAGACGTAATAGATCAAAAAGACTATATAGTATATAAATCCGCATTAACCTTTGATGAGAACAAGAATTCTAAATTTTCAACTTGGTTATATAATCAGGTAAGATACCAATGCCTTAATTGCATGAACGAAAATAGTCATTACTTAACACTTGAAACGGATAAGCTAAACTATTTAATAGAAAAGAATACGCCAGTTCAAAAGGAATATAAAAATATCAATGAATATATTATGAATATTATTGATTCTTGTTCAGACGAAAGAGTACAAAAGATATTTAAAATGCGATATTTAAATGATTCTAATAAAAAGATGCCTTGGAATAAAATAGCTAAAAAACTAAAGATAAGCACTCAAACTGCTATTAATATTCATAATAAAGCTATTAAACTATTAAAAACTAAGGTTGAAAGTAAAAATTCTTTTGACAAAATATAAAGAAAGAAGTACAATATAAAAATGAATAACACAAATCAAAATACAAACAAGAACCAAAATGAGCTAGGCGCACTTTGGAAAAAGAAAAGCAAAACAGGAATGTCATTCCTATCTGGTTACATTAATGATCATGATGGTCAAAGAATTGACGTTGTAGTTTTCGCTAATAGCAAAAAAACAAATGAAAGAGCTCCAGATTATAGATTATATGTATCTAAGTCTCTAGATAATCAAAATAAAAATACAGATTCTGCATCTGTGGTAAAAACTGCCCCAACAAAAAAAGTTCAGCAACCCGTTCAAGAGGATGAAGATGACATCCTATGAGTCTAGCGTTTAACTTACCAATAAATTCAGTAAGTTTTGGTCAAATATCTACATTAATTCTTAGGGAGCTATATAACTCTAAGGCTAATGTAGGTATTTTACCTATTGGTAATGTTGATCTATCTACTCAATCAGATTTAACTCAAGAGTTTGGAGACTGGTTGCAGAAATCAATTAATTCATCTCTTGAAATATTTAATAGAAAAAATAAATTATTTAAACTGTGGCATCTGAATGGTTCTTTTGAAAGCTATTCAAATGAACAAGTTCTACTTAGTTTTTATGAATTAGATCAGCCAACAAAAATAGAGTTAAATACTGTAAAAAATAATCATAAAGTATTGTTCTCTTCAAAAGAAGCAGTAGAAATATTTAAAAATCTTGGATGCAAGAATGTAGAGTATATTCCATTAGCATTTGATAAATACAATTTTAGTACAATAGATAAGACTTACTTTATGGATGATAGAATCGTTTTTAATTTAGTTGGAAAATTAGAAAAAAGAAAGCATCACTTAAAATTAATTAAACTTTGGGCGCAAAAATTTGGTAATAATAAAAAGTACGCCCTACAATGCTGTATTTTTAATCCATTCATTAAACAAGAAGATCAGAACGCTCTTATTTCTCAAGCTTTAGATGGAAAAACTTATTTTAATATCAATTTTTTACCCTTCATGGGTCAGAATAAAATTTATAATGATTTTTTAAATAGTGGTAATATCGTATTAGGAATGAGTGGGGCAGAAGGATGGGGGCTTCCAGAATTTCATTCTGTAGCTATGGGGAAGCATTCTGTAATAATGAACGCTCATGGATATAAGTCTTGGGCAAATGAAAATAATAGTGTTCTGGTACAGCCTAATTCTAAAATTGAAGCTTATGACGGAGTATTTTTTAATAAAGGTGCGCCATATAATCAAGGCAATATTTATGATTTTAATGAAGAAGAATTTCTTAGTGCCTGCGAATTAGCAATCAAAAGGGTAGAAAGCAATAAAGTAAATAAGCATGGGCTTGAACTTCAGCAAGAATTTACTTCTGAAAAATTTATTGAAAATATAATTAATTATCTAAAGTAATGCCATTATATACATACATACATCCAGAAACAGAAGAAATTATAGATGTAGTTCAATCTATTCATGACAACCATATTTATATTGATAAGAATGGAATAGAATGGAAAAGAGTTTTTACAGCTCCAGAAATCAATACTCATGGAACATTAAAAGCTGAAACAACAGATAAACAATTTGCTGAATTTACAAAAAATCAAAAAGGTAGCATGGGTGATCTATGGGATAGAAGTTCTGAACTTTCCGAAAAAAGAAAAAAAGTTTATGGAAAAGATCCATTAAAAAATAAGTATTATGAAAATTGGAGCAAAAAAAGAAAAGGTCGCGTACACCCCAAAAGACACTTAGAGTAAATTGTTTATAACTTTTAAAAATTTTCTTTCTTTATCTTAAAAAAGAATGTAATATAGTTTTTGTACTAGTTACATTATGAATAAAAATACGAATGTTAAAAAAAGAAATGGATCTACTGAAAAGTTTAATATAGAAAAAATAAACAAAGTAATCAACTGGGCAATCGATGGTTACAGTGGCGTTAGTTTAACGGATATTGAAATTAATGCTAAGATTAATATTCACGACGGAATTAACACTAAAGAAATCCATAATCTTTTAATTGAAAGTGCAGCAAATTTAATCTCAATTGAAAAACCGAATTATCAATATGTTGCAGCGAGATTATTAAATTACCAACTTAGAAAAGACGTTTGGAAGGGTAAACATGCTCCGAGATTATCAGAATTTTTAAATCAAAATATTAAAAATAAAGTTTACGATTCAAGCATTTTAAGTGACTACTCAGAAGACGAGATAAATAAAATTGGAGAATTTATTGATCACGATAGAGATTTTATTTTTACTTATGCTGGAATTAAACAACTTTGCGATAAATATTTAATCAAGAATAGGACTACTGGCGAAATTCACGAAACTCCCCAATTCGCTTATATCTTAATTTCAGCTTATGCTTTTGCAAAATATCCATTAGAAACAAGACTTTCTTATATTAGAAAGTTCTACGATGCTATTAGCAGGCATAAAATCAACCTTCCAACACCAGTAATGGCAGGAGTTAGAACATCTAGCAGAAATTATGCCAGTTGCTGTTTAATCGGAGTAGATGATACAAAAGATAGTATTACAGCTAGCGCTACCGCTGTTAGCATGGCTACTGCTAATAGATGTGGAATTGGAATTGATATAAGCAAGATTAGAGCTATTGGATCTTCTATTAAGAATGGGGAAGTTGTACATACTGGTTTAATTCCGTTTTTAAAAATCTATGAGAGTAGCGTAAAGGCATGGCAACAGAATGGATTGAGAGGCGGTAGTGCAACTTGTAATATTCAATGGTGGCATTATGAAATTGAAGATATTGTTGTATTGAAAAATAATGCAGGAACAGACGACAATAGAGTTCGCAAACTTGACTATACAGTTGGCATGAGCAAACTATTTTATGATAGAGTATTAAAAGATGAAGATATTACTCTATTTAATAACGCAGAAGTTCCAGAACTTTATGAAGCGTGGGGAACAAAAGATTTCGATAAAGTATATAAAGAATGTGAATCTAAAAAATTAAAATTAAAAAAGAAAATGTCTGCTCGTAAGCTATTCTCTCTTATTATTAAAGAAAGAGTTGAAACTGGTAGAATTTATATTTTAAATGTAGACCATGCAAATAATCACGGAGCATGGTTAGATAAAGTTACAATGAGTAATCTTTGCACGGAAGTTATCCACCCCACGATTCCATTAAATGATTATCACGATAAAGAAGGTGAAATTGGAATGTGCATTCTTTCGGCAGTAAATATGTTAGAAATAAAAAATTGGCAGGATCTTGAAAAGACTTGCGATCTTATCGTAAGATTTTTAGATGAAATAATTGAACTTCAAGATTATTTTAATATTGCTGCTGAAAATTTTGCTAAAAAACGCAGAAGTCTTGGCGTTGGAATTACCAACCTTGCAGCTTTTCTTGCTAAAAATGAATTGAAATATACTTCTGATAAGTCATTATCAGTTGTTGATGAATGGATGGAGCATTTTCAATATTATCTATTAAAGAGTAGTGTCGAATTAGCTAAAGAAAAAGGTAAATGCGATAAGTTTGATAGAACGAAATATTCTAAAGGTATACTGCCCATTGATACATACAAGGATAAAGTAGATGAATTAGTTAAAAGAAAATTATCTCTTGATTGGGATAAACTAAGAAAAGATATTAAAGAATTTGGTTTGAGACATTCTACATTATCTTCCTGCATGCCTTGTGAGAGCAGCTCTGTAATTCAATGCTCAACAAATGGAGTCGAGCCTATTCGTAGCCTTATCACTTATAAAACTAGTAAAATGGGCAAACTTCCAGTTATGGTTCCAGGAATTGGAAAGTATGACGAGAATTATGAATTAGCATATGATTTAAAAGATAATACTGGACTACTTAAAATTAATGCAGTAATTCAAAAATACATTGACATGGCTATATCAACTAATGTATACTACAACTATAGTCATTATGAAAACAATATTCTTCCAGATGCAAAAGTCATGAAAGAACTGATTTATGCTTATAGCCTTGGTTTAATTAGTTTATATTATAATAATACAGATGATGGAGATAAAGAGCAGTCCTTAAATCAAAAAGAAGATAGAGATTGTTCTAGTGGAGCGTGTAAACTATAATCCATGAAAACAGTATTAAATTTTAAAAATATAGATACCACTAAACAGCCTCTTTTCCTCGGAGAAGATCTTAATCTTCAAAGATATGATCGATTTAAATATCCAATATTTTTTGAATTATTTAAAAAGCAAAACGAAAATTTTTGGTGGCCTCACGAAATAGCATTAGGAAAAGACAGAAGTGATTATAAGAATTTAACCGATACAGAAAGATTTGTATTTGATAGCAATTTGAGATTTCAAACACTTGGAGATAGTATGCTTTCTAGGAGTATCCATTCCTTGAAAGATTACGTAAGTAATCCAGAGCTTGAAATTTGTATGAATACTTGGGCGCAATTTGAAGGTATTCATAGTTATTCTTACTCTTATCTCTTAAATAATGTATATCCAGACCCAACCAAATTCTTTGATAGCATTATGGAAGATAAAGAAATAACAAGTCGCGCTCAATTGATTAGAGATAATTTTGATAAAATTCTTGGTAGTGATGAAAAGAAAGATCCTAAACAAAAGATTTT
>Ga0214921_10007760_pt1 | contig 14178 bp, 21 predicted proteins | sample LL1505_MetaG_FD_177992 | JGI IMG/M metagenome (GOLD analysis project Ga0214921, IMG submission 177992) | Freshwater microbial communities from Lake Lanier, Atlanta, Georgia, United States - LL-1505 | ecosystem: Environmental > Aquatic > Freshwater > Lake | place: USA: Georgia | collected... | reverse complement strand
GGCCTGTATTATGACGTAAAAGCACGTATTCGAGGCAGACAATGGGTCAACTTCTTTGAAGACCTAGAGGATGAATCCTGGGATAAGTAACCCCTAGAAACGACAAAATTCCCCCTTACCATAGTAGCGATACTAGGGCGAGGGGGATTCTTGTTTTAAAAGGTGTTACTTAACTAGACCAAAGTCCTTTGCTGACTTGTCTAGAGCCTTAAGTACAGGGGCTGCTACAGCGGCCAAGGCTGCCATTGCTAGCGCCTTAGGGTCTGTATTGCCAGTCATGAACATGGCTAGGGCTGCAGCAAATGCAGCACGGAAGTATGATAGGGCAATTGCTTTAACTTTATTTTTATTCATTTTGTCTCCTTCTTTGGCAGAGGCTTAACTGCTGCCTTAACTTTAGCGATAGTTGTTGGGTTGCCTAACCAAGGAAACCAAGGGGAAGTGTCGTTCCCGCAAGTCTCTTTGATTGAGATATGTAGATGGTGATTATGCTGATTGATGCCAGTGTAGCGGGCTTCGCCAGCCTTTTCTGACCAGATTTTACCATGAAAGATTACGTACTTGACTCGCTTATCTGCTTGAATCTTATGATAGATATCAAAACAGTCAATACCATTGACAGGGTCATGTGTAAGGTCTACTCCATAGCCTGTGTTATGGTCTGAGTTAGGACTCTGTGCTAGGTGAGCAGCAGAAGGCAGAAGCCCATCTGAGGCCTTGTTGCGCTTTGGACGAAGAGCCGTCGCTTGACGGAGAACAGCAATTGCAGCAGGTGTGGCTTTCTTGACTACAGTTTTCATTCATTACTTCTTTCCTTGAATCATCATTTGGTAAAGGATTTCTACTTTTTCCTCTAACCTAAGCACTGAATCTTTTAGCGAACTGCCAGAGTTGGGCTTTAGTTCATACAGATAATGCTTGACTAACCAGCGAACTGAGCCAGCAAATGCCGACACTATTGCTATTACAGATACGATTAGTCCAGCCCAATTTGCTGCAGTCATTACATTGCACTCCTAGAGTTATACGGTACGGATGGTTATATTAATTACGCCACCAAAACCACTGAATCGCTTATCTGGTGGGGTCATGCGGGTAAATGTTACTTGCTCAATAACAGCCTGGCGAGACTCACCTGTTGTCAAGTCCTGCCAAGTTAGCACGTCGCCATCTTCTTCGATGTCTTCAAGTGCAAGAACCTTTTCGAAGGCTTTGCCTTCATAGCCAATCATTGAGTTATATCTATCTGTTTCTAGGTCGAAGCAGTAGACAGGGAATTGAATAATGCGTTGGCGTGGTGTAGCAATAGTAGCCTTAGCCTGATATCCCTTAAAGATAGGGCCTTGGGTAGTATCAGTTCCGTCGCGATATAGTACAAACTTGTATGCTACATATTCTTGCGCTGTTGCAGGAGATGATGTGCTAACTTCAATAGAAGGAACGGATGAATCGTACGCAATATGGTCATATTCAATACCATCCTTATCGACTGTTTCAAGAGTCATTGAGCCTTTGGTAAAGTCACCACGTCCAAGGAGGCGCTTAAAGTTTTTAGGTTCAAGTGTTCCGTAGCGGATGTTACCTGTAGTCAAATACCCACTAGTACGTAAAGTAGATGAGTCTTCTACATACACGGCACCGTTGGCGCTAGATGCGTATGCTGTTGCAAACATCAATCTATCTGGTAGGCTAGGGTCTGTATTACCATCGAAGCAGCATGCTGTAGTTACATGTCCTGTAATACCATCAAAGTAAATATCATTTGCATAAGCAAAGCGCAGCGTATCTAACTCATTATCTAAGTCAATACGAATAACGCCTGGTTCGCCAGCAACAGATGTTGCGCACCAAACATAATGGTCCTTTGCAGCAAAATCATAACAAGGCTGTGTTGTTTCTACAATAAGCGGACCGTATTTAATCGAACCATCTTGGTCGCTAACTTCTGCAACACGCACGCCTCGGTTGGTTCCAATCATCATGTATCCAAGATAGTGATAAATCCTGTGGATGATTTCACCTTCTGGCATTTGGGCAGCAATCTGGGCTGATGCAAGTACTGGCATTGAACCATTTGATGCAAGAGTATACTTCTCAATGGTAGACTGTGAGCCATTGTACCCAGAGATATAAATTGCTGGACCAGATGCTGCGATGCTTGTATATACATGTCCAGTAGAAGGGTTAGTATATACCAATGTTGGGGTTGATGCTGCTGCCGCTGCGCACTCATAAACCTTATTATCTGCGCAGATTACTAAGCGTTGCTTTACATAATCAATAGTTGCATTAGTTACTGTCTGACTATTGTCAAATACCTTGAACTCATCTGCTGTGCTTGCCGAAGAACCACTTAATGGCTTTCCATATACGGTAAACTTAACGCCAGCACTGGTTACGTTGGTTGCCCAATAAGCATTAGTCCCATCATCACAGATAGAATATACAGGGTAAACACCAGTACCCGCATTATAATCAATGAAGTGAACTGGATTGCTTGGGTCATCCACTTTAATCTTATCTACATCATAATAGTCATGCAGCAATGCCCCAGTAAATGTACTCCATTTAATTGAACGCATATGTTGTTGACGCGTACCATTTGATGCAATTGGACCAGTTGTAATGTGTCCTGCTGTTACATTCTTGAGTAATGTTACTTGTCCTTCTGTCCAGACATCTACACCCTTGCTATCAGCAAAACGTGTATATTTAGAATCAGCAGCAGCATAAGAACGCTGTGTTTCATAAAATTTGATACCTGTTCCAGAATGGAAAGATGACTGTGAACGAATCCACCAACCAGTAAGGGATTGTTCTCCTGGCTCAGAACCATTGTCAAACTGGTCTTTTTTAAAGGGTGCAGTTTGACGAGTATAAGGACGTGAGTCATTGATGGCATAGAAGAATGGAAGTCCACCAATGGCTACGTCGTAAGACATATCGGTGTTCTGCCAGATTGCTGTAGAAGAAACTACACCAATGTCAACTGCAACGGCGCGGGTACTTCGACCTTCGGTTATATCTCTGCCTGCCAAGGCGAACCTCCACTACTAGAATTAAATTAGAGAACTAGAACGTCTGCTTCTTCAGCAGTCAACTTCTGACCAGCAATTAACTTTGCTTTAGCAGATGCCTTGAGCGCAGCAAGCGCTGCTGCTGCTGCCTCTTCTTCTTCACGACGTGTTGCTGCTTCAATGCCAGCAAGTTCCATCGCATTAATCTCATCAGGAGTCAGGTCAATATATTCCTGTGTTCCTTTTGCTAAATCGACTACCAGTTTCTTAGGCTTAGTTGTCATAGTTAATTGGCTCCCAATCTACAAGTTCTTCATTCCATTTGTACATAACTCCATCAGTTGGGTACTTAACTGGTGCCACCCATTGGGCTGCACGTGTAAGAATCCAAGACGGATAAGGCTGTGGTGCTACGAACCAATCTTCGTCAGGGTCATAGGTATATCCCACTCCTGCATAATTCATTCTGATTCTATGGTTGTAACTTGTTTGAATCCATCGTCCACCTAGACCAAGTTCGTCACGAAGATATTCTTCGCCACGATATTCTTGGTCATCAGGAACTACAAGGACGCGAGTTACAATATTGTTCTCATTTACTTCTGCAAAATGTGCCATCTATATCTCCTTAAACCGCGTATCTAATAATTACTATACCTGAGCCGCCTGCTGCACCGCTTAAAGGAGCAGAGCCATAACCGCCTCCGCCGCCTCCGCCAGTGTTTATGGTTCCAGTAGCCACTGATGGACCACCTTGTCCACCGCCACCGTTACCACCAGCACCACCTGCAGGACCACCGCCTCCTCCTCCGCCACCAGCGTAGTAAGTTGACGAGCCGCTAATTGTGGTTGCTATACCCACTCCACCAGCACCGCCAGAAGTTGATGTTGAGCCAGTACCAGCAGCGCCAGCACCACCTCCACCCGAACCACCGCCATTTAAGAATGTAGAAGTTCCGCCATTGTAACCTTGATTTGCTGTTCCTACACCACCGCTACCAGTTCTATTAGCATTTACCTTTCCACCACCTGAACCGCCGTCTGCACCAGAACCAGTTGAGTCTGAACCTCCACCGCCTCCACCAACCGATGTGATTGAACTAAATACTGAGTTGGAACCATTAGTTCCCTTAGATGTTCCGCTAGCAGAACCAGCACCACCAGAACCAACGGTTACTGTATAAGAAGTTCCAGATGTAACAGATAGTTTAGATTCAAGAGAACCTCCGCCACCCGTTGCTCCGACTGTGCAACGTAGACCACCAGCACCACCGCCACCTGCTGTGTCGTAACCACCTCCGCCGCCTCCAGCGACTACAAGATAATCAACAGACAATGCTGTTGCTGGAACAAATGTATCTGATGCCAAGAATGTGTGATACCAGTAAGTCCCATCAGTAGTGATGTTTCCACCGCTAGCCTTAGGAGCGATAGCAGGTGTAGTGCCTACTGCGGCTAGACCGTAGAGTGAGAAGGTGCTGTATTGGGTAAAAGAACTAGATTGTGCAGATAACTGTATGCTTGTAATTGCTGCAGTGCTTGACCATAAACCAGCAAACATACCTATATCATAGGCTGTAGCAGAGTTGCTTTCTGAAGCAAATTCAGCACTAAAAGATTTATTGTTAGATGATGTATAGTTTGGAAAATAAATTTCTTGATTTGAAAATGTATTTGCTGTAGCACTTGCTCCTCCAAAAATACCAAAAGTTGCATTTGTTCCACTGTCAGAAGTTGCACCAGTTGTATTCCAGGCTTCTAAACGTCGCCAAGTTCTATTGGTTGTTACACCATTGATTGACAAATCTATTCCGTAATCAGCGGGACCAGCAGAACCTGTTGACCTAGCACTAATAACAATCTTCAAATCGGTATAGCCTGATTGTGGAATGTTGCTAAATGTAACTGATGCCGCTGATGCGTTAAGTTCGATGCGTTCTAATAAAATATAATTCTGTGCCATTAGACCTTATCTCCCTTATTTCGCATATCTAACTATGATTACGCCTGAGCCACCAGCGCCTGCAACTTGAACAGACGAGCCACCACCACCGCCGCCGCCCGTATTGGCTGAACCGTCATAACCTCTGTAACTGTCATTACCACCTAGTCCGCCACCACCGTAGCCACCAGTACCAAGATGGAAAGCACCCGAACCTCCACCTCCACCTGCAAGATAATAGGTCCCTGAAACATTCTGACCTACGCCAGTTGCTACTCCCCAAGATGAATAAGTTGATGAACCGACACCACCATCACCACCATTGTTGGAACTTGCAGCACCTGCCGCACCGCCTGCTCCACCACCACCACCGCCTGCGTTACCTGATGAACCAGCACTACCTGCATATCCCTGACCTGATGTTGCAGCGCCTCCAGTACCACTTCCAGTACCACCACCACCGCCACCTGAGCCGCCAGTGCCTCCGTTAACTGCACCAGAATTAGAACCACCAGAAAGTCCACCACCAACAGATGCGGTTAATGCACCAAATTGTGAGTTACTACCTTGTGTTCCCGATGAACCAGTGCTTGCTGTTCCAGCGCTTCCACCTGCGCCTACTGTACAAGTATATCCAGTTGCAGTAAGTGATTGAGAAGCATAATAAGTTAAACCACCAGCACCAGCACCACCACCATAGTAGCGACCTGAGCCTCCGCCACCTGCTACTACAAGTACGTCAGCAGTTAGTGATTGGGTTGGAGTGAATGTGCCAGTAGCACCAAAGACGTGATAGAAATAAGTTGAGTCAGAATAGATAGCACCACCAGTTGCTTTAGTGCCTGATGCACCTTCGGCTTTGATGCCATACAACGAGAATGTGGAACCAACTGCAAAATTGTTACTATTGATTTGAAATTTAATAGAATTGATAGCAGATGTTGAACGCCATAGGTTTGCCATCGCTTGAACATTGTATGCTGCAGAATTAGAACGACTTAACCAAGTTTTGTAAGTTGTTGTGTTTGCATAGTTTTGAAAATTAACAGTAAAATTGCAACGAGTATTATCATCTGTTGATTTAACTGTAATAATTCCAGCGATTGCAGAAGTTGCAGATGTATCTCTATCTGAACTTGCCGCACTTCCATTACCTCTTATGCGAGTTGTAGAGTAATTACTTCCAGTATCACCGTTGAGTTGGATTGAACAATTTTCATCAACATTTGTGCCAACACCTAAAGCATTTACAACCAAAACCAAATCTGTGTACGTAGATGGAATTGACGTAAAAGTTACAGATGAAACAGCACTTGTTACAGTCTTTAAATCAAGCGCAACATAAGTATTAGTAGCCATATTATTTCACCCCGTATAATGCAAATTGGCTGTACTGAACAAATGAACCTGTGGCAGTTAATGTTATGGATGTGATTGGAGATGTATTCATCCATAGATTGCTCATAAGCCAAATACGACTATTATCAGTACCACTATTATCTTCGTTGCCAGATAAAGAACGCAAAGTTTTATATTTAGCAGAATTCCCATAATCTAATACATCAATAATACTCGAAGCAAAAACATTTGATGTTGCGTTCCCACCAGTAGCAAGTGCTATCCAAGAAGTACCGCTGCTGGGTACTTGTGCGGTATAACCAAATGACCCAGCAGCAGCACCTGTACCAGACAATCTATGAGTAGCATAATTTGCTGACGTATCACCATTTATAGTAATATAAGCAGAGTCGTTTGCATCAGCCCTATTTGTTCTAATTAATGTTCTAATTTGCAAATGTTTATACCCGCTAGGAATACCAGCAAAAGTAATTGACGATGCTGATGCAGATAGTGTTACAGTAGCCAAAGAATCATAGGCACCGTAAGGTCCACCATAGAGATGCCCACTTATCTGTGAAGCATAGATACCAACATTATTTTGCATTAGGCAATATCTCCAATGACGTGCCAAGTATCGGTTGAGATTTTCTTGCAAGTCAAAGCAGAGTATTGAACTCTAGTTTTAGGGCTGGCTGCTGTCGCACCAGTTGAGTAGATAGTTGTTGTGCCTGATGATGCTGCAGATACTGTCACCTGTCCTGCTCCAATCTGAATCAAATCAATACTAGTTCCGATTGGGAATGCTACTGATGCATTGGTTGGGATTGACACAGTAATTGCAGAAGCATTAGATGCTGTGATGTATTTACCTTGGTCAGCAAGAACGAATGTGTATGTTGTGCCAGTCTGAGCATTGATTGACTGAGCAATCTTAGGGTCAGAAATAGCAGGTGATGTGCCGAATACAAGTGCACCAGTACCTGTCTCATCAGAGATAACACCTGCAAGTTCTGCAGATGTAGTAGCAGCGTGTACACTCAACTTATCTGTTGTAACTACAAGAGTCTTAGATGATGGGATTGATGTGCCGTTGATAGATGTAGCAGTAGCCACACCGAGAACTGGAGTTGTAAGAGTTGGTGTGTTCTGTACTACGAATGTAGAACCAGTACCAGTCTGTGAAGCAATAGATGTTGCTGCTCCGACAGATGTAATAACACCAGTTAGGTTACTAGGTGCAACTGTAACTGTATCTACATAGCCCTTAGTTGCGGCATCAGTAGATGCGCTAGGTGCTCCAAGTCCTGTTACCTTGTTAGTTCCCATCGCAATATTGCCAGACATTGTGCCACCAGCAAGTGGAAGCATTGTGTCTGCATACGCCTTAGTTGCTGCATCCGTTGATGATGTAGGTGTACCTAGTCCAGTAATCTTGTTGGTGCCCATTGCAATTGCACCAGTCATAGTTCCACCAGCCAGTGGCAACTTAGCAGCAATTGAGTTGGTTACTGTTGTTGAGAATGAAGCATCGTTGCCAAGCGCGGATGCTAACTCGTTGAGTGTGTCAAGAGTGGACGGTGCTGAAGCAACAAGGTCTGCAAGTTCTGTCTGAACATAAGCAGTAGTAGCAATCTGAGTTGTGTTTGTATTTGCTGCAGCAGTAGGAGCAGTAGGCACTCCAGTCAGTGCAGGTGAAGCCAAAGGTGCATATGTGCTTGATGCTGTAGATGTTGCTAATTTGGAATCAATCTGAGTCTGAATAGCAGATGTGACTCCATCAAGGTAGCCAAGTTCTGTTGCAGATACTGTGCTAGATGGAGCAATCTTTGTCCAGTCAATAGCAGCAGATGCATTGATGTCACCATTTACAATGGTTCCATCTGCAATCATTGTGCTAGTCACTGTGCCAGTGTCTGCTTGTGTTACAGCAGTTCCAGCAATCTTAGTAGCAGCAATCGCTGCTGCAGTATTGATGTCAGCATTGACGATAGTATCGTTAGCAATATCAGCAGAGACAATCGCTCCAGTCAGAGCCAACTTGCTGTAAGCAATAGCAGCCGAAGCGTTGATGTCTGCGTTAACAATTGTGCCATCAGTAATCATTGAAGATGTAATGCCAGAGATAGTATTGTTGGCAGCATTGATGGTCTTGTTGGTTAGAGTCTGGGTATCTGTAGTACCTACCACAGCCCCTGTAATGCCGTGTACGGCTGTACTAGCCTCAATGTGGGTGTTAGCCTCACGGTAGTCACGACCAATAGCCATATGGCGTACTACTGCACCAGCAGAGTGAGCCTGTCCTGATGAGCCATCGACACCACGTGTGATTGTCAGCGTGTTGGTAGATACTGCGGTGACTTCTACAATTTCTTCAAGTGCTGTATCTGGGTCAATAACAACTGTGAAGGTTTCACCTGCGGAGATTGTTACACCACCAAGAAGTGCTGTACCTGATACGACAGTCGCTGAAGTACCAGATGAAGATAGAGCGCCAGTCAGCGTTGTCTGCTGTGAGCGAGATGAATATTTTCTAGTTGTCATTGCTGGTCCTTATCGGCGGGAGTAGTGGACTTTAGGAGGATAATTGTTCTGCTGTGCCTTTGTCTCTTCGCTGAGGCGCTGAGTATAAAGAGCATATAGTTGCTTGGTAGCATCTCTGCTTGCACCATATGGTCGCTTGCTGTCTGTCTCATCCGCCTGTGGGCTAACTTGAGCAGCACGTGCTGGGTCAAGGAATGAGAGCAAACGATATGCTGCGCCAAGAACTACCACGTCCCGTGTTGATTCAGGTAGTCCCGTTACTGTTGTATAAACATCTGAGTTGCTTGTCATTGGTGCTGGATTAACTGCATAGACAACCTTAACTGTACGACCAGGAATTGGTGCTTCGCCAAGTGTAATTGTCTGTACGACATCTGTACTTGTATAGCCAAACGCCTGTGGGTTAGCAGATGAGTCAAAGTCGTAATGACGGATTGGAATCCATTCCTTGCTTGGTCCGATACTCTGCCAACTGATTGTCAAGATATTCTTGATGTTAATATTAGCAAATGCATAAGTAGACACAGCAGCATTGAATGTAAAGGTTGTTGACTTTACTGCAAAGATGTTTGCTCCAAGGGAGCGAATGGTGTCATTGATTGCACGCTTAATGCTATAGCGTGGGAATGTTGGAGAAATAGTTACCTTGCTTTCAGAAGCATGAGTTGCTGCTGTAGTACCGAGATATCCACGTCCATAAGGAGATACAGTTGCCGTGTTTGCTACACGGTCAAATGAGTCTACCCACATGAGTTCTTCGTCAACCTCAAGGATTCCCTTGCCCACTGAGTCTGTTGAACCCAATTGAAGGATAGTCGGTGCCGCAATAGAAGATGTAGTAGTGTTTACCGCTGCATTAAGATATGTGCTACGGTCCTGTTGGAATGTATATCCAGCAAGGTTAATAAGTACTTCATCCATCATGTTGGTTAGAGTCGTCATTACATATTCACCCTTCTAAGGGCCTCTGCGGCTCCGAGTCCTACAGTTCCAGCAATTGCATTGCAAGCACCTTGTAAGTCTTGCCACTTTGTGATAGGTAAATTGGCATACTTGTTGCACGCACCAGTAGCGGCTAGACCAACGGTGCCTGCAAGTTTATTTGCTGCACCTTCATCATCTAGCCATTGTGTCTTAGGTGGAAGAGTCCCACCAAAAGCGAGGCGGTTGAGTTCCTCTACCAATGTACTTCCTGGTCTGCCGTATGCCATATTTTACCCTTTCGGTAATATTAAATTTGACTGCTTTTCTTTTTCGCCAAAGAATGCTTTATAGTAATGCTCATCGAATGAGAAGCGTTTCATATGTGGCACAAGCGCTGATGTATCACACCATAGTGGGATATTGGCCTTACCACACAGAGCGAAGAAGTAGATGTCTTCACCAATGAACGCCTTATCGGCACCCATCTCTGTGAAGAATGGAACGCCTGGTAGCGCTTCCATAATCTTTTCTACTACACTACGGTGCATGAGGACAAACCCCATACCCGCTGCTTCTACCTTCATGAATGTATCTTTAGGCAGTGGGTGTACTCGCTTGATACCTAATCCGCCATCCAACTCCGCAAAGGAGTAGATTGTTGGCATCGGAACCATCAAAGGTTCTTCTGGGTTATCTGTTGTAAAATACACGCCTGTAAGTAGTGGCTTTGAGACTTTGTCCTTTTTGTTCCATAACTTCAAGAAGTTCTCTGGACTAAGTACAATGTCTGAATCTACCCAGAGTAGCCACTCTGATAGGTTCTGCTCATACCAAAACTTAATTACCTTCTCACGCTGTCGAGCAATCTGATTGCCTTGACTACGGATAGAAGTTTCAAACTTGACTCCTGATTTTAGAAGTACATCGGTAACGCCTTGCATGAACTTGCCATCAACGTCACCGTTGTCACACCATGCTACTGCTACTGTCTCTTGTGCCATTGTCCCCACCTTTAATTACTTACGTCTTGTATCTGGCTGTGTTGCTGGTACTATGGTTGCATCCCCACGACGAAGAGGAGGTGTTGTCATAGCCTTAAGAATTCCAGGACTTGTTGATGGTTTATACATTGATGCCATTTTGCTGTGGTCCTGTGCAGCCTTGCGAGTCTTTGCTTTAGGCATTATTTTCCCTTATTTCTCTTAGATATTGCTGCCGCCTTTTTCTTGGCATCAGCCTTAGAACTTGCACCCCATGCATTGAGCGATAGGAGCAATCTGGTTGGTTCTCCGTTAGGCTTGCGTTCTGGCCCAGGCATACCGCCCATACGTGCCAAGAACGAGGCTCTACGGGGGTTATCGCCGCTCTTTACGGGTGCCTTGAGGGTTCCACCCTTGTAGGATGCTCTGCCCTTCGCATTTAGGCCGCCCTTGGGATTCTTGCCTTCTTTACGTGTCCACGCTGCTGTCATTATTTTTTCTTCTTTGCCTTGGCTGCTTCTGATAGTGCGATAGCAATTGCTTGCTTACGCGACTTGACTACCTTGCCACCCTTACCAGAGTGGAGAGTTCCCGTCTTGAACTCATGCATGACCTTCTGGGTCTTAGTCTTCTTCATTAGTAGTTGTCATACCCTTGCTGCTGGTAGTATGCAATCTTCTGCGCTGGTGTCATCTTTGATACATCAATGCGCTTGCGCGGAGTAATAACTGGCTTCTTAGTTACCTTAGACTTAGGAGTTGGCGCCACCTTAACTCTTGGTGGAACTGGCTTTCTGTCTACCATTATTTCTTCTTGCCCATCTTCTTTACAACAGCCTTCTTAGTAACTGCCTTCTTCATCCCACCAGTCTTTGAACCGTATTCTTTCATACGTGCTGCTGGTCCTTCCATCATTTCGTGCTTCTTCATAGCCTTCTTTGATGTGTACTTCTCGCCTTTAACTGACATGATTACTTCGCCTTCTTTGTATATCCGCCTGTTGGCACCTTGCCACCCTTAGGTATTACAACTCCTGTATTACGGTAAATCTTACGTGGGTCTGTAATCTGTGGATTAGCAGAACGTAGGTCCTTAAGTGAAACTCCAGCGCGGGCTGCAATACCTGATAGTGTATCTCCAGCGTTTACGCGGTACTTGTTTCCTGAGATTGCTGCAGGCTTTGAACCTGTCGGTGGTTTAGAAGGACCCGCTGCAGGCTTATTGCCCACTACTGGCTTATTTGGAGTAACCTTCTTAGTCTTAGCAAGTGTTGTCTTAAGTTCCTGTAGACGGTCCTTACGAGTCTTGCCAATCATGCCCGCAGTAAGAATATTTGCAGCATTACCAAGGTCTGTCTTAACAGATGACAATAGGTTCTTATTGGAACCAGTTGTTGTGTACTTTGGTTTCTGACCTTTAGCAACAGCGATGCGATTTTCAAGTGCTTGAATACGACGGAAATCCTTTTCAGCCTGACCGCTAACGACCTGTGCTGCTTCACGACCCGCACCGATTACCTGACCAATTTTAAGTGCCTTGCCAGCAAGTTTGCCACCAACTTTGGCTACTTTGACTGCCTTAGATGCAGATGCCTTAGCGGCAACATTCTTAGCAACACTAGTCTGTGATGCAGCCTTGATTGTCTGTGCTGCCTTAGTAGAACCGACTGCTCTCTTGGCTGCACCAGCAGCAGATGAAATCTTTCCTGCTGGCTTTAGTGGAGCATTTGAAGGAGCCTTAGACATTGTAGTCTTAAACTCTTCAGCAGTTGGTCTGCGTGGTCCGACCATTGGTTTTGGAGCAGATGCTTTAGCCTGCTCAAGTGTTTGCAACTTAGGTGACTTAGTTAGAGTTTTGTTTGTGTTGGGTACTGTTCTCTTCTTGACTGCAGCAGTAGAAGGCTTAGAAGTCTTGCTCTTAGCAGCAAGATTGTCGATAAGACCTTCAAACTTCTTAATCTCTGGCTTTGTCATCTTTGGCGCTCTAGGCAATGACTTTAGTTGCTTTTCAACTGATTTAATCTGTGTCTTAGTTACCTTTGGTTTTGAAGTAGTTTTCTTTGCTGCCACTGGTGTTACCGCCTTTGTCAATGTTGTTGCCTTTGCTGGTGCTGGGTTTGCTGCGCGGGCAGCCTGTGATGCACGGGCAACCTTGCCTCGAGCAATCAGTTGCTTACGTGTTTCAATTTCTCTGCCTAGTTGCTTATACTCGGACTTGGTTCCAACACGCTGCTTAACTGGCAACTTGCCTTCGCCTTTAGCAAAACTGCGATTCTTTTGAATAAACTTTTCTTTGGCAGCATTGGCCTTAGATGTAGCACCAAGGGTGTTCTTCTCACTCTTGCTGAGCAGAGCAACATCCTGACGGATAAAAGGTTGCTTAGTCGCACCAGGGCGCTTGTTCATCTTGTTACTTACTGTACGGGCTTCCGATGCGCTAATTTTGGTGCGCTGCGTAGCGGCACGTTTTGCAATATTTCTTTTTGCTTGGCGCTGGATTGCTTCCTTTTGCCCTTTTGTAAGTGCCATTATACTTGTCCAATCTCTTTCATAACTTCGGCTGTTTTCTTGGTAATTTCGTGTGCCTTAGGCATTTTCTCTGAATTGTATGCTGTGCCTAATGTCTCTGATGCAGTATGCGCTGCTTCGATGTGGGCTCTTGTAGTCCCACCTGGTTGGATACCTTGTGCTCTTGCATCACGGTATGCTGCCAACTCGGATGTCCACTTCTTGTCTGGGATGTCTCTTGAGGCATCTCCAGTGCTAAGTTGTAATCCTTTTGCCTTGCATCCAAAACACTCGTATGGCCCGCCACACTTAGTGTGGTCTACAGTACCAAAAGTATCTGAGATAAATGGCTTATCTGATGTCTCATTGCAATTGGTGCAACCATATAGGTTTACCATAGATTTGACATCGCCATCGATTAACTTATATGACCAAGAAACAATCTTAGTTATATGGTCACAATCACTGTGCTGTAAAATTTGCTTCCGTGACATCTACGCCCCCTGCAATTAGTGCCGCCTTTGTTGCATCATTTACCGTATGTGCGTATCCGCCTCGGTAAACTTCTTCATATGTCAGTAGGTCTTCTTCTACTGGATATCGAGTTTGATAATACTCTCCATCAGTTTTAACAATTGTAATGCCCTTGCGCAAGTTAGCAAAGTAAAACAATCTATGCCCACCAGATGGACCTTCTAGTACATATGGTGTTGTAAACGTCCAGTTTGCCATTAGTTCTCCTTAATGAACTTACTGATGAGGCTAGGTTTCCCTAGCCCCACCCGTCAATCAATTATGAAGCGATTGATGAACCTGATTCGATTCGGTATAGTGCTTCTTCGCGGTAGCGAGCAAAGCCGAGTACGCCGTACCAACCCATTGGGCGGTGACGCATCAACTTGTCAACGACTGGTCCGATGACTACAT
>Ga0214921_10007758_pt1 | contig 14182 bp, 16 predicted proteins | sample LL1505_MetaG_FD_177992 | JGI IMG/M metagenome (GOLD analysis project Ga0214921, IMG submission 177992) | Freshwater microbial communities from Lake Lanier, Atlanta, Georgia, United States - LL-1505 | ecosystem: Environmental > Aquatic > Freshwater > Lake | place: USA: Georgia | collected... | reverse complement strand
GACCTGGACACCAACCTGGTCACCCACGGTGTCGCCCACGTGGACGGCAACATCGACTGTCACCCCTGCGCCCACGGCAACGTGGACTCCTGTGCCTGCAACGGCCACGGCTACCGCAACCTTCACCGCGGTGCCGATTGTCGCGACGGCAACAGCTGTTCCTACGCAGACAACACAAAAGCTCTTCAAGGTGCTTAAGGTTACCTCCTTGGCGGATAGTGGGACGGGCACCTTGCGAGATTGCGTTGTGCAATCGTTCCCGAGAGTGTGTGTCTTTGAGGTATCTGGCAGGATCTCGCTGGCAACCGATCTTTTGGTGAATCAACCAGATCTGATCGTTGCCGGTCAAACAGCTCCCTCGCCCGGTGTTATGATAGCGAACGGCGGCTTTAACATCCAAAGTCACGATGTTCGTATCGAGCACCTCGCAATACGTAGCGGTGACGGGAGCACAGGGACCGACCCCTCAGTTCGCCGTTCAGTAACCGTGCAGGGGCTTCTTGCCTACAACGTTACGCTCAAGAACCTCTCGATGTCATGGGGAGTTGACTCCAACATGACAACGATAGGGCCAGTTCAGAACGTAACGGTCCAGGACAGCATTATCGCCGAGGCGCTCTGGCACTCGATCCATCCGTTAGGAGCGCGATCGAACGGAGTCCTTGTTGGCGAAAAAGCGAGAGGTATGTTCTTCGTTGGAAATCTGATCGCGTCGAACGTCGACCGCAACATTCGGTGGAAGTACGACACTCACGGTGAGATGATCAACAACGTCATCTATGGATGGGGAGGGACCACCAATTGGAACACGACGAACATATCGGATCTTGATAACAAGGATATCGGTGTCTACCTCGACGTGATTGGCAACGTCTATCAGCCTGGTCCGTCGGGATTGAAGAACGCCTATGCTGTGTATACCGAGAACACACCCTCTGGTACGAGACTCTTCGTGAAGGACAATATTGCGCCGCTGATATCGAACGTTGAGTCGCAGTATCGATGGGGAAGTCGTCTGTTCACGGGGCCAACACCGATCGCCGCGGCCAACACGGTAAGCTCGGTGTTTGCTAAGGCGGGTTCTCGACCGTGGGATCGAAACGCGGACGACACGCGTGTCATCTCGGGTGTGCAGAGTAAAACGCTGGAACTCCGCGATGTGGTTGGAACGTGGCCGTCATATGCCAAGAATTATCGAGCAGTGACCGTCACCACCGATCCGATGACTGAAGAGGAGCTCAACGCGGCGTTAGCCCTCTTTGAGACGAAATAGGCTAGGCAGAGGCGGTCGCTTGCGACTACCGCCCCTGGATAGAGGCCTGAAGAGAGACGATGGGTCTCTCTTCAGGCTCTTTCATAGGAGCCCGGCGAATATTCTCTGTATCCCGCGAACGACAACCTCCGGAAGGCAGACCGCTGTCTTAGCATGCATGCACCTCATCATAGGAGAGCCGGGTAAGAATCTCTAATGTGGATCTCCATTGACCTATGTCGAGGAGCTCTATGGGATCGATCAGGCAGCCAAGGGAAGACGCATGCAGGGGATTGGTCCTTGCTTTGTGGGGAATACTTTTCGTGACCCTGTCCGGAGGGTGTGGCGGAAGCTCAGGAGGGAATTCCATACAGTACGCCGCTCTTGGCGCCAGCGATGTTGTTGGCGTGGGAGCGACTCCGCTCACAAATGGCTACGTATATCTGATTGAGGACGGAATTCAGAAGGAAAGTGGTAAGGCTGTCGACGTCGAAAACCTAGGGGTCCCTGCCGCCCAGGTGCAGCAGATCAAGACTATTGAAGTGGAAATTCTGAAGCGCTCAGCGCAACCGAACCTCATAACCCTGTCCACGGGAGCTAACGACCTCATAGCCGGCGATTCGGTAAGCTCCTTTGAAGGGGAATTGGAGAACGTGCTCTCAGAGCTGCGAGCGCTCGCCCCTGCGGGCGTTATCGCCATATCCAACCTTCCCGATCTTACCAAACTGCCAAGATTTCAAGATGAGCCCGACAGGGATGTTACAGAGGTTCGTGTGCAAGCGTATAACGCTGCCATCGCGCGACAAGCCAGAAGCCACGATGTGTTGCTTGTCGATCTCTACAGCGTCCCTCTTCAGGATTCCTACGTGAGTGATATAGATGGCTTTCATCCGAGCGACGCGGGCCATCAAGTGATAGCGAACGCGTTTCTCGCAGTTTTACGGCCCTACATCCCAGATTTAGCTGTCTAGCAGCTTATGATGCGCTTCGCGCGTTGAAGCGTAAGAGGTCGTCTCAGTAAGGCTCCCACTCAACGATCGATCGTGTTCCATGGTAGATGTCTCCGCCCGCTCTACTACCCTTGGTGGAGAGATGTCTCCTTTGTATCGGGCCCTGTCCGAATCGGTGTTCTCCGCCTCAGTCGTCGTCTCTGTTGTCGTTCTTCCTGGGGAGCAACCCGAGAGCGAGGCCAGAAATATGTAGGCGACCACAACGGTCACAAACACTGTGAAAATCATTCGAAACATAGTACCTACCTCTCTGAACGGGCCTGTCCACGAACTTCCCGGTTGCAGGGCCGGTGGGCATGCGCGGGAGGGCGCAAACCCTCCCGCGTACCTTAAGTTGCTATAGTCGGGGATCCCCCGCGTGACTTGCCTGGGCATTAACACCACTAGAGAAGAGGCCTCCTTTGGCAAGGATTGTGAGCTTACGGTCAGCTGAGCTCTCTTCATCAAGCGACTCTTGAAGAAGGTCCACGACATCGTCAAGGTCCAACTGCTCCGCGAACGCGCGAGCTGTTCCATACCCGGCGATTTCGTAGTGCTCGACTCTTTGGAGAGCTCCAATAAGCACAGCGTCTTTGACCTGTCTGTCACCTGACGCGGCGATGACCTCGTCTGCTTCCTCGAGTAAGCCCTGCATCGCTTCGCATTGGTCTCGTTCAGCCTTGCGACCCATCATCTGAAAGATCTGCTCCAGTCGAGCCACCTGGTTACGGGTTTCCTCAAGATGTGCCTCGATCCCGGCGCGTAGCGATGAGTTGTCGACGGCCTTTGCCACCTTCGGCAGCGCATTCACGAGCTGTTGCTCAGCGTCATACAGGTCGGCGAGTTCGCTGCAAAGCGCCTCCGTGAGAGTTGAAAGTTGTAATGTAACGCCCTTAGTCATGGTGAACCTCCCTAAGTTATTCACTCCTTCGCGGTATCCGGAATAGATACCTTTTGGGACCCTATACATTCAGAGTGAGAAGGGAGATGAGATAGATTATCCCGAGGAGCTGACGAGTCATGACGTCCCGAGTGGTAGAGCCCGCGGTAACAGACTGTGGGGGCTCATAGTCACCATAATGCAAGCCCTTAGACTGACGGAAAACGAGTATTGAGGAGAAGCACATGGAAGCTCAACATACATCACAATCGACATCTGAAGGCGTTCAAAACATTCAGCAGGCAGGTCGGGCGTTGTACTCGAAGGCGGAGCGTCTACCGGCGGAGATCTTTCTGTCCGGAGCCGCAGCGTCAATAGCCCTCTCCCTTTTTCTGCGAATCACGGGCAGGCAACACGATGCTCAGTTTGTGGGACAGTGGGCTCCGACCCTTCTTCTTCTTGGGCTTTATACCCGCGAGGGGCGCGGCTTCCGCTCATCATCAAATCAGCTCGATGTAGGTCGCGAAGGAGTAGGACGGGAGATGCACTAAGGAGACACGGGCTAAAATACAGCACTTTTTGCGAGCGCACTGCGCAGCGCTGTCGGCAAAACAACGCGAATGCGTTGTTTTGCCTCGGTTCCCTAAGCAGGAACTGTTCTCACATGCATAATCGGGACTGGGAGCCGTACCTCGCATTAAACGAGTGAGGTACGGCTATTCATTTTTTTACGAGCGATTATCCGGGTGAGCCAGCTACGCCGGAAACATCTCCCGGCCGTGAACGTTCCCTTTCGCCGCGGGTTTGTCGTTCTACTGACAAGCGGGAGTTCGCAGGTAGGAGATTCCAGATCCTCTGCGCCGCCATCTGCTCCTCGCGCTGAATCTCCTCAGCTAAGTTCGCGGTAGGTATGTCTCCAACTGCTTCAGCCGCCACCTTGAGCGCTTCGTAGGTAGCTACCTCACCCTGTTCAATCGCGTAGGCGATGATAAGATTCTGAGTGTTTTTATCCTCAGCATGTCGCCCAATCTGGCCGGCTTTGGGGACGACCCCAAAGATATGGGCCATGATGCTCTTGGCCGTGGATGGGCTTCCCCCTAGCACCTGAAGACGAGAGATAAGGCGGTTATATTGCCCCTTTGTTTCATCAGCGTGGCTTACGAAGAACTCCTGAACACGGGGGTTGTCACCCTCCTCGGCCATCGAACGGAGTTGGGATTCGAAAGATTTCTCCGAGGCGATAGCGTCCTGGAGATAGCGCTGGATAAGTTCCGTAGATGATGTGGTTGCCATGAATGCTCCTTGTCTAGATAAAAGGGGACGTCCCCCCAACACACTATCTTGAGGCACGGTTCGTGCGGCCGTTATGAGAACCCTCACCATGATCAGCATGAGACGTTTGGGGAGAGCCTCTTGACGGTGCCCCAATGATGCTGATCATGGGTACGCACGATCGGTATGATACGATTCTCACCATAAGCGTAGAATCCAGTCGTACTTTTTAGCCATGCCTAATTGGAGTTCTAGTCTATGAAAGCTTTGCGCTATTTTTTTTCCGTAATGCTCTTCTCGGCTCATATCATCGGGACGGTCGATGCCCAAGCTGAAGAGGGTGAGATCGTTACCGGGTCACAGGCTATCGATGATACCGCCTCCGAATTTCCAACCGCAGCACATCCGAAAGGTGCTCTCGAAGCAGGTGGTGAGCCCCTTGGAAAAACAGCGCCGTTGAACGGGGATCGCGCGTCTGGACCGAGCGCGCAGAATCAATCAGCGAAACCTGAATCGGTGAAAATTACGCGCTCTATTCGGCAACAGATTATCGAGCATCGTGACCTTTCAACGGCGGCCAAGAACGTAACTATCGTAACGGATGATAACGGAGCTGTTACCTTACGTGGGCCGGTCAAGACGGCCAATGAGAAGCAGGAGCTGGAGCAGATCGCACGCAACAACGCGGTTGGTGGAGCGGTTAATAGTCAGATAGTTGTGAAGGGGCAGGGGGAGTCAAAAGGAGCGGCTCATGGTTAGAGCAAGTGACATTCCGATATGCGCTCAGGAAAAAAGTCATGTTGTCATGGGGATCTTTCGTTCGAGGGCCGATTTGGAGAAAAGTACATCTGACTTGCTGGCAAATGTATTCCTGGATTTAGCGTGCTTCTAGCTGCGGGGCCGATTGTGGCGGCCCTCGCGGGCCTTGAGTGAGATTACTGGAGGCTCCCCCTATAGAGCCTCCATAATCTCCGGTGACAATGGAGAGCGAATTCCCTCTTCAAATGAGCTCGCGATAGTGCGCGCCCAAGGAAGGCACGTCAAAGGTACGCCTCCCAAGACCGGTCTGGAGTCACCTCTATGACGAGATTCATTGGAGCGCTAGTTCTATGTCGACGTTGGCCCAGCGAGCTCTAGCCAAAAGAGGTGGGCAATAGCAATCAGAGCAGGTCCGATGAACACACCAAGTAACCCAAACGACGCCACTCCGCCGAGTACCCCGATGAAGACAAGGATAGTTGAGAGCTTTGTCGTTTGGCTAATGAAGAGTGGTCGTAAAATGTTGTCCACGGTGCTCACAACGACGATCCCCCAAGCGGCTAGTCCGACGCCGTGGTACCACGGAAGGTCGGTTGCAAACAGGAGATACGCCGTCACAGGCACATAGATGAACGGAGGGCCGAACGGAACAAAAGAGATTATCAACGTTAGCATTCCGAGGAGTAACGGAGTCGGAGCGCCAGCCACATAGTAGCCGAATCCTGCAAGTACCCCTTGAGCTATCGCGGTGGCAATGACGCTGTATGCGGAGCCGCGGACCGTCACATGGACCGTATCGATAAGTTTCGCAATCCCCTCTCCCCCGATGCGTTCAAGGATAGCGCGGAGCTGCGCGACAAGGAGCTCTCCATGGTGATAGAGAATAAAGCACCCAACGAGGGAACCGATGATGGTGGCAGCAGTTGAGAGGAAACCGCGGGCAGCCGTGGTGGCGAATGACAGCAACGGTGCTTGATGCTCCTCAATGAACGACGCAACCGAGCCCGGATCGTTCAGGAACGTTAGGACTCCGGCTGCAAGGACCTCCCCTATAAAAGGTAGGGAGGCAAACGCGTCGGCGACCGCCTGTGGATCGGTGTCTCGAAGTCGAGCCGCGAGAGCCTTTGCCTCCGCTGCAAGTTGAACCGGTAGGGATACGAGAACAAGAACGAGAAGCACCCCTAACACCAGCGACGCAATGAGCGGTGCCAAGTATGTTGGCTTCGGAACTCCATTGCGAAGACGGCTGTACGCTGGCCACGTGGTGGTTGTTAGGACGATCGCCCAGAGTAGGGGAGTCCAGAAGGGGCTTACGATCATCCAGAGCGAGGCCATGAACCCGATAACGAGCGACCCTGTTAAGATCCTCAGGGTCGTCCGATATCGTTCACCTTGTGCGGATTCGTTCATGATGGTTTTTAATTTGCATGACGGATTTAGAACCCGTGCGATAGTTATGTTCTCCCCGATATGGTAGCCATCCCTCGTGCGGTAAGCAACGATGTTATCTCTGTTCTGGTATCTGAGTTAGGAAACCGAGGCGAAGGCCCGCGTAACGTGCGATGGTCCCGCCGAGGTCGCTGTGATGTAGCAAGTCCTCATCCTTCTCATTCACCTGCACCTGAACTGAAGGTGCAGGTGCAGGATTATGAGTAGGAAAAGGATCCGGATAAAGATGAAGCGTCCGCGCTTCTCCCGTTTGCGAGGCCAGGCACCTTACGAACGACCAGCCGAAGTCACTGGCGCTAGGTACCGATAAGCTACGAGCAGAAGAATCGCGCCCACCACTGACATAATCAGACTCGCAGGTTGTCCTTCTCCATAGAAACCAAAGACCCGGCCCAACAAAGAGCCGACAAGAGCACCGGCTATGCCGAGCACCGTGGTGATGATAAAACCGGCTGGATCCCGTCCTGGCATAAGGGCGCGAGCTATAAGTCCGATCACGAATCCGATAATAATTGTCCAAATAATTGTCATAAAGCGCCTCTCCATCAAATAACCGCTCAATAGACCCTAGAAACTATATGCATTGGACTTGAAGTGGATGGGTTCCACCATGTCAGGGCTCATGACGAGCCAAGATGGGCTGGCCACTCGCCCAGCCATTGACGCTTTACTAGTAATTACTGTGTTGTTTCTGATGGCGATGCCATGATCCCTGCCAGTGTTGCCTTGTGGTGTAGAAGCTTAGAAAGATGGAAAAAGAGGAAATCGAAGGGAAGGCATGCGGACCAAAGAGGTAGGAAGCCTCTTTCTCGAGGCGGGAAAGGCCTGGATCGCTGACCATGCCCCTCGAATGTCGGCGGCGCTTGCCTTCTATACTATTCTGTCGATAACGGCTTTGTTGGTCATAACCACAGCGCCAGCTATCATCAAGTGTCCCGCGGTCGTGTAGAGTGCCTCACTGGAGAGGACACGACTCGCTACATCAAACGCGACCGATCCAGTGAGGAACGCTATTGGGAACGGAATGATCATAGGGTGTATCGGGTGGTTCCCGATGACAGCTCTACTTGTCATAGTTACCTGCTTGATCGACGGGACCGTGATGGAGACGCCCGTCGGATCGCTGGTTTACGAGCCCCAGAGCTTCGTGCTGTCTGGCCCTTTTCGGAACCCATACGACCACCCGGGGAGGCCGCCTTGCGAACGGTTGATCTACCGCTTCCGGAGCCGCCGGATTTCTTTCCGCCACCACTCTCCTTGTTTACGGTTCCCCACGCTTGGCTAGCGGCTGCCTTAACAGGCACTGCTCTTTTCTGAGAGCCCGCTTCGATTTTTTTGACTTGGCGCTTCTGTTTCGGTGTGTTTTTAGTTGTATCGCCTCTTGGCATAGGATTCTCCTTAGTTAGTACGGGCCTTACCTCACCACTCTTGCTTGGGATAATGACTGATCCGCGTCACTGTACGACGTAGCAATTACTACTGCCTCGTTGCTGATAGTTCGGTGGTGTTGAGCCGCTGCCGCTCTAGGAGGCGTCGTTTGATGAGGGTAATCGTCCGCGACGAGCGAGCGTCGCCATGACTACCGGAAGAACCAGAAGAGTCAGCGCGGTGGCGGATAAAATTCCGCCGATAACGACCGTCGCGAGAGGTCGCTGCACCTCGCTTCCGGTCCCGTGTGAGATCGCCATGGGAACGAAGCCGAGAGAGGCTACTAACGCCGTCATAAGCACAGGGCGCAAGCGAGTGACAGCGCCTTCGATAATTGCGCTCAAAGGGGACTCTCCCCGCATCAAAAGTTGACGTGTAAAGGTGACAAGTACCAAGCCGTTGAGAACTGCCACACCTGAGAGCGCGATAAATCCGACAGCCGCCGATATGGAGAACGGTATTCCCCGAGCCCACAACGCGATCGCTCCACCTGAGAGGGCGAAGGGGATACCAGAGAATACTAACAGGGAGTAGGTGATCGATCGGAAGGTGATCACTATCAGTCCGAAAACGCTCAAGAGAACGACCGGTACCACGATGAGAAGTCTACTTTTAGCGTTGATAAGATTCTCGAATTGTCCGCCCCATCCAAACCAGTACCCGGGAGGAAGTTGGATAGAGGAGGTGACCTTCGCCTGAGCTTCCTCAACAAAGGATCCGAGGTCACGATTTCGTACGTTCGCGGTGACGACGATCCGTCGCTTTCCATTCTCTCTGCTGATCTGATTAGGCCCCTGGGTAACCGTTATGTCTGCTACCGATGAGAGGGGGATAAACGACATCGTGGGGCCCTCTGGCTTGAGTTCCGTGCGAGCGTATTCCATGGAATGGAAGTGCGGTGCCATATCGGTCGGAAGGGGAATCGGGAGGCTTGAGAGAGCGAGGATATCGTTCTTCACATTCTCGCCGAGTCGCACGACGATAGGGAAATTCCGGTCCCCTTGATAGAAGCGGCTTACCTCTCGTCCAGCGTACGCGGTTTCAACAACGTCTTGTACGTCCTGGCTGCTCAGCCCAAGTCGAGCGAGCTTTTCGCGGTTCGGCGTTACCTCTACGAGGGGGAGCCCCGTAATTTGCTCGACCTTTACATCGGAGTTGCCGGGGATCGCGGAGAGTATGCTCTCAACTTTCTGACCGTTTTCTAAAAGAACCTCGGTATCATCCCCAAAGATCTTGACGGCCACATCGCTTCGTACTCCCGCGAGGAGCTCGTTGAATCTCATCTGAATTGGTTGGGTAAATTCGTAGTTATTTCCTGGAACCTGGAGCGCGATCTTCTCGAATCTATCCACGATCGCTTGTTTACTTAAGGAGGGATTCGGCCACTCGGAACGCGGCTTTAAGACGATATAGCCGTCAGCGACGCTTGGTGGCATCGGATCGGTGGCGATCTCAGCTGTACCGATTTTCGCGAATACGTGGTGAACCTCTGGCTCCTTTCGCAGCGCGTCTTCAAGTTGATATTGCATCTGAATGGCTTGCGTCAGGGAGGTACCCGGAATTCGAAGGGCATGGAGAGTAATATCACCTTCGTCCAGTGATGGTATGAACTCTGACCCGAGGCGTAGGAAGAGTCCGAGGGAGAGGACGAGCACCGCCGCAGCGCTTACAAACACCACCCGAGGCATTTCGATAAGTCGAGAGAGAAGGGAACGATACCTGGTTAGAATGTGCTCGGTACGTGATTCATGCCGCGAGGTCGCTTCACCTTTCACGAATGTTGCCACAGCGGCAGGAACGAAGGTCAGCGACAGAATAAACGCTCCGAAAAGCGCGATCAGCACGGTGAGCGCCATCGGATGGTACATCTTCCCCTCAACGCCGCTGAGCGCCAAGATCGGAATGTAGACCACCATGATGATGAGCTCTCCGAACATCGTTGCTTGTCGGACCTCGGATGACGCTTTGAAGACGACGTCGAGTCGCTCCTCTGTGTTTAACGCTCGTTGAAGTTTGTGTCGAGCGTCCCCCAACCGCTTGATGCAGTTCTCGACGAGGATAACGGCGCCATCGACGATCAGTCCGAAGTCCAGGGCCCCCAGACTCATGAGGTTCGCGCTTAACTTGCCTTGTACCATGCCCGTCATGGTGATGAGCATCGCGAGTGGAATGACGAGCGCGGTGATAAGCGCCGCTCGAAAGTTGCCGAGGGCAAAGAAGAGCACGGCGACAACGAGGATCGCTCCCTCGGTGAGGTTTCGTTCAACGGTGGCTACGGTCGCTTGCACAAGATCCGCGCGGTTATACACGGCGCGAATTCTCACCCCCTGCGGGAGCGATCTCTGAACCTCCTCGATCTTGGCGGTTACTTTCTGTGAAACAGCGAGCCCGTTCTCCCCAATCAGCATGAACACCGTTCCAAGCACTACCTCTCGGCTATCCTGCGTGGCAGCACCTGCTCGTAGCTCGGATCCCTCGGCGACCGTGGCTACCTGGCCGATCCTTACCGGGTTTCCCTCGTGAACGCTTACGACGAGGTCGTCCAACTCATGAACCTGATGAACCTGGGCGGGAACGCGAACGAGGAACTGCTCCCCGTTCTTTTCGAAAAAGCCCGCACCAACATTCGCGTTGTTCCGCGCCAACGCCATAGAGATATCGTTGAGTGTGAGTCCGTATGCCCGAAGTTTCTCCAGGTCTGGCGTTACGATGATCTGTTTGGACTCTCCTCCGATAGCGTTGACCTCGACCACGCCGGGGATCGTCATGATCTGTGGGCGAACTACCCAATCCTGGATCTCTCGAAGCTCCTGCAGATTGCGGCGCACGAGGGCTTTCGGCTCCTCTTCGACCACAAACATGTAGATCTCCCTAATCCCGTTGAGATAGGGCCCATGGTGGGCATGACGCCGGCAGGGAGCCTATTCTTCGATTCCTGGAGTCGCTGCGCGATGAGTTGCCGAGCGAAGTAAATGTCGGTGCCGTCCTTAAATACCACTGTTACTTGGGAGAGTCCGTAGCGGGAGATCGAACGGGTGTATTCGAGGGATGGCAAACCGGCAAGGAGAAGCTCAATCGGGGTAGTTACCTGTCGTTCTACCTCAAATGGCGAATAGCCACTCGCTTGAGTATTTATTTGAACTTGTACGTTTGTGATATCCGGGACGGCATCGATGACGAGGTGTCGGGCCGACGCCGCGCCAACTATTGCGACTATCAGGGTAACCCCAAGCACCCAGAATCGATGCTTGATAGAGGTTCTAAGGATAAAATTGAACATCACACGCTCCGCGTCTGCTAGTGATCGTGAGTCGCCCCATGCTTGAGGATATCAGCTTTAATAGTGAACGAGTTTTTCGTGACATACTCAGTGCCGGCAGTCAGTCCTGATGTGACCTCTATCCATTCCTCGTTTGAAATTCCGAGCTGCAGAGGGCGAATTTCATAGGTATCGCTATACTTCGCGAAGACGACGTTCCACTTGCCGAAGGTCTGAAGCCCAGCCGGCCGGACCGCCACAGGCACCTCCCTCTCTCCAACAACAAGGTCTCCCGTAACGAACATACCTGGAACCAGAAGCTGTTTCTCGTTCGGAAGAACGACCCGCACCAATTGAGCTTGAGCCTTCTCATCCGCGTAGGGTGCCACGTAATCTACCGTTCCCTTGAAGGTCTCCTCGCCGGAAGCCCCCTTCACGAGCACCTGCTGTCCGACTTTCACAGAGCCGCGCTCCTCAAGAGGAATGAAGAAATCGGCCCATACCTCGGAGAGATCCGCCACAACATAGACCCACTGATTTTCAGGTACGAACTCCCCGACGATGAGGTGCCCATTGATAACGGATCCCGCTATCTGTGAACGAACCTCGTATGGTTGCAAGCTTTGATTGCTTTCGATGATCGCTAAGACCTCGCCCTTGGCGACGGTGTCTCCGATATGTTTGCGGCCCTCCTTAACGATCCCTGAGAATCGTGGAATGACGTGAGCGATGCGGTGCTCACTTGGGGTTATCTTTCCACGCATGCGGATCGTCTGCTGGATAACCTGAGGCTTCGCGGTCTCAGTTTCGATCCCTGATTCACGGGCGACCTCCGGCGCGAGGGTCGTTCGTCCCTCGTACGATGGGTAGGTCCAACGCAGCTGGTTGTTTTTGTACGTCCCCTCAATCGCGATATCAAAGGAATGTGGTTCGGTAATCTCTTGGGTGCTAAGGAGAAAGTCGCCCTTCGGCACGAAGGTGATTGATCGCTAATTCCGCCGAGTCGCTGTAAGGTCACTCGAAGGGAGAAAGCGTCGGGCGCTATCGGGTTTCCGCGGTCAGAGAGGTAGGCACGAAAGCGGGGTGGCCCGCCTGCTTCGTGGATCCCGAGCTCAAGCTCGACGTTCCCCTCTTTAAGCATTCTTCCGCCGTGCGGGCCGTGCTCATCCTCGGCGTGCTCGTGTTGATGAGCGTGCTCGTTGGTACATCCCGGTACAGCGAGTCCGATGAAGGAAGCCAGCAACACCGGTATCACGTATGGAAGACCCCTTCGCATTTAAACCTCCTCACCAACGAGAATAGAGAGACGAGCTCGGGCCAAGGCGGCCTGCTGTCGTAAGCTTAGGCCCGTAACTTGGGCCTCATTGAGGGCGCGGAACGTTTGCCACACGTCGAGCACTCCCCGTTTTCCGCTCGCGTAGGCCCGTTCCTCGGCGTTGAGCGCGCTTTTGAACGCCGCCTCAACGTGAGCTGAGTAGATCTCAGCCTGACGCTCGGAGCTAACGGCGGCGGCGTGTGTAGAGGTAACCTGGAGCTCCAGTCCTCCGGTGTTAATCAAGTTTGACTTACGTTGGACGAGCTCGCGTTCCGCTGATGCGCGCGTGATCTCGGCCTGATTTCGGTTCCACAGTGGAAGGGGGATGGTGATACCGGCGCCGACGAAGTCTCCGCCATCGTTCGTATGTTGGTAGACGACGCGGGGCGCAACGGCAGGGAACGCATCGAGTTCGGCGAGGCGTAATTGCTCCGTTGTGAGTTCCTGAATGATGTCATATCGAGCCTTTTCGCTGATGTGGCTCGATCGAGCTTTATCAACGAGGACCTCAGCGGCTGGGATCTTGCCGAAGCTGGGAGCGCGGGTCGCGACCACAGAGCAGTTTGTTCCGAGCGACATCGCGAGCTCGGATCGCAACGTTGCCAGGGATGCCTCTGCTCCGATGCGCTGCGCCTCAAGTCGGTACTTTTCTCCCTGAAAGAGGGCCTCAGAGCCCTGCGAGAGTAGACCCTCCTTTACCTGCTTTTTCACGGCGGCGACCTTTCGGGCTGCGTCATCCTCGGCGAGTTGGAGGATTCTCACCGTTTCCTGAAGCGAATAGAGGCGCACAAAATTGACCGTTGTTTCCTGCGTGAACCCGAGAAGTTTGATGTTTTTCTCGGTGTCTCCCGCTTTACGGAGCAGCTCGGCTACCTTGTCACGTTTGCCGAAATTTGAAAGCTTCATTGGTTGACTGAGTGCTACGGAGCTCTGGGGATCATTAGCGCCTCCCACATACATGCGAGTCCACGTCTCCTCCGCGGAAAGTTCAGGATTTGCCCACAGTCTGGTATCGATCGCTTTGGCGAGTTGCGTCGCGTAATCCCTGTCGATCTCTGCGACCAGTGGGCTGTTAGCGAACGCATGGGCGCGAAATTCCTCCAAGGTGGCTTTCAGTTCGCATCCTTGGGGAGGGGGGGAGTAGGGTGCGCCAGATACAGGTTGCGGGATAGCGAGAAGGTAGAGTCCTAGCGAGAGGACCAACGGGCAAGTGAAGGAGCAACGGATTCTCATGAGCTTCCAGAGTCTACCTGATCGTCTCCCGCAAAAGTGTGACGCCGATTATCGGGGAGACGACCATTTTGCAGCGCATCTTATCAATAGGTGCTCATTTCGGCGAGCCTAACAAGCTAAATAATCGAAAGTTTCTATTGCTCCGTAGCCACCGGCGGTCAGTTGACGTAGAAGGTTACAGGTAACATGAGCCTGCCGGCGGCACTTTGTAAGGAACATGCGTATGAAGTTGAATCAGCTTCTCGGAATCCCCCTCATAGCTGTTTTGTGTTCGTGCACGACCGTTAAGGTCAAGAGTGTGGACCCTACCGATACCTTACGCGAGTTCCGTCAAGATATCCTCTCT
>Ga0214921_10007757_pt1 | contig 14183 bp, 16 predicted proteins | sample LL1505_MetaG_FD_177992 | JGI IMG/M metagenome (GOLD analysis project Ga0214921, IMG submission 177992) | Freshwater microbial communities from Lake Lanier, Atlanta, Georgia, United States - LL-1505 | ecosystem: Environmental > Aquatic > Freshwater > Lake | place: USA: Georgia | collected... | reverse complement strand
AATAGATACATGTGAGACAGTTGAATTATTATGAAGAAATGCATAGCCAGATTGCACTACGTTTTTAAGGAGATTCAATGTCTAAATTACATTTCTTCGAGGATGGCGGGTATTTCTTTCTAGAAGGTGGATTTCCGTATTCACAAGGCGTAATTGCTGCCCCAGGCTATTCTTTTCATCGAATTCGTTTCTCTAAGCCGCTTCCTATGAGGCAAGGGTTTACATGGATACGCAACCATCTTAATGAACAAAAAAGACCACTAACTGCGCTGGCAGCCTGCGAATTGCGCTCTCCAGCAGCTTTCACCATGCAGGGATTCAAAGACTTCAACAAGGGGTATGTCGATGTTCTTATTGAATGGGGGCTATTTCGACATCAACTCAATCCAGTGGGGCGCAGTAACTTAGCGCCGCAGTTCAACCCGCCCGCTGAACCGGGTTTTTACGCTTTCACATATACCTTACCTGAGCAATCTGAAGAGCCTAGGGACTGGGTTATTGCAGGAAGTGGTGAGTGGCCGGAGGACCAGCCATTCCCTGAGGGGATCATTGCCAGAGGTGATCTAAGTCCTAGCGGAATTGCCGCCAAGGCGCACTACGTGCTAGACACTATGCAAGCCCGCGCTCGCGGTTTACAGGCGGATTGGTCTCGTTTGACTTCTGCCCAGATATACACCGTGCATGACTTTTCGCATCTCATTGCATCTGAGTTTGCATCGAGAGGAATGCTTGAGCCGGCGCTGAGCTGGCATGTGTGCAGGCCGCCGATTGAGGAGTTGGCCTTTGAAATGGATGTGCGCAGCGTTCGTAAGGAAAGCGTTATTCACGTTTAGCTATCCGCGAGGTTTGAGTAGCGTTCCTAATATGCCATTGGGCATTTTGATAATAAAAAATATCAGTAATGCGCCATAGATCAATAGATCTAGCCCATGTATTTGGTTACCGATGAGGATACGAAGAATTTCTTGTAAGGCCAAAAGAAATACAGCACCAAAAGTAGGGCCTAGCATCACGAACATACCTCCAGCTATGACGCCAAACACTATTTGTAGTGAAATGCCCACGCCAGATACAGTCTCCGGGTTGATATAGAGTTGGTATTGCGCATATAAAACACCACCCAAACAAGTCATCACAGCGGACAACACCGTAATCTGCAATTTCGTCCGCGTCACATTAATACCAATCGAGGCTGCTGCGTCTTCCTCTTCGCTAATGGCTTGTAGCGCATCGCGTTGCATACTTTGGTCAACACGACGCCATACCCATAAAGCAAAAAGCCAGCAAGCGAGTATCAAATAAAACCAAACTATGCGAGTAGATGACTGCATAGCCCATATTGAAAAGGTTGATCCTTCTGCGATACCTGGCTTGGGCGTAAGCCCTAAAGATCCGCCAGTAAGGTCACGCTCAGCAACGATCACTAGACGCACTACTTCTGCAAGAGCAAGGGTGACCAACGCAAAATAATGCCCCACAATTTTGAAGCGAAAACAGGGGTAGCCAATAACAATAGCCACCACGACTGTGACTGCGACGGCAACAAAAGTTCCAACGAAAGGTGATAGCCCGTATTGGTTCCACAATAAAACGACTGAATAAGCACCAATGCCTAAAAAAGCACCATGCCCCAAACTGACCAACCCAAGCCGGCCCATCAAAGCCCAGCTGGTATAGATAAAGCCGAGCAACAAAGACATGATGATGAGATGCATGGGGTAGGAGCCCAAGCCTAACCAAGGCGCGGCTAACAGCAACACAAGAAATACGCGAAATAGGTTGGTCGATATGGATTGCGACATACGGATTACCGCCTTTGTGTCAAGATGCCTTCAGGACGAATAAACATCATGGCGATGAAAAAAACAAATGCCAGCACATAGCCCCACTCAATTGCGATGACATAACCGCCTACTGAGATGAATTGCGCAAAGATAAAGGCAGCGACAAAACCACCCACGAGATTACCCAAGCCGCCCATCACGCATACCAAAAAAGTGATCGGGCCAAACGTTAAACCAATGGCAGGGTGGATGTCGTACTGCAACACCAGTAAGCAGGCCGCCAATCCCGCTAAGGCGCCACCTACTGCAGAAGTTAATAGATAGATTCGACCAGGATCAACACCCATCAACGGCATGATGCCTCGGTCTTGGCTGATCGCTCTAATTGCAGTCCCAGCATAGGTTTTGTTGAGGAAGAGATAGGTTGCTGCAATAGCAACCATAGCGACTGAAAAAGCGATTAAACGGGCCATTGACAGGCTGATATCACCCACCAAAAAACTAGGCATGCGCACGCCAATATTTCTGAAGTCGACACCAAAAATGACTGTTGCGACGGCTTGTAAAAAAAACAAAACGCCACCCGTTACTAGCAATTGGTTAATGGGTTCAGCGGCAAGAACGGGACGAATGATGAACCAATGCATTGCTGTGCCAAGCAGTGCAACGCCTGCAATGCCGAAAGGAAATGCCAAATACAGAGACCACCCAAGCATCGTGTGTGTCCAGTAAATACTGTACATACCAATCATCATGAGCTCAGCGTAGGAAATCCACACCACATCGATCACACCAAAGATCAGATTCAGGCCTAAAGAGAGTAGGGCAAGCAAGCCCCCAAGCAAGATGCCATTGAGTATGGCTTCGACGAGAAATATGTCAAAGAATTCCATCACACTCCAAGATATGCTTTTTGAACTTCTTCGCTGTTCAGTAGCTCAGATGCAGTCCCGCTTGCTCGAATTTTTCCAGTCTCGATAAGATAGCCGCGATCAACCACCTTCAAAACTTGCTGAATATTTTGTTCAACAATCAAAACGGTATAACCTTCATTGCGAATACGTCGCATGAGTTCGAAAATAGACTGAACAATCACAGGCGCTAGGCCAGCAGATGGCTCGTCGAGTAACAATAATTTAGGGCCACTCATGAGTGCCCTGCCAATTGCGCACATTTGCTGCTCACCACCTGACATGGTGCCTGCTAATTGGTGTCGCCTTTCAGCCATTTTTGGAAATAATGAATACACATAGTCAAGTTTCTCGAAGCGTTTGGCTCTGGCTAATGGAGTGTAGGCACCCATTTTTAAGTTGTCTTCCACGCTAAGGCGAGGAAAAAGCCTACGTCCCTCAGGAACTTGTGCAATGCCAAGTCCAACAACTTCGTGAGAGGGTAGGTCGCGATAGGACAGACCTTCCATATGCATATCTCCTGCAGAGGCCTCTATGAGCCGCGAGATAACGCGCAGTAGTGTGGTTTTTCCAGCGCCGTTAGGTCCAATGACAGCAACGGCTTCACCGGCTTGTATGCTCAAAGAAACGTCAAACAAAGCCTGAAACGTGCCATATCCAGCATTGATATTTTTTAACTCAAGCATTAAGTTATCTCAATGGCGGCTTCGCGCCCAACTTGTTGTTGCAAACTGAGTGCGTCGGTGCCAAGATAAACCTCTACAACGCGTGGGTTATGCGCTACTTCAGATGGAGTTCCTTGGGCAATTAATTCTCCATGGTCAAGAACGAGACATCGGTCTATGACTTTCATCAGAACGCCCATGATGTGCTCTACCCATACGATGGTGATGCCTCGTTCATCGCGGATCCGTTTCAACATTTGTGCAGCTTGCTCCATCTCCGCTTCGTCTAGGCCACCTAAGCTTTCATCCGCAAGTAACAATTTGGGTTGTGTGGCAAGTGCTCTTGCCATTTCCAGCTTCTTCAACCCAGCAGCACCAAGTCCATCGACCTTGGCAGAAGGATCGCGGGGCAAGTCAATAAGCGTGAGCGCATCTTCTGCGCGTCTTAGCGCTTCACCACGCGTGATGGGTTGGCTTGCGCCGTAATAGGCAGCTAGGGTTGCATTTTCAAGAATCGATAATTTGCGAAATGGACGGGGAATTTGAAAAGTTCTGGCTAATCCACGCTGACAAATTTGATAAGGAGGCAAACCTCCTACGGATTGGCCATCAAAAGACACCGTCCCAGAAGTTGGCGCAAAAAGTCCTGCAAGCACATTGAAGGTGGTGCTTTTGCCAGAACCATTAGGACCAATTAGCCCGACGATTTCACCGCGTTTGACCTCAAAAGAGATGCCATTTACGGCGGTAAAACCACCAAACTTTTTGGTCAGAGCTTCAACGACCAACATCAGTTGGAGTAGGCATGGCCCTTTGGTAGAGGCAGAACGGGATCTTTTGATTTGATGGCACTAGGCCATACAACAAAGGTATCGTTATTGATGTACTGATGAACAACGGGTGTAGATCTCTCGTTCTGTCCGGACATAGACTGGCCTGGTGGAACAAACTTAACTCCATAGCCTTGAATTGTTCCTCCCTCTGGGATGTCAGTATCAAGCGCAGACTTTCTTAGAGACTCCGAGTCAATGCCGCCATACTTTTTGATTGCGCGAGGAAGAACATCAGTTAGGAAAATCCAAGTTTGGTTAAAGCCCATAGAAACATGGGGAGGAATTTCATCCGCTTTGACATCTGCTTTGTAACGCTTGATCATTTCCGACGTAACAGCACCCAAACCTGGTTTTAGAACTTTGGGATCTATCAATTGTGCGGCTACGGGGTCAACGTTGTAGATGTAATTTGCATCTTCTTTGAATGTTGCAAATAGTTTGTCAAATTGGCCATATCCTGCACCATGGCCAATAAGCGCACCCCATTTCAAGCCTTGCTCTTTAGATTGTCTTAAGAATAATGTGATGTCGGGGTTGTATCCCGTATGAAGAATCGCATCAGGTCGCGCGCGGCGAAGTTTGGTTACAAGTGCAGACAAATCTGGAGCAGTTGCTGCATATCCTTCTTTCAAAGTGATTTGCATTCCTAATTGCTTGCAATTCACCTCATTACCCATGGCTACGCCAGCTCCGTAGGGGCCGTCTTCATAAATGATTGCAACCTTTAAGTCGCTAACGTCTTTACCAAATTTAGTTTTAGCGTTTTCCGACAAGAATTTGCAAGAAGCCTCACCCATTTGGTCAGAATGGACTTGTCCTCTAAAAATATATTTCAAATTCTTATCTTTAAAAACGGCAGATGAAACGCAAACATTGGCCCACATGAATTTCTTGGCTTGATCAAGGCGTTGCGCCATAGGAACACACTGCGCAGAAGAAAAAACACCCATGACGACATCAACCTTCTCTTGATTAACAAGGCGCTCAGTTTCATTGATGGCAACTTCTGTTTTACTTTGTGCATCTGCGTAGATGGGAACAATTTTGTAACCTTCAACTCCGCCACGCTCATTGATGATGTCAATCGCATATTTGGTGCCTAGGTAGCTTGCGTTTGACCCGCCAGCAGCAAGTGCACCGGACATATCAAAAATTACGCCGATTTTTATTTGTTTGCCTTGCGCAATGGCTGATCCGGCTAATGCCATAGTGGCCACAAGTAAGCCGCTGATGATGTTTCTGAACATGGTTCTATATCTCCTATGTCTTACGACTGTGCCGTGGTGGCAAGCCAGTGCGTAAATTAACAAGCATTTATACAAAGGGCAAGGGGTGCAACCCTGTTTGATGTGAAATTTCTCTAAGTTTTTTGTAGCAAGATAATTTATAGATTGCTTAAATATAGGGTTATCCTTTAGTAGGCGATCAGGAAAAGCCTTTTCACATTAGTGTGGCCAATAAATACCTATTAGGATCAGGCGCTGATTACGTAATGTGCATATGATATTAAGTGTTCGTCTAAAAGAAGTTAAGCAAAAAGTAAATGTATGAAAGTTTTCATATCTGCGTTGTGCTTACTTGCTCCGCAAGTATGGGCAAGTCCGCAGTTGCAATGTAATTTTGAGTTAAACGGAAATAGCGAAACACATGTGTTCAAAACTGTCGTGGATCCATATCTGGCTGAAAGCATTGATGTTGGAGGACGCTTTCGATTCAAAGCGGTAGTCCTTGCCTCCAGCAACGAAGTTGACTTAGTCAATCTTTACGTGTCTTACCAAACACGACGACAACCGATGATCTTGCAGCATTCAAAATTTATCAAACCCACATTGTTGAAAAATTCAGAAGCGAATAGCTTGACAGGACGCGTCGCCTTGTATTCCCCGTTCTTGGGTAAGGAGTTGGTTTACGGGTGTAGTCTATTTGAGGTGTCACCATGAATTTTTTGCGTTCCTTTATGTGGCTACGACTGCTTTTTCTCTGTTGGCTGTCTCTATCCACTTTTGCTTCTTCAGCACAACCCGCCTCTAAATTCTCCACTGTTTCACTTTTAGTCGTCGGGGACATGATGCTCGCCGGTGCGCCTGGACGCGCCATGCAAAAAGGCATTGATCCATTTGCAGGATTTGCTAAGTTATTTAAAGCCAGTGATATCCGTATCGGAAATTTAGAGTGTGTGGTCGCGACAAAGGGCTCTCAAGAGCCCGATAAACCCAATACATTCAGAGCCCACCCGTACAGTTTGAAATACCTGCGTAAATATTTTGATGCTGTGGGCTTGGCCAATAACCACTCAGGTGATTTTGGTCCACAGGCGTTTTCTGAAATGTTGGGATTACTTAAGAAAAACGGTATCGCCTATTACGGTGCGGGTCACAACCTTAAAGAGGCGCATACACCCGTTCTGTTTGAGCGAAATGGCATACGTATTGCAATATTGGGCTACGACGAATTCCAGCCTCGTAATTTTGAAGCCGATCATGACCGCGTTGGCGTGGCATGGAGCGAGGACGAGCAAGTGGTGCGTGATATCCAAGCCGCCAGAAAAGAATGGCGCGCTGATATTGTGATTCCTGTGATGCATTGGGGTTGGGAAGAGCCAGTGGCCAATGCGCGGCAACGTCAATTAGCGCGTTTGATGATCGATGCTGGTGCTGATGCTGTTATCGGTGGCCATCCCCACCAAGTCCAAGATACCGAGCGTTATAAAAACAAACCTATTTTTTATAGCCTAGGAAATTTTGTATTTGATGGATTCAGTTTGCCTGAGAACAACCTTGGCTGGGCGCTGCGCATGGAGTTGGATAAGTCAGGTGTTCGCAATTGGCAAGTTCATACAGCAGCTATCAGTTCAAAAGGTATTCCATCTCCCACCAAACAAGTACTCCAATTTGATAACACCATGATCCAAAGCTTTGCACCCACAGGAAAACTTCGTGCCGGCATCAATGTCGGGAACCCGATATTGGCCAAGCTCGATGCTGTCACTCAAAAACCAGTAGGAGTATCGGTCGACTTGGCAACAGAACTGGCTAAGCGCTTGGGCGTGCCTGTGGAATATGTGGTGTTTGATGCAGCTGGTAAATCTGTTGAGGCACTTTCCACTGAAAAAGTCGATATTGGCTTTTTTGCAGTCGACCCTATGCGAGCAGACGCCATCGCTTTCACGGCACCCTATGTGTTGATAGAAGGCAGTTATTTGGTACATAAAAACTCACCCTTGCAACGTAATGAAGAAGTAGACCGTTCCGAGCATTCCATCGTTGTGGGTAAGGGCAGTGCCTATGACTTATTTCTCACCCGAGAGATCAAACAAGCCAAGTTAGTCCGCAGTCCCACATCGCCCACGGTGGTAGATATGTTCGTAGCGGAAAAACATGATGTGGCTGCAGGCGTCAAACAGCAACTTGAGTTAGATGCCAAACGCTTGCCCGATCTGCGTTTATTGCCTGGAAGTTTTATGGTGATCTCTCAAGCCATGGGTGTTCCCAAAAAACGCGGGACGGACTCAGAGAGATTTCTGCGCATTTTTGTTGAAGATATGAAGGCCAGCGGATTTGTTCAGCAAGCCTTGGAGCGCCACAAGATTGAAGGCGCGTCTATTGCGCCACCAAGTCGGTAATTATTTTTTTAAAAGCTAACTTTAAGTAGCCAGCCAAACGCCATCAGTTAGGCAACATGCCTTTGGCCACGATAAAGTCGACCACGTCTTGCAAGCCAGTGAGTGTTCGTAAATTGGTCATCACGAAAGGCTTCAAACCTTGTGTGTTGGTGCGCATGCGAATAGTGTCTGCTTCCATCACGGATAAATCTGCGCCTACATAAGGCGCCAAGTCGGTTTTGTTAATCACAAACAAATCGCTTTTGGTGATGCCAGGGCCGCCTTTACGGGGGATTTTTTCTCCAGCAGCGACATCGATCACGTAGATCGTCAAATCGCTCAACTCTGGGCTAAAGGTTGCGGCCAGGTTGTCACCACCGCTCTCAATAAACACCACATCAGCATTTGGAAACTCCACCAACATGCGGTCAATCGCCTCTAGATTGATAGACGCATCTTCACGAATGGCAGTATGGGGACATCCGCCAGTTTCTACGCCCATGATGCGCTCTGCAGGCAAAGCACCGCTCACAGTGAGTAAACGTTGGTCTTCTTTGGTGTAGATGTCGTTAGTGATCGCGACTAAGTCGTAACGTTCACGCATGGCTTTGCAAAGCATTTCAAGCAAAGTAGTTTTGCCTGAGCCGACAGGGCCACCAATGCCAACACGCAGAGGAGGGAGTTTTTTAGTGCGCTGTGCGATGGGGTGTAGTGAGCTCATGATCTGAATAATCTCGAATATTGGGTTTCATGTTGCGCTGACAAAATGGCCAGCATGGGTGAGAACACTTGCCGCGTCTCGTCAGTGGTGGCTAATGCCTGTGAAACAGCCTGTGAAATATTTTGCGACATCGCTAATAGTATGCGCTGACCGGAGTTTTGTCCCAATGGAACCGACTTCAGTGCGGCTTGCACCATGTTTTCGGCCCAACCAAACGCATAGCTTTGCAGGCACTGCTCTAGAGGCGCGCCTGTCAACGACAAAGCCAAAGCAAAGGTGAGCGGGTAGGTGGGTACGAGTGCATTGCACAGATCAACACTTTCTGCGTCGACAGTGTTTTGATTGCGAAGCCACTCCAGCATAGATCGCCCCATTTGCTCAGACTGCAAACGCAATTCAGCCGTCTCGCGTGTGGCATGCACCCATTGACTCAATTCGGTGAGGCGTTGTTCATCACGTGCTTGCCAAGCGATCACCATTTGAGCGAGTACCGCCAAATCGCCGCGGGCTTGTGAATGGTGAAGTTGATCTAGCAGCCAAAGGCATGCGCTGTCTTCGTCGTGCACCAAGCCTTTGTCAATCGCTGCTTCTAAGCCCTCAGAGTATGAGAATCCTCCAATTGGCAAAGCTGGAGAAGCTAGCCACATCAACTGAATAAGTGGTGGCGTTTCCAGATAGTTTTTATTAGGCGATTGAGGGTCAGTGCGCATGCGAACCGTGCCCGTCGTGGTCGTGGCCATGGCTATGACCACCGCTGCTGTATGCGCCGCCCTCTGGTTCAAATGCCTCATGTACCGTGTTCACTGTCATATGCATGGCACGCAGCATCTCGGCTAAAACATGGTCAGGTTCAATTTTCAAGTGGTCAGGTTTTAATTCGATCGGTACATGGCGATTACCGAGGTGGTAAGCAGCACGCGTCAAATCAAATGGACTTCCATGGATAGTGCAAGCAGTAATGCGCAGAACTTCTTGGGGCGCCGCGTTTACCTGAATCAGTGATCCGTCTTCAGCGACCAAGACATCGCCACCACGAATAACCGTGCCTCTGCTTAGGAAAACGCCTAAGGTTCTACCAAGTGAATCGGTCGTTTCGAATCGGCTTTTTTGTCGGACATCCCAATCTAGCGATACAGAGCTTGCGCGCTTGAGCAACACGCTCGCAAGCCCTTTACCACCAGCAATTAATTTTGAGCAGGCAAGCATCAGAACAAAAAGTAACGTTGCGTCATAGGCAAACTATGCGCTGGTTCACACGTCAACAAATGACCATCCGCACGCACTGCATAAGTTTGTGCATCGACTTCCATGCGAGGCGCGTAGTCGTTGTGGACCATGTGGCGTTTACCAATATTGCGTATGTTTTTCACAGCGCTCAAAGTTTTGTTCAAGCCAAACCGAGTACCAATGCCTGCAGACAAACCTGCTTGCGAGACAAACGTAAGAGAACCACGCGCCAAAGCACCACCAAAAGCACCAAACATGGGGCGGTAGTGCACAGGTTGTGGTGTGGGAATGGACGCATTGGGGTCACCCATGGCGGCCATGGCAATAAAGCCACCTTTTAAAATGACAGCGGGTTTGATGCCAAAGAAAGCGGGCTTCCAAATGACCAAATCTGCCCATTTACCGATTTCGACACTGCCCACTTCATGGCTAATGCCGTGCGCAATCGCGGGGTTAATGGCGTATTTGGCAATGTAGCGTTTGACGCGAAAGTTGTCGTGGCGGTCAGAGTCACCTTGCAATTTGCCACGTTGCAACTTCATTTTGTGCGCGGTTTGCCAAGTGCGAATAATCACTTCGCCCACACGTCCCATGGCTTGGCTATCTGAGCTAAACATGCTGATGGCGCCTAAGTCGTGCAAGATATCTTCCGCTGCAATCGTCTCTCGACGAATACGACTTTCAGCAAACGCCAAATCTTCTGCAATAGCAGGGTCTAAGTGATGGCAGACCATCAGCATATCGACGTGTTCGTCTAGCGTGTTGATGGTGTAGGGACGGGTGGGGTTGGTGGAAGAAGGCAGCACATTGGCCTCACCTACTACTTTCAAAATATCAGGCGCGTGTCCCCCGCCAGCACCTTCTGTATGAAAGGTGTGGATGGTGCGACCTTTGAATGCCGCGACCGTGTCTTCTACAAAACCAGATTCGTTCAAAGTGTCGGTATGAATGGCCACCTGTGTATCCGTCGCCTCGGCCACGTTTAAGCAGTTATCAATCGCGGCGGGTGTCGTGCCCCAGTCTTCGTGCAACTTAAGACCAATCGCGCCTGCATTGATTTGTTCATGCAGGGCATCCGGCAAAGACGCATTGCCTTTACCTAAGAAACCTAGATTCATCGGAAAAGCGTCTGCGGCTTGCAGCATGCGCTCCAAATTCCAAGCGCCTGGCGTACAAGTCGTGGCAAAAGTGCCGGTGGCAGGGCCGGTGCCCCCACCAATCATGGTGGTCACGCCACTGGTGAGGGCTTCTTCAATTTGTTGTGGGGCGATGAAGTGGATATGCGTGTCAATACCACCCGCCGTTACGATATTGCCTTCGCAGCTGATGATCTCGGTCCCTGGGCCAATCACGATGTCAACGCCCGGTTGTGTGTCTGGATTGCCGGCTTTACCAATTGCAACAATGCGACCGTCTTTCAATCCGATATCGGCTTTCACAATGCCCCAGTGGTCCACGATCAAAGCATTGGTCAAAACGGAGTCTACTGCACCACTAGCTTGAGCGCCACTGCCAGAGCCATCGCGAGTGCGCTGGCTTTGCGCCATGCCATCACGAATCGTTTTGCCACCACCGAATTTCACTTCTTCGCCATAACCTCCGGCGCGTAGGGTGAAGTCTTGTTCAACTTCAATCACCAAGTCGGTATCCGCTAAGCGAACTCTATCGCCCACGGTGGGACCAAACATTTCAGCGTAAGCGCGTTTGCCAATCGTTGCCATGCGAATTTTCCTTGCGCTTAATTTATTTGGATGAAAGAGGGCCACTGGTCAGGCCACGAAAACCGAATACTTGCCTGTTACCAGCGTAGTCCACTAGTTCAACGGTTCTTTGTTGGCCAGGTTCAAAACGCACTGCTGTGCCTGATGCGATGTTCAAACGCATGCCTTGTGCCACTTTGCGATCAAAACCAAGGGCTGCGTTTGTCTCTGCAAAGTGGTAGTGCGATCCCACTTGGATAGGACGATCGCCGGTGTTTTGAACAACGAGCGTGATAGTGCGTCTATTCGGATTGAGGGCGTGATGGCCCTCGTCAATGAAAAGTTCACCAGGAGTCATTTGCGCCTCACTTGCCTCGGCTATTGAGCCACCACATAAAAGCACCCACACAAAGTGCCATCAGAAATCCCCAGATGTCACTGGCGTGGTAATGAGAAGCGCCCTCAAAGCCATGGCCTTCGTGGGCTTGCGCAGAAAGCGCTAGCAAGCAAAGTAGGGGTATAGCAAATCGGTGCATGTCAGTCTCGCTTTTTAAACAATGGGTTGGTGCACGGTGACGAGTTTGGTGCCATCTGGAAAGGTGGCTTCTATTTGTATATCGGGAATCATCTCAGCGACCCCGTCCATCACGTCTGCGCGAGAAAGGATGGTTCTGCCTTCGCTCATGAGTTGGGCAACGGTTTTGCCGTCTCGCGCGCCTTCCATGACGGCGGCGCTGATGAGGGCAATGGCCTCTGGGTAGTTCAGTTTCAATCCACGGGCTTGACGACGTTCCGCCAAAAGTGCAGCCGTAAAAATTAGAAGTTTGTCTTTTTCGCGGGGTGTGAGTTCCATAGCTTCATTTTCATGCAACTTATATGCCTTGCGATTGTGCGGAAATTATTCTCGCATTTCGAGACAGTGCACGAAATGGTGCGACAAAGGTCGCACAACCGTGGTGCGCGAACCATTTTGATGCATTTTCTAGGTGCTGATTCATGGGGGATGCAGTCATCTATATAGGAGATGTATTTAAGTTCTGGGTGTGAAGAGGTTGGCACAGGGCTTGCAAAGAGTTATTCAGCGAGTGAATTGCTACCCGCGCTTACCAACCTTTTTTGGAGTTCAACCCATGATGAATCGTCGAGGAAATCTCAAAGCCCTAGCCGCAGCCGCAGCGCTGTCGGTTGGATCGTTTGTGGCAGTGCCAAATGCATTGGCACAAAACACGATCAAAGTTGGTGTCTTGCACAGCTTGTCTGGCACGATGGCCATTTCTGAAACAGTTTTAAAAGACACTGTTTTGATGGCGATTGACGAGATCAACGCCAAGGGTGGCGTACTCGGCAAAAAACTCGAACCTGTAGTGGTTGACCCAGCCTCTAACTGGCCTTTGTTTGCTGAAAAAACCAAGCAGTTGCTCGGTCAAGACAAAGTCTCCGTGATCTTCGGTTGCTGGACTTCTGTGTCACGCAAGTCAGTCTTGCCAGTTGTGGAAGAAATGAACGGCTTGTTGTTCTATCCCGTGCAATACGAAGGTGAGGAGCTCAGCAAAAACGTGTTCTACACAGGTGCAGCGCCTAACCAACAAGCGATTCCAGCGGTTGACTATTTGATGAGCAAAGACGGCGGCGCTGCCAAGCGTTGGGTATTGCTCGGTACCGACTATGTCTACCCACGTACGACTAACAAAATCTTGCGTGCTTACCTGAAGAGCAAAGGCGTGAAAGAGACGGACATCGACGAGAAGTACACACCTTTCGGTCACTCTGATTACCAAACCATCGTGGCTGATATCAAGAAGTTTTCCACCGGTGGCAAAACAGCTGTAGTTTCTACCATCAACGGTGACTCCAATGTGCCTTTCTACAAAGAACTCGGAAACGCTGGCTTGAAGGCCAAAGACGTTCCAGTTGTGGCTTTCTCAGTCGGTGAAGAAGAGTTACGCGGCGTGGACACCAAGCCTTTGGTCGGTCACTTAGCTGCATGGAACTATTTCATGAGCATCAAGAACCCCACCAACGATGCATTCATCAAGAAGTGGAGCGACTACGCCAAAGCCAAAGGCATCGCAGGTCATAAAGACAAGCCCTTGACCAATGACCCAATGGAAGCTACCTATATCGGTATCAATATGTGGAAACAAGCCGTCGAAAAAGCCAAATCTACTGACGTAGACAAAGTCATCGCAGCGATGGCTGGCCAAACTTTCACTGCGCCTAGCGGCATCACATCTAAGATGGATGAAAAGAACCACCACTTACACAAGTCTGTGTTTATTGGCGAAATCAAAGCCGATGGACAATTCAATGTGGTGTGGAAGACGCCTGGTCCTGTCAAGGCCAAGCCATGGAGCCCATTCATCGAAGGTAACGATAAGAAGCCTGATGAGCCTGTGAAGAAGTAATTCGCTTTCTCCTCAGATCAAATTGGGGGAGGGCAGTGCTCTCCCCCTTTTTTATGGAAATTTGATGACTCGTTTTTTATCCCTTGTGTTGACTAGTGTGATTTGTTGGGCCCTTGTGGGATCAACGTATGCATTAACTCCCGAACAAGCCCGTGCCCTGACCCAAGGTGATACTGATAGCCGAATCACTGCCTTGCAGCAAGTTCTTGCTGCACCCGATGAAAAAACTGCCGCTTTGTTGCAAGCCATGGCAGATGACGCTGTGAAAGTCAGTGGATCCCAAGTATTTGTTATCCGTGACGGTAAAGCCTTAGACCCAGCAACTGGTCAAGAAGT
>Ga0214921_10007756_pt1 | contig 14186 bp, 26 predicted proteins | sample LL1505_MetaG_FD_177992 | JGI IMG/M metagenome (GOLD analysis project Ga0214921, IMG submission 177992) | Freshwater microbial communities from Lake Lanier, Atlanta, Georgia, United States - LL-1505 | ecosystem: Environmental > Aquatic > Freshwater > Lake | place: USA: Georgia | collected... | reverse complement strand
GTATCAATCCTAACGAGCTGGAGTTAAAATGAGCACACAAGCAGAAGACTTAGCCTTCTTAATTAAGACAGGCCAAATTAAAGACGCACCAAAACCAACTGCACAAACAAAGAAAGATGAGGAATAACAATGGCAATCTATTTAAATAATAACGTTGGTGTTAAGTTGGCAACAAACGCAGCCAAGACAACACCTTCTATTGACATTTCTGCATATGTAACTAATGCAGTAATTAACCAGGTAGCGGATGAGCTAGAAGTTACAGCTATGGGCGACACAGCCCACAAGTTTGTGGCTGGTCTACAATCTAACACCCTAACACTTGATTTTCTAAATGAATGGGCAGCAAGCCAAGTTATGCAAACACTTAACGATGCATTTGGACAGACTATTTCTGTTTCAATGATTACCGTTAAAGGCACAGCAGTATCAGCAGCTAATCCAACCTACCAATTCTCAATCTTGGTAAATAACCTAACCCCAGTGGGTCAAGGCGGCGTGGCTGAGATTGCTACCTCATCTGTAACATTTACTATAAACTCCGCAGTAACAGTATCGCCATCAGTGGCGTTCTAACTAAGGAGTAACAATGGCAAAGCTAAAGATAACAAGGGCTAATGGAGAAGTATCCGAGCACAAGATAACTCCAGGTGTCGAGTACGCTTTCGAGTTGAAGTATGGCGCAGGTATTAGCAAAGTCTTGCGTGAGCACGAAAGGCAAACCGAAATATTCTGGCTTGCTTATGAATGCTTACGCAGGGCTGGCGCACAAATACCTCTTTGGGGCAGCGAATTCATCGACACGCTTGAAACCGTTGAGGTATTAGACGAAGAAAAAAAATAATACAGCGTGATTCAATTCTTTACAGTATTGCTAGTTTATCGGTAGAGACAGGAATTGCGCCCAAAGAGTTTATTGATATGGATACGGATATGTATAGAGCAATTATACAAGTCCTAACCGATAGAGCTAAGGAGATCAAAAATGCCAGTAGAGGTCGTAGGCGTTAAAGATGTCCTTAAAGGTTTAGAGTTTATTGATGAAGATATGCGTACACGCATTAGGGTTGCCATCGATCCTTTAATGCGTGGTGTAGCAGAAAAAGCCAAAGGCTTTGTTCCAAGCAATACAGAAGTTTTATCTGGCTGGGCTAAAGCATCTGGTACTCCTGGTAACTTTCCAAAATATGATGCAGGTGTTGCCAAAGCTGGTATTGGGTATAACCCAGGAGAAAACAAAACATTTAGAAATGGTTTTAAGGTAAGCAATTATGTTTACAATGCCAGTCGCCCTGGCGCAATATATGAGGTAGCAGGTCGCCTTAACCCAGAAGGCCGAGCACCGTTTCAGATGACACCATCTAAAGGCGCAAGCGGTACATACACATTAAAATCTAGAGGCAGTAAAGCATTTAGAGAATATAACTCAAATAACCCATTTGCTAGCCAGCAATTTATAGCTGCATTAGAGCCAGTAACAGTCCAACCAAAAATTAAAGATATTAGAGGTGGTGGTCGCAAGACTAAAGGCCGCTTAATTTACAAAGCCTGGGCGCAGGATAGTCCTAAAGTTTATGATGCAATTATTAAAGCAATTAACGCTACTGCTATACATTTTAACAAAGCCACCGAGATTAAGAAGGCAGCATAATGGCCAATGTAGTTGTCTCCGCTATTGCAACCTTTAATGGTAAAGCACTTAAAAAAGGTCAAAAAGAATTATCAGCCTTTGACAAACAAGCACAAAAATTAGGCAAAACATTTAATAGAGTATTTGCTGCCACAGCAATTACATCGTTTAGTAGAAGAGCAATTAACGCATTTGCAGCGGATGAAAAAGCGGCTAAATCCCTTGCAGTACAGCTAGAAAACACAGGCAACGCATTTAGGGTATCCGAGGTTGAGGATTATATTGCTAGCCTACAAAGTTTATACGGAATATTAGATGACCAATTACGCCCAGCATTCCAAACTTTATTAAACGCTACTGGGTCAGTAACCCTAAGCCAGCAAGCATTACAAACAGCAATAAACGTTAGTGCTGGCACAGGCAAAGACTTAGCAAGTGTTGTAGCTGCTATTGCTAAAGGTGCTACAGGTACAACCACATCATTGCAAAGATTAGGCACAGGATTAGATAAGGCCACTATAGCCAGTGGTGATATGAACAAGATTATGGCCGCACTTGATAAGAAGTTTGCAGGTCAAGCACAAGCCAGATTAAGCACCTACGCTGGCAAGATTGACCTATTAAAAGTATCAGCCGCTAACGCCACAGAAATTATTGGTAAGGGTTTAGTAGATGCTTTAACCGCTATTGGGAAAGATAACTCAATAGACCAAGCAACTAACTCTATGAATGGTTTTGCTAACGCTATTGCTAACACTGCTAAAGGTATGGGTGAGCTAATTGGTCAAGTTAAGCAAATTATAGACAGCGATGTAGGCAAGTTTTTGCTGGCTATTACAGCATTATTAACGTTAGGCAAAAAGCAACTTATATTGGGTACCGCAGGTCTTATTGCTTATGATATTGGCAAGACCCCTAAATCTACTTCTAATTTTACTTATGGTGCTGGCAATCCTAGAGCCGATCTGATTCTGCAGAAGAAACTTACAACAGCCAAAAAAGATGAATACAACATCATTACTGCATCAAATAAAGCACGCACAGAAATAGACAAACTCAAAGATAAGTTTGATTTAGAGCGTATTGGATTATTGACCGCACTTAACCAAGCAACCGATGAAGAAACCAAATTGCGTTTAAGAGCACAATTAGCAATCCTAGATAATAACGAAGCTTTGGCAAAGAAAATAAACGCAGAGCTAAATGCTAAAACTTCTTTAGATGCATTGGCGGCAGCCACAAGCACCGCAGCCAATTCTTTAAATAATTTTGGCCCAGCGTTATTTAATGCTTTAGGCGAAATGACTGCCAGGGCTAGAAATCAAATAGCACCAATGGAAGGTGGCTTTAGCACCTATACAGTGCCACAGGGCGTAACCAATCAACAGGCTACCGCTACCGCAACCGCAACACCAAGCGTGGGTGTAACCGTAAATGCTGGCACCATAGTTACCGATCAACAATTAGAAGCCGTTATCCAGCAAAACGTATTACAGTTATTAAAGTCAGGCAACAAATTATTGCCAGTAGGATCTTTATAGTGCCTGTACCTACAGTAAACGCATATATCAATTTCTCAACTGGCCCATCATTCGCTCAGGCTATGATATTGGATACCGGCATATTGGATACCAACATATTAGGAGATTCAGCATCTCTTATTGTTGATGTATCAGATCAAATAAATTACATACAAACAGCAAGAGGTCGCAACCCTTTGGTCGATCAATTTCAAACTGGCACACTTACTTTACGAATAGTAGATCAAAACGGAGATTTCAACCCTTCAAATCCTACAAGCCCCTATTACACGTATTTAACACCTATGAAAAAAGTACAAATTACAGCTACATATAATGGCGTTACGTATCCTATATTTGCTGGATTTATTACAAGCTATTTAAACACTCAACCTAAAGATGCAACAGAGGTTGCCTATACAACTATCCAGGCTGTAGATGCTTTCAGACTTGCCCAGAATGCTCAGGTATCAACAATTACAGGTGCTAGTGCTGGCAATCTATCAGGCACAAGAATTAACCAAATACTAGATCAGATTGATTGGCCAGCAACTATGCGTGATGTTGATGCAGGTTTGACTACTATGCAGGCTGACCCTGGCACAGCACGTACTTCCCTCGATGCGATGACCACTGTAGCGACATCCGAATATGGGGCGCTATATGTAAACACCGATGGCGAGTTTGTATTCCAAGATAGAGCTGTAACTGCAGGATCAATCGGTGGCACAGTAACTACCTTTAACGACAACGGCACAGGTATTGCCTACGCCAATGCTATGTGGAAACTAGATGACAACTTAATCTTCAATTCAGCCCAGGTAAGCCGTGTAGGTGGATCACCACAGACAGCAATTAACCAGGCATCTATTGACAAATACTTTATTCACTCATATAACCTGCAGGATCTTTTAATGCAGACCGATGCCGTAGCCCTAGATTATGCTCGGGCTTATGTCGCTAGCCGTGCCGAGACACAGGTCAGATGCGATGGCATCGAGTTAGATTTATACACAGACAATTACAACTCAGGCATTATTGCAGCCTTAGAGTTGGACTTCTTTGACCCGATCAGAATTGTTACTACACAGCCAGGCGGATCTACCTTGGACAACACTTTGCAGATATTTGGCGTGGCTACGACCATTACACCCAACAGCTTTAGGGTCTTCTTTACGACCCTTGAACCAGTCATCGATGCACTGATTCTAAATAACAATATATACGGCACTTTAGACTATAATGTGCTCAGTTACTAAGGAGAAATAATGGCCGCTGGATTAGGATTTAAGGACTTTGTTACAGGCGAGGTATTAACCGCAGCCGATGTAGATGGCTACTTAATGCAAGGTGTCTGGGTCTTTGCCAGTGCCGCTGCTAGAGATGCAGCTGTAACATCACCACAAGAAGGTAACTTTGCATATCTTAAAGATACAAATGTGACTACATATTACACTGGCAGTGCTTGGGCAAACCTAGATACAACAGGTATGACAAACCCAATGACAACTACTGGCGACACAATCTATTCATCAAGCGGATCAACTCCTGCAAGATTAGGTATTGGATCAACTGGTCAAGTATTAACTGTTGCTGGTGGCGTGCCTACTTGGGCTGCACCTGCAGGTGGTGGCAAGGTTTTGCAAGTAGTTCAAGGAACATTAACTGGAACAGCTCAAACAACTTCAACAACAATGGCATCATCAGGTTTAACAGTATCTATAACTCCATCATCAGCATCATCAAAAGTTTTAATTTTGGCAAGCATTTCAGGAGTTGCTAAAACTGGTGGAAATGTTAATACCGCTGTTAAATTGGAATTGGTAAGAGGTGCAACTAAAATTATGGATTTAAGCGATGTCAATGCTTATAACAACACTAGCGATTTACAAGATATAGGATCAGTTGCAGCAAATTGTCTGGATACTCCAGCAACAACTTCTGCAACCTCTTATACAGTTAACTTTGCTTCTTATGTATCAGGACAAACAGTTTATATAAACAATTATCGTGCTAGTGATACCACAAGAAGTTCAATCATTGCAATGGAAATAGGTGCATAATGGCTAAACCAGGAGAAGTATTAGATTTGCTTTGCCCAAACGTTGAATATGTTTTGATTGGGCAAAATTACGAGGATATTGATTGGCTTGGCAAAGATGCGCCAATTACTAAATTGGAATATGAATCAGGATTTGCAAAAGCAGATGCCTTGAAAGCCAAGCGAGATGCTGATAAAGCACAGGCGAAAGCTGATTTACTTGACCGTCTAGGCATTACCGAGGATGAAGCAAAACTGCTTTTAAGTTAATGAAGCCAAAGTTATGCGCAGCTGGTGTGCAGTTAAGAGATCAAGTTGATACCTGGTTTCCAGATCGGTGTACTAAAAGTCCAGAAGGATGGTTGGGCGATAGCCGTCACTCCGCCAGAAAATCGGATCATAATCCAGACGAGTTCGGGTGGGTCAGAGGTCTTGATCTTAATTCTAGGTTGGAGTCATCCGACAGCCTCGCACCTTATCTGGCTGACCAGATCAGAGTCGCAGCCAAATCGGATCCACGCATATCATACGTCATCTATAACGGGCAAATATGCTCAAAGATATTAAATTGGAAATGGCGCAAATACAAAGGCATAAATCCACACAAGCGACATATCCATATCAGCTTTACAACACTAGGCGATTTAAATGGCACAGCGTTTGACATACCACTAATAGGGGGAAAAATTGGCTAATACATATAACATACTTATAGATCAAGGTGCAACATATACCCTGGCTTTGAGTTACAAAGACAGCGCTGGCACAGCGATAAATTTAACTGGTTATACAGCTGCTATGCAGTTTAGAAAAACAGTAGAATCAGCGACCGCTAGTTTATCTTTAACTTCTTCATCCGGCATTGTGATTACAGGTGCGACAGGGTTGTTAAACATAACTATTACGGCTACACAGTCCAGAGATTTAGACCCTGATCTTTATGTATATGATCTAGAGATTACATCAGGGGCAGGCGTTGTTACCCGCTTAATTGAAGGCAACGCAGTTGTATCAGCTGAGGTAACTAGATGAGTGATGAAACCTTAACAGTTACTGAGGTTGTAAATTCTGTAACAGTTACTCCTGTCAATAACACAGTCACTGTTTCAGGGGTAGGCACGCAGGGGCCAACAGGAGCCACAGGTGCAACGGGAGCAACTGGCGCTCAAGGTTCATCTGGCGTAGTTACAGTCAATGCTCCACTTACCAACGCTGGTACTTCTAGTGCTGCAAATCTTTCAATCTCGGCTGGTACTACTTCTGCCGTTGGTGCGTTGCAACTTACGGACTCAGTAGCCTCAACATCTACGACTACAGCTGCAACTCCTAATGCGGTTAAGACTGCCAATGATAATGCCAATACAAGGTTGCTTAAATATGCTACACCCTGGAATATTATTTATCGTTCAGGTTATTGGTATGAATCTCGTAATGGATCAACTCTTAGCAACGCTGGGGCAACTCTTAATAGACTTTATGTTTATCCAGTATTTATACAAGAAAGCATTACTATTGATCGCCTTGGTATAGAAGTGCAAACTTCAGCAGGATCTTCAACTGTACGACTTGGTATTTACAACAGCGATTCTAACGGAGACCCTTCAACATTAGTTTTAGATGCTGGCACAGTTGCAGGAACTTCAACTGGTCTCAAAGCAATTACAGTTTCTCAAGCATTATCGGCTGGTCTTTATTATTTTGCTTGGGTGTGGCAAGGTGCAACAGGAAGAACTGTTACCTATGGAAGCACCGCTACTGGTGGAAATTGGGCACCAGTTGCATCAACCACTCAAGGCCCTAGTGCTGCTTATTTTGCGCAATATAACATAGACAGCACAAGCGGTTCTTTACCTTCATCAATTTCTAGTTTTGGAACATCTTCAGCTGCTGCAAGTCGTATTCAATTTAGGATTGCATAATGAAATATACAACTTACGGCATCGGTGGTTACGACCCAACCAAGCCAAATGACAACATCGTTGAAGAAATCGACATACCAGATATGGAGACAGAATGAAGATAAGCAAGAAGCAAAAAGCAATACTAAAATCATACTTTAGAGGCGTGCTTGTATCTTTATTAACATTTTTGGCAAGTAATGAACTAGGTTTAGATCCTGCCGTGTCTGTAATTGTTGCATCTCTAGCAGGTCCAGCAGCTAGGGCTCTAGATAAATCCGACAGTGCTTATGGCATCGGTGCTAATGAAGCATGACACCTACAGAAATAGCATCTTTTGGCGCTGGCGCTATCGCGGTGCTATCAGGCGTGCTAATCGGATTACGTTTTTTAGTTAAAGGCTGGCTTAATGAGTTGCGCCCTAATGGTGGCTCTAGTATTAAGGATCAAATAACTAGACTTGAACAGCGTGTCGATGATCTATTTGTCTTAATCAGTAAGCGATAATTTTAATTATGGCAACTACACGTAAGCGTAGAAAAATTAACAGGCGCAAGGTGCGTAGATCACCTGACCCTTTATCTAAGCTAGAGGTGTTTTATATTGCTAAACACGAAATGTTTAAAGCTGCACGTAAAGCAGGTTTTAGTGAATCTGTTGCGTTGTATCTAATGGATAGTCCAGAGTCTATGCCCGATTGGGTGGTGGGCGACAAGGGCATTATCCCTGTTATCCCTACTCCAGATGAGGATGAAGATTAAGCGTTGGTTAGTAATCTCAGATATTCAGGCTCCATACCAACTGGATCCAGTAATCAAGAATCTAAAAAAATTAGCCAAGCGTGAGCGATTTGATTCAGTATTGGTTGTTGGCGATGAAATGGATTTCCAGACCATTAGTCGATGGGCTGAAAAAACACCTCTGGCTTATGAACAAACTATCCACGCTGACCGTGAACTATGTAAGCAGATTCTTTGGGATCTCAGCGAGTACAGCCGTGAGTGTCATATCATCAGGTCTAATCATAGCGACCGTTTATTTAATACTCTTTTAAAAACACCTGGATTACTGAGCCTACCTGAGCTGCAATACCCAAAGTTTATGGGCTTTGCTGAAATGGGTATGACCTACCACAAGACAGCCTACGAGTTTCATCCTGGCTGGGTATTGGCCCACGGTGATGAAGGCAATATGAGCCAACACGCTGGAATCACAGCTTTAAATCTTGCTAAAAAATGGGGTAAGTCGGTAGTTTGTGGCCACACCCACAGATTAGGTATGAGTGCCTATTCAGAGGCCATAGGAAGCCATTACAGGCCCTTATATGGGGTTGAGGTAGGAAACCTAATGAACCGACAGAAAGCCTCTTATTTGCGCTATTCTGCCGCAAATTGGCAGATGGGCTTTGCTATACTAGAAGCCGTAGGAAAGACCCTGACACCGACCTTGGTGCCAGTTAATAAGGATGGCTCATTTACAGCTTTGGGCAGGTACTACGGGTAACATCGTTACCAAATCGTTATACAAATACGCCCTTAAATAATCCACAAAGTCATACACAAGTGCAACACTATGGCCGTGCCACAAAATATGTGCGCATAGATAGGGCTATATGGTTACGATAGATATATTCTACGCAGTGTGTTATGCATCCATTGGTGTATTGATGGTTGGCTGGTTAATTAACGTAGTTAAAGAAAATGCAGAAGCTAGATATTACTGGCTAGGCCGTAAAGATGGCTGGGATATGCACAGAAGAATGATTGAAAATAAATCAAAGTCAGACCAGGTATTTGACTATGACAAAAACTGAGAAGCTGCTAGCCGATGTTGTCGATCTGGTCCATTCAAGGGGAGCGGTGTACGGTCATCCTTACACAAACCATAAGCGGATCAGTGAGCTCTGGTCTGCATACCTCGACCATCCAGTTACACCTAGTCAAGTGGCATTATGTATGGCGCTCGTCAAGATTTCTCGGATTAGTGAATCTCCAAAACACGAGGACAGCATCAAAGACGCTATTGCTTACATTTCGATATACCAGACCGTGCTGGAAGCAGAACTCGATGTCGCATTTACCTGGGGGAATGACTAATGGCATTTAATTTACAAGATTACGAAACAGTCGAGAGCCGACTAGAAAAGTTTTGGAAGGAGTATCCAGATGGAAGAGTATTCACAAAGATTGAGCAGGCCACAGACACTAGATACATTATTAGTGCTGAATTATTTAAGACAGAAGCCGATGCAAAGCCGTGGGCGACTGGGCTTGCTAGTGAGAGCGTGTCTGATCGGGGTGTCAATTCAACTTCTGCATTGGAGAATGCTGAGACTTCAGCGATCGGCAGAGCGCTTGCAAACGCAGGTTATGCAGCTAAGGGCAAAAGGGCTAGCCGAGAAGAAATGACAAAGGTTGCACATTATTCACCACCTGGCACAAGGGCTAGAGCTGTGGAAGATGTGTTACGTGAATCATTCAGTGTAGATAATAAGTTAGATGATCCAGTGCAGTGGACTACAGATGGTGTCAAAATACCTGAGCCACCAAAACCACCAACGTTGTGCTGCGAGTATGGGCATACGTTGAGATCAGGAACGAATAAAACAACGGGCAAACCTTATTATGGATATGTTTGTCAAAACAACATAAAAGAACATGCTGTTTGGGCTAAGCAAGATGCCACTGGCGGTTGGTTCTTTGCTAAAGACAAAGGGGGTGAATAAATGGGTTATGTCGAGATTCTTCGAGGTGGGCCTTACCTGGAGCGCATAGAGAACGACCAGGTAAAGTTTGAGCCATCTACCGATGTTTGTGTAGCTTGTAATGACGACAGGCTAATACATTCAGGTAATTTCTTAGTTTGTACTCAGTGCCACTGTAGGCAATAAGGATATTACCATGATGCACCCACAATTCAAATGCAATGGCTGTAAACGCAAGACCGAGTTTCTATGGCTCGATCAGTTAGATATGCCTGATGGATTTAAGGCTTATCAATGTATGGATTGTGGGTGCGTAGGCGTTAAGAATATAGCCGAAGCTTTGGATATACCAGACAGTGATATATCCAGATGTGATAAGTGTGGTAGTTGGAAGTTTATCACCGTGGTCTGCCACACTTGCCAGTTGATTGAGAGTAAATAATGCCTACCTATGAATACAGCTGTAATGAATGCGGCACCTATGGGTCAGTACATAGATCCTATGATGATGATAGCACGCCTATGTCTTGCCCAAAATGTAATTTGCAAATGTCAAAAATCTATAGCGCACCTGGGCTCATATTCAAAGGTGGCGGATGGGGTGGTAAATGATTGACGATCAAATGGATAGGCAAGCTCGATTACAAGAAAGTTTTAATTTTACACAAATAATGGTGAATTATATGCACGAACGATTAACGTTGTTAAATGCTTGGAAAAATGAAGATGGAATACAAAAAGATTCTATCTTGGACAAACATTATGATAAGCGTATAGCTACGATGATTGTTATGGTCGATGATGCCATTGAGCACGTTAAATCTATGGATTATTTGTATGAATAATGAATCTACAGATATTGATTGGGCCTACCAAAATGCGTTGCGCAAGCAGTGGCTTATAGATAATCCTGATTCACAATATATTGGCTGGATGTCGATATGACCGGTGGCTGGGATGAAACTTGGATTGACACAGATGATCTACGCATTATGACTTGCCGTCTGACCTGCGGTTATGCTGATTGATTTGACATCATATGCTAGGCTCTAGTGAAGCAGTGGCTCACAAAGCCACAAGGCGAGCCCGACAGGGAAAGCTCGCAAGGTGCTGGCTAGTTGGGATCGCTCTATTCATAGTGAATCTTTGCTTTGTAAAGACTGATTCCGTTGCAGCTTATTCCACAAATCATTATCGTCAGTGGGCATTCATACAGCTTAATAACTTAGATGAGTTCTATTGCTTAGATGAGTTGTATTACAAAGAATCTAGGTGGAATCCAAAGGCTAAGAATGGTAGTCACTATGGCATACCACAAGGTAGATCTAAATGGCTTAGTACAGTCAGTGGGTTTAAGCAAGTAGAGTGGGGTATTAAGTACAATAACAATAGATATGGTTCTATGTGTAAAGCATTAGAGCATTACAAGATTAAAGGATGGCATTGAGAGATAGAGCATTAGGCAGTGGTAAATGGGCTAAGTTACGTATTACCATATTAGATCGTGATGGTTGGCAATGTGCTGTTTGCAACGGCCCTGCCCAAACTGTGGATCATATAGTGCCACGTGTTAAAGGCGGTGATATGTGGTCGCCAGATAATTTACAATCGATGTGTAAGAGCTGCAACAGCCGCAAAGGTGGGCGTTTTTTTAATAGCAAGGCGACCCCCCCTGTCTTTTTCAAACCTTCTCTCCCTGAGACGGTCCGAACCGTTCCAGATTCACCCTTTATTAAACCTGATACGCTAGACTTCGATGCAAAATGATGCGGAAATAATCCCGATCAAACGAGGGGTCGGGCTAATTGGCAGCACCGAGCCTAGAATCCACACGCCACTATTAAAGGGTAAGTCCAAAGCGCAGGAAGTGTCTGACCTAGCAGACAAAATTGGCTTACCCTTAATACCCTGGCAGCGATGGGTGCTAAATGATCTGTTATCTATAGATGATGACAATAACTGGCGCAAGAAAACGGCTTTAGTGTTGGTTGCACGTCAAAATGGCAAGACACACCTAGCTCGTATGCTTATCCTGAGCCATCTATTCTTATGGGGCTCTAAAAATGTCCTGGGTATGTCTTCTAACCGCAATATGGCATTAGATACCTTTAGGCAAGTTGCATTTACAATAGAAGATAATCAATTTCTAAAAGATCAGGTAAGACAGATTCGATTGGCTAATGGCCAGGAATCTATTAGTTTGCTTAATGGTGCTAGGTATGAAATTGCAGCAGCTACTAGAGATGCACCACGTGGTAAGACCGCAGATTTTCTATACATAGATGAATTAAGAGAGTGGACAGAAGAAGCTTTTACAGCTGCATTACCAACTACACGTGCTCGGCCTAATGCGATGACTTTAATGACAAGTAATGCTGGCGATGGATTTAGTACAGTGTTAAATGATTTAAGAGAGCGTTGCTTATCTTATCCACCAGAAAACTTAGGATTTTATGAATATAGCGCACCACAGCATTGTAAAATAAATGACAAGAAGGCGTGGGCGTTGGCTAACCCTGCTTTGGGTCATTTAATAACTGAACAAACACTAGAAGAATCTGTAAGCACCAACAGCATAGAAGCTACACGTACTGAGATGTTATGCCAGTGGATAGATTCTGCTGTCAGTCCTTGGGTGTATGGATCTATTGAGCAGTGCAGTGATAGTAGTTTAGAAATACCTGTAGGGCCACAAACTATTATGGCTTTTGATGTTGCACCGACAAGGCGATCAGGGGCTGTCGTAATGGGCCAAGTACGTGATGGAAAAATAGCAGTCGGACTTGCACAGCTTTGGCATAGCGATATAGCGATAGATGAGATTAAGATGGCTAGCGATATAAACGAGTGGGCTAGAAAATACCATCCGACCACAATTTGTTATGACAAGTACGCCACGCAAACTATTGCCACAAGATTAGAGCAAAGCGGATGGCGTATGGTCGATGTATCGGGCCAGGCGTTTTACCAGGCGTGCTCAGATCTTGCCGATGGCTTAGCTAATAGCCGTGTAGTTCATTCCGGGCAAGCAGAGCTAGTACAGCATTTAAATAATTGCGCAGCTAAGACAAATGATGCTGGCTGGCGCATAATTAGGCGTAAATCCGCTGGAGATGTTACTGCCGCTATATCACTTGCTATGGTGGTTAGTCAATTAACAAAACCTCAACAAACTGCGCAAATCTTTGTCTAATTTGCACCAATAGTCCGATTTATGGTATAACATACCTATATGGGTATATTGTCTGCTTTGGGATTAACCAATAATAATAAAACCGTACAAGCGCAATACGCCCCTGCCGTTATGAATGATGGCTACACTTATGGTGGTGTTGGAAATGCTTTCGGATATGGCCCACTTGATCGAGCCTTGGCTATGCAAGTACCAGCTGTTGCAAGATGCCGTAATTTAGTAGCTGGTGTAATTAGTTATTTACCTTTAGAACTTTACAAAAAATCTACTGGAGAAGAATTAGGTTCTCCTGTATGGTTAGAGCAGCCAGACATCCGTCAGCCTAGATCCGTCACGATAAGTGCCACCGTGGATTCGTTAATATTCTACGGTGTCGCTTATTGGCGTGTAACTGAAGTTTTTGCAGATGATTTACGTCCATCACGTTTTGAATGGGTAAGCAACCTAAGAGTTAATGCACAATTAAATGCTAAAGGTACTGAAGTTTTGTATTACACCGTTGATGGTGAAAAAGTACCAATGGTTGGCCCTGGATCATTAGTTACATTCCAAGGATTAACGCAAGGCGTATTGCAAACCGCAGGCCGCACAATTCAAGCAGCATTAGATTTAGAAAAAGCCGCAGCTGTAGCAGCGCAGACACCAATGGCAACAGGATTCTTAAAAAACACTGGCGCAGATATGCCAGAATCACAAGTACAAGGATTATTAGCAGCTTGGAAGCAAGCACGTCAAAATAGAAGCACAGCATATTTAACTAGCACATTATCTTATGAGACTGTTGGATTTAGTCCTAAAGATATGATGTACAACGAGGCATCACAATATTTAGCAACACAAGTTGCACGTGCTATGAACGTTCCTGCTTATTACATTAGTGCTGATATGAATAACAGCATGACCTACCAAAATATTATTGATGGCCGTAAAGAGTTCGTAGCTTATTCTTTACAACCATTTATCTGCGCTATTGAAGATCGCCTTTCCATGGATGATATTACCACCAGGGGCAACGTTGTCAGGTTTAACATTGAAGAATCATTTTTACGCGCTGACACAATGAAGCGGTTAGAAGCAATAGAGAAGATGTTGGCTTTAGGTCTGATAGACGTAGAGCAAGCTAAAGAAATGGAAGATATGTCGCCTAACGGAAATGAGAGCTATAATGTTTCTTAATTTTAGTAGCGCAATTGAAAGTTC
>Ga0214921_10007755_pt1 | contig 14187 bp, 12 predicted proteins | sample LL1505_MetaG_FD_177992 | JGI IMG/M metagenome (GOLD analysis project Ga0214921, IMG submission 177992) | Freshwater microbial communities from Lake Lanier, Atlanta, Georgia, United States - LL-1505 | ecosystem: Environmental > Aquatic > Freshwater > Lake | place: USA: Georgia | collected... | reverse complement strand
AAAGTGCTGAGGCGATGGAAGCAGCGAACCTTGCGAAGGTGGTGCAGGACCAGGCTGTTTCAGCGGAGAGTATAGCGGCGCAGGCGCAGGTGGGGACTAAGTGGAAGGATGATGAGAGTGCGTTGGCGGCACATCGTACGGCGCGTCAGATGGAGAATGACGCAGCTAATAAGTTACGCATAGCAACTTCACAGTTTAATATATTACGAGCGGCCGGAATAGGTATGGGAGAATTTGCCAAACAGTTAGATTGTTCTAAAATTATGACTACCTCTGATATGGACGCAAAACATAAAGAAAGTCTGCGCCAAGTAGAACACTCACTAAACCGGATTGGCAAACAGAAGGAGGGAGAAAAAGACATAATTACGAAACTTCGTCAGTCATTAAACGAACTAAAACAACAGCAGGGGGGGGTTGATGAGAATTTTGAATTAGCACCTGATTTGATGACAAGTAAAGAGACATTGAGAAATTTTTACAATGGATTTGATGCCTTAGGAAATGGAGATGGTGACGATAGTATAGTTGATTTTGCAGAATTTTTCAAGAGAAAGCAACAGTCTAGTGATTCTGATAAAACCCAATATAAGTCAGAGTGGATAGTTGACGCAAGTAATGGTACATCGAAAAGTATTGATAAGGAACAGTTTGCGAAAGATAGTTTGGCAGGTAAAGAAATATTTAAATGTCTGAAGATGGGAACACTTGCTGAACTTGAAACGTGTTTACAAACTAATGTGGATGACGATTATAATGATATAATTACCAAAATGTCATCTAAAGAATTAGAATTATTGTTTAAGAAGTTCGAGGTTCCATTTACAACTCTTACAAGTGGTATACAAGTACCAAGCAAACAGTGGTTTAAGACTAAAGGAGCAAGATTTCCTGATAAGGTTAAAGAGTTTGTTGCGGAATGTATCAATATGTGTAATCAGCCAATTAATTACTTCTTACTTAATGATAATGATGCGATTGATTGTTATAAAGCAGAACAAAAAAAATTACAAGAAGCTAAATGTAATACTATGCGTTCAAAGGGTAATATGCCAACCGCCCCATCTTCTCTTTGTGCGTCAATGTCACCATATAATGTAGGAATGCCATTAATGATTGCGGGTCTTAGTGGCGGTGGTGTAAAATTTGTAAATAATAGCAACTCTATGGGTCGATTTTTACTGTCTGGTGGCGCAAGTTTTAAGCAGACTGGAGGCGACTGTTGTGCGGATAGATATAAAAAATTGCTTGACTCTATCAAAAGCACGCTTGCTTCACGTGGAGTGAAAATTAATGGTCAAGACTTGCGTAAGCTTGACAGAACTATTGCCGTTTTAACCGCTGGTGAAGAAGAACTAATTAAACTTCAACAGAAGGTTCAGCATTTTGCTAACCAGCGTTCATTATTAAACTGCGGTGTCCCTAAGAATGTGGAAATTGTTACAGCCACGGATATTTTTGAAAAGCCTGAAAACCTTGACAAAGTATTCGAAAAGAATTTAGAAGAATGCCAAAAAGATATGACTAATCTTTTACAATCACAAAATCAAGTATTTAATTCACAATTTGTTCCAGGTATTAATGCTCTAATACACACACTACAACCACTACAATATTTATCATCACCATAATAATCATTGCTTTTTTTATTCTTATTTATTTTTGTTTTTCAATAATAAATAATGACGGGTGGTCTAGTTCAGTTAGTAGCGTATGGCAAAGAAAATGTATATTTAAATGGAAAACCCCAAATAACATTTTTTAAACAAATATATAGAAGACATACAAATTTTGCTACAGAAGATGTTCCTCAGAATTTTCAAGAACAACCTAATTTTGGCAAAAAATACACTTGTAAAATATCAACAGAAGGTGATTTAGCTAACAAAATGTGTATGAAAATAACATTGCCATATATTAATCTGCCAAATGCTGAATGTAGATGGAACAAATATATTGGATTTTCAATGATCAATTATGTTGAAGTGGAAATTGGCAATAAAATTATTGACAAGCATTACGGCGAGTGGATGTATATTTGGTCTTGTCTAACAACACGAAATATTAAGGACAATGGATTTAATAAATTAATTGGCAATGTTAAAGAACTAACAGAATTTTCATCTTCAAAAGAACAATATATTGTTTATGTTCCCTTGTATTTTTGGTTTTGTCGTGATTCTGGATTATCCGTGCCTCTTGTGAGTATGCAACTTGACAACATAAATATTAATATATCATTTAATCCTCTTAGTGAATGTTTATTAGTAATACCAACTTATTATATTCAATGTAGCAATTATTTAGTGAATTTTGAAAAGTATGAAATAATAGCACAAGCAAGTAGTCTAACTGGAACAACAAATTATGGAATATATTATGATTATGACATTATAACACAAAAATTATATTACACGCCAATATCACAAAATAAGTTAGACGCATCAGCACCAATATATAATATCACAAATGGTTATTATGTTTCGCCTCAGGTGTCAGCATCATCATTTGTTATTTATAATAATACAACTTATAAGAATATTAATATGATTGATTGTGTAATATTAGTAAATTACATATATATTGACATTGATGAGAGAAAGAAATTTTTGAGTGCGAAAATGGATTATCTAATAGAACAATTGTATTACACACCACAAATAGCAATCCAAGGAACACATCCCAAAATTCAATTAACAATCGACCAACCGTGTAAATTAACAGTCTGGTTAGTTCAACTTGATAATATGATTTACGCAAATGAACTTTATAATTATACTTCTTTTTATGATAATAATACTCAAGAAAGTTTATTAACACAAACATTAATAAAATTAAATTCACAAGATAGAATATCTCAAAGAACAAGTGTTTATTATGAATATATACAACCAATACAGCATACAAATAATGTTCTACCAAGAGGATGTTTTATGTATTCTTATTCTTTGTTTCCTTGTGAAAGTAATCCTTCTGGAACAACAAATATGACAGAAATAGATTTAATAGAATTAGGCATAAAAGCGAATAATATTATTAGCAAATCAAATACAGCATCATTTAGGTCTTATTCATTGTGCTATAATGTGTGGCGAGTGTCTTCTGGTGTTAGTGCCACAATATTTATTAATTAAAATATATAAATATATTATATATATGTCGCCACTTGAACTAATAAATTTACTTGATAAAGGACACTATGTTGGGTTAGCATTAGGAGGAGTTCTATTATTAATTGCTTATTTTGTTTTTTCTTGTGTCACAAGTGTTTATACTTTGAATAAATTTAAAGATGAGGATAGAACTATTTATAATATGAATATAGCAAATGCTTGTATTGCTGGTTTGTTTAGTGTAGGATTATTATACAGTTTGGGACGTAGTATTCGTTCAATATATTTTAATTAAATCTTTTTTCAATAATAGATTTTTTTATTAGTGCCTTATAAAAAACAAAAATAATAAATAACAATAATAAAATATGGCAGGAGGATTAATAAATTTAGCATCTTATGCCGTTAAAGATATATTTCTAACTGGTAATCCACAAATATCATTTTATAAGTCAGTTTATAGAAGATACACGCATTTTGCGATGGAGTCAATTATTCTTAATTTTGACAAAGCAGTAAAATTTGGTGAATATACGCAAATAGTTGTTCCTAAAAATGGAGACTTAATACATAAATCATATTTACATATTACTTTGCCACAAATAAATATAACAAAAAAAGATGTTGGAATTAATACTAGTTATTTGACTAATTATTTATTATCAAATAGTCTTAATACATATAATGAGATTTGTAATGTATATATGCTAGTCAATACAAATATATATAAAATAATATATGCTGATACAAATGCTATAAATGTATCTTGGGTAAATATGAAAACAAATATTACAAATTATTATAATGGAACATTAATAATCCCTCCTACACTAACACCAATACCAACAACTATATCAACATATTCTAGCACAAAAAAAACTGGAAAATTTAGTATAAGTTCAATTATAACATATTTTCGCAATATTATTACAGATTATGATGATGTTGATTTGTATTATATTTTCACAAATTTTGATACTAATATTAAACCACAAATGATTATTGATTTAACTGCACAACATCCATCTATGTCAGAAATTGATAAAGATAATATAATAAAAAAATATTTTCTTGATTATGTAGCATCAAAAGGTATTAAAAATTGTATAAAATTACAAGATGAATATTATGAGAAATATCTAACTATAGAAAAAGAAAATAAAATAATTACTGACACAAATATAAAATGTGCGTGGGTTAAAAATTTGGGTCATTCGATAATAGATTATATTGATATTTATATTGGAGGACAAAAAATAGATAGTCACTTGGGTATTTGGATTAATATTTGGTATCAACTAACTTACAAGGAAGCACAAATTGATACTTATAATAAATTAATAGGTAATGTTAGTGATTTGACAGACTTTAATAATAACACTAAACCAGTTTATGACATTTATGTGCCAATGTCATTTTGGTTTAATAAATTTAATGGATTGAGTTTTCCATTGATAGCATCACAATATAATGATTTAAGAATTGATGTTAAATTAAGAAAATTTGAAGATGTATTTTACATAGAAAGAATTTACAACACAACAATAAATCATAATGAGTATAATGTGACTGCTGAAATGATAGGATTTATTAAAAAGAATATTCCTAGTTTTACACTAACAAATACACAAATAATTAATAATATTAATTTGACAAATCTTTGGAATTCATCCGGATATATGCTTTATGGGGATATATGGATGGATTATATTTTTTTAGACAGTTTAGAAAGAAAAAGATTTGCGCAATCCGGACACGAATATTTGGTAGAAATAATACAAACAAAAACACAAGATTATTTTGATTTGAATGCTAATTTATATTTTATTTGCCCATCAAAAGAACTTATTTGGGTAATAACTCACGACAAATATACAAATAATACAAATGGATATACAGAATGTAAATGGTACGACCATAGTTTGAATAAAAATAATACTATTTATAATCCAATACTCACTTCACAATTATATTTCAATAATATAGCAAGAAATTCTCAACTTGATGGCACTTATTATGACATATACCAACCCCAAGTATATCACAAAGTAAGTCCAACAAGAGGAATAAATCTATATAGTTTTTCATTAGAACCATTACAGATGCAACCCACTGGCACATGTAATTTTTCTAAATTAACTGATGTAAGAATAACAATGTCTCTAGATAATCAATGTTATTCTTATTGCGATGTTGATATATATTCCCACGATCTAAATATTGACACTAATATAATAATATTCAAAGAAGATATTTATAGTAATTTAGATATAGCAACAGCAAGACAAATGATTAAAATGTATAGTAGTGATACTGATAATTATAAAAAAGGAATAGCAACATTAGATGTATATGATTATATGGCAAATAATAATGAACAAACAATATTATTAAGCAAGTATAGACAAATATTATTAAAAACAAATGTTAATTTTTATGTATTTAATTTATCATTAAATGTTTTAAGAATTATTGGCGGTTATTGTTCTTTGGCATACGCTTCTAAGAACTAAAATTGTAATATTTGAGTATGAGGCAATTTACAATTTACAACCAAAGCATTTTTATTTTTCACACATTCAAGATGTGAATTAACTAATTCTTTATGATTTTTTAGAATTGGGTAATTTTTACAAAATAATTCACTTGTTTTTACATTCCATTTTTCAGGAAAAGAATGTATCATTAAATAATTACAATCGTATGGAATATGAGTTGTGTAAATATCTTCATCATCAGACATTATAATCATAGGAATTACACCGTGAAGTAATCCGGCAAATCGTTTCTTGTATATTATATCTTTTGTAATACAGTTATCCAAAATAATTAGTTTCTTATTTTCTGTTTTATCAAAAGGAGTAAGCATATATAAAATTTCATTGTCAAGTTCGGAACATACAAAACTATTGGGATATTTTTTTATCCAATATTTAATTTTTTCATCCGAGTTTGTTATGATATAAATATGCTCTTCATAAATTGATGAATTTATAATATGAGTGTTTATTATTGTTTCTATTTTAGAATAAGCATCAGATGTATTAAAACCAATACAAAAATATTTTGAATTTTTTAGTGGAGCGTTTTTAATATCTAATACACTAATTTCTGGTTTCATTTTGGTTGTAATAATTTCAGATTTAATTGGTTCTAATTTAATGTTCCATTTTGTTTTACATTCTTCTTCTGGTTTGTGTATAATAATTGGTTCAGGATTAATAATTAAAGTCCATATATCAAGTAAATTAATCTCAAAAATAATATTTGAAAAGATAAATCCAACATCTTTTTTAATTTTTGAAAATAATTTTGTTGTTGTAATATTTGACAATATATATTTCCCTTCTTTGTGTTTTTTATTTGTAAGTTCTTGTTCCCAATTATCTGGTTCATCAATAAATTCAGTAGGTAGATATATAGCATCTTTATGTTTATTTTTTACATATTCAATTGAACCATAAATGTTATTAGTAGTATATACAACATTAAGTTTATTAAGCACTGAGTATTTCATTATGTATTCTTATATAAATATATATTTATAATCTTTATTTTTAATATTTTTTGCTTATGTAAATTATAATGCACATTCATATCGATGTTTTAACAACAACATTAAACAAACAAATAAATGCGATGTCAATGATTTCGTGTAATCAAGCAATAGTATTTTATGCGGAGAATGAGTGTCTTGTTTATAATTTTAAAACATTAGCAGTTGAAAGTAATATAGTTATTAATACAAATAGTTTACTTAGTGAAAACTATCTTATTACTGGTGCTACAAATATGATTGAGGGTTGTAATAATATAATTTGGTTATCCTGTAAATATGAAAATGAATGTTGCGATAGTTTTAAAGATGCTACAATAGACGATTTATGTAATGTGATGAACATAATTAATAGAGTTCAAAAAAATAGATTTATTATCAAAGCACAATTTAACATTAATACTAATACTATTACAATGATGGAGAAATACGAATTGCCAAATAATTTGAATTCTTCACCTGACTTTGATAGTATCATAAAATTAAAAACATCCGTTCATACTAATATATTATTGTGGTCTAGTGGTAATTCTAATAAAAATGGATTTCCTGTCTTGATGGTAAATATTAATAATAGAGAAATTCTTAGCAATGAGGTATTTTTAAGAATAGAAGATGAATTAATAGACAATAAGACATATGACAATTTTCAAATTGTGTCTTGTTTTGTCTATGATAAATATATTATATTAATTCCATCTTTTGCCACTAACAAAGTTTTCAAATTATATGTTAACGCCGCCAATGAACTTTTTAATTATCTAGATGATTTCCCAGAACTTGAACTACATTTCTCGCCAGCAACAATTAATAGAATTATTAATAACAATAATGTTGGATTAAAATTGGTAACTATAGGTAAAAATAATAAATTATATGGTTTTACTCAATCTGTAAATGGAGTGACTAATATTATTACGGGATTAGTTCATTAAGGACTATAAAAAAATTGAAAGTGCCAACTCATTGAATACAAATATAATATATAGTAATATAAAACACAATGTATTCAATTGCCTGTATTGAAAACAAGACCATTATCGGAAGTATTAATGACCCCAATACTTATCCTGCCTTTATGAAAAATATCGAGAAAACGGACAATCTCGTAATTTATGATAACAATGTAAATGATATTGCTGAACAACAAAAAGAGGGAGATTATCTCTTTTATGATGCTAATACCAAGATTATTTTTGGTAATGTTAAAAAAATAGAGAATAATAGTTATTTAAAATACTTTTACGGTTCTGATACTCGTAATGAATTAACCGTAATTAGAACATATGAGTTGTTCAAAAATAAGAATGAAGAAATTAATGAGATTAATGAGATTAATGAGAATAATTTTGTTTATGAGAAAAATGAGTTTGATGTAAAATACTGTAACTATTGTCAGCGATATGAAGAATACTTAAAATCATATGATGAATTAAACAAAAATTATGCTGAATTCTATGAAAATAAAATAGTAGAAAAGAAAATTTATAATTTTAATTTGTTTGAAGAAAATGACTACAAAGAATACTCATTTAGTTATATTGTTGGCACTGATAATATCAACAAAACTGAAACTGCTGTATCTCTTGTTGATATGATTATGAATAAATATGATATTGACAATATATATTTGTATGAAACTAATGAAGAACTTTATAATATCTGGAAAGATGTATTTAGAAATGATAATATCAATTCTATAAATGATAAATTGGATATTAGCATCAAAAAAATGTTAGATAATGACACAAGTAATAAAATTGTTGTTATTCATCTTGATGATGATAAATTTGTTAGGAATGAATTTTTATTATCTCTTATGGTGAGTTATTATGAAAATAATATAAATCTTGTTATCATCGTTGACGCCCCATATAGATTTAATAAATTAGTTCAAATGTGTATTAATTATGTGATAGTTCATAATGATATTAACACTAATAATGTTCAAGAATTGTATTACTCAATTGTTCCACAACATAAAATATCATTTGATGAATTTTCATTAAATCTGTCTATAAATGACAAATTAATTATTGACAAAGATAAATCATTAATTTATAATGGCTTCTAATATAAAGAATAGTATGTTAGACATAATTTTAATATATCCTCATCAGTTATTTGATTTCAGTTATTTTAAAAAATTAATTGATATAAAAACCAAAATTTTATTATTAGAACACGATTATTTTTTCACAAGATATAAATTTCATAAACTGAAATTAGTTCTTCATATTGCTAGTATGAAATATTATTGTGATAATAATGATGACATAATATTAACAAAAAATCTTAAAAAATTCTTGAAAGAAAATAATCCTAGAAAAATAAAATTGTATAATCCTGTTGAAAATGATTTATTAGATGAAATTAACAAATTAGCAAAAATATATGATATTGAAATTTATGATACACCATATTTTTTGAATAGTATTGATGACAATATTGAAATAAAAAATAAAATGAAATCCATAAGGCACGATGTATTTTACAAATATCAAAGAATTAAATATGACTTATTATTGGATAATAATAGTGAAAAACCATTGTTTGGAAAATGGAGTTTTGATGAATTGAATAGAAATAAATTTCCTGCTAATATTACAGAACCAATAGAATACAAAATAAATACTGACAAATATACAAAATACGCAATAAAATATGTAGAAAAACATTACAAGGATAATTATGGTGAAATTAAACATTTTATTTATCCAATATCCAGAAAAAGTTCATTATTATGGTTAAAACAATTTATTAAACATAAATTACTTAATTTTGGTGAATATGAAGACGCAATGAGTGATAAAATAAAATTTGGTTATCATTCATTATTATCACCAATACTAAATATAGGTTTGATAACACCTCACGATATCATAAAATTAATAAAAAAAATAAAAATAACCAAAAAAAATGTTGCGAGTATTGAAGGATTTGTGAGACAGATTATTGGATGGAGAGAGTATAATTATTTTATCTATTATTTTTTTAGAGATTATTTGGAAACAAATCATTTTTACACTAATAATAAAAGAAATATTCCAGACAATATTTGGAATAGAAATACTAATATTATTTATATTGATGATATTCTAAATAAAGTTCATAATTATGCTTATTCTCATCACATTGAAAGATTAATGGGAATTGGCAATTTCTTGAATTTAATAGGTGTAAAACCAGAAGAAATTTATAAATGGTTCTCAACAATGTATATTGATGCGTATGATGTTTTTATGATACCTAATGTTTATGGAATGCTCTTATATGGATATGTATCAAAAAATAAACATATGATGACAAAACCATATTTATGTGCGAGTAACTATATCATAAAAATGAGTAATTATAAGAAAGATGAATGGAATGAAATAATTAATGCTTTGTATTATGAATTTATAAATTTGTATAAAGCAAAATTCAAAAAAATATATTCACTTGCTATGATGGTTAAAAATTATGAAAATAAAGATAGCAAGGAATTAAAACAAATGAAGCATATTAAAAATAAATATTTAACCAGTCTATATTAATTACAATGTCTAATAATTATGATTATATTTTTAAATATATAACAATTGGGAATTCTGGTGTTGGTAAAAGTTCAATTGTCAGCAGATATTTAAATGATAGTTTTAACATAGAGCACGAAATAACATTAGGTGTTGAATTCGCAATAAAGAATATCAAGATTAATAACACAAGAATTAAAATACAATTATGGGATACAGCAGGACAAGAATGTTTTAAGTCAATAACAAGACAATATTTTAGAGAAAGTGCTGGTGTTATTTTAGTTTATGATATAGCAAATCGTAAAAGTTATGAAGATGCTAAGTTATGGTTAATCGATGTATTAAAAGCAAATGTAAATCCGGAGATTATTTTTATTGGAAACAAAAATGATTTAGACCATAAAAGAGAAGTCACATTTGATGAAGGATTAGAATATGCTAAATTAAATAATATGCTATTTACTGAGATAAGCGCAAAATCTAATACTGGAATAAAATATGTTTTCAATTCTCTTGCCGAAAATATATTAACAAAAATAGATAAAATAGGAGCAGACAATGTTTATGGTGTTAAAAAATTTATTGAAATTGATAAAATAAATGATGTATGTAATAATAATATTATTATTAGCAATAATGAGAATAGAAAATGTTGTTAATCTTGATATTCTTGATGGGCGAAATCACATGTATCACCATTGCGACATCCTTTTGGAGAATTGAAAAAATAGCAATAACGAATTAATTTATTTGTTCCTTTCGCAGAGGGAGGAGTGGAAACAATAATTTTTTCTTGTTTTTCTTGTTGTTCTTGTGGTTCTTGTTGTTCTTGTTTTTCTTGTGGTTCTTGTTTTTCTTGCTTTTCTTGTGGATGAAGAAAAGTACATAGAGAACCTTTATGACAGTTTGGGAAAAACTTACAAAGAACAGTTGGTTTGCGTTCTTGGCGTTGCTGAAAACGTGGTTGAGAACGTGGTTGAGAACGTTGTAGAAGAGGACATTGTTGTTCTATACGTTGTTGGGGTTGTTTTTGTTGAATTTGTTCGGTGTGAGAAAAATTACAGTCAGAACCGTTGCGACATCCTTGAATGGTAGAAAAGAAACGACAGGTTGCTTGTTGAGTAGTCATTTTGTTTTGTTATTGACTATATATGTATTATGGTTCAAATAGTTGGGAATTTCAATTTTTTGGGTTATAGTTTATGAGAAATAATAAATAAATGAATGAATACACGCCCACATCACTAAAAAGAATGATCGGGGGGACAAAAGAACGGACAGTGTTGCCCCTTGTGGCAATTTGATCCATACCGACACGTTCCTTCAGGAGCGCGATACTCGTGAGAGTAGGTGCACTTTAGATTGGTACAACCACTTGCTTTTGTGAAAAAGTAAAGACATAGCTGTTGTTGCGGTTTGCCACCGAAACGACCTGCACTACTCACGGATGGTTGGGGAATGACAGGAGTTGCCATTGGCGGAGAAGACGCAACGTGTGGATTACGGCATTTTGAACCGAATTTACAACCTTGGGGACTTGCGAAAAATTTACAAGGTTTTTTGTGTGTATCTCCCACAAAAGGTTCTGTGTGTGCGATCCCTCTAAAATTGGAGGGATCACAATCGCAGAATTCTTGCTCTCCACATTGTTCGCATTTAGCAAGACTGATGTTACAACCACAGTTTGGTCGATCACACTCGTTGCAACAAATACATTTGAAAGAAAAGCACGACACACAACACTCGCATTTTCTTTTGGGGTTCTCACATTCGATACAACAGTCGCAAAGTTTGCTCTGCGCAGTGTTCTCACATATCGAACATAATACGTGGCAAAACTTCGTGCGGCATTCTTCGTCGCAGGATTTACCAGCATAAATATGCGTTTTCGTTAGGGGAAGAAAGTCCTTGAAATTGTCAAGTGCGATCGGACATAATTCTTGTCCGCACTGTTTAACCAACTTACCATTGGAAAATTCGCAACACATCTTGGGTACAAATCTAAACTCAGGAGCGTTAGAATTTAACTGAACAGCCATTTTAGAAAATTTATTCATCCTAATAGAAACCACAAAACATTCATTTTTTCAATTTTTTATATCTATTCATACACAATACATTATATTCCAACTCATATAAATAATTACTAATATATTTATTTTTATCAAACTAAATAATAATTTCTACTTATAACACAATGCTTCCCAAACAAATAAACTACATAACAAAACAACTACGAGAAGAACTCACTGAAGTATCTGATATTACCGGAGTTGATATAAGCAATTTGACGTGGATGCTGACTGAATATGACATTGTGAGATTTGACAATGATGAGTTCAAAACAATGAAGGATATAATACCTAAAATTATTTCAGACAATAATGTTAATCAATCATTTTCTATAATTGATATTGGAGCAATCATAAGACAATACAAATTATGGAAAAAACATTTGCCAAATGTTAGTGTGTTCTATGCGGTGAAATGTAATTCAGACCCCGTTATTTTACGAACATTAGCAAGTTTGGGAGTGGGTTTTGATGTAGCGAGCACTGGAGAAATAAATATGGCACTTGAAACAGACACATCGAAAGACAAAATAATTTATGCTAATCCGTGTAAAAGACCAGAACACATTAGTTATGCCAGATCCCAGAATATTAATATGATGACATTTGATAATGAAACTGAATTATTAAAAATTGCGAATTTTCATCCCTGTGCGGAACTAATATTAAGAATATTGGTGGATGACATAACAAATTCAAAAATGAAATTTGGATGTAAATTTGGAAGTTCTATGGAGGATGTATCCAGATTATTAACATTTGCCAAGTTTCATAATCTAAACATAGTAGGGGTGAGTTTTCACGTGGGTTCATCTTGTAATGATTCGCAATCTTATTATAATTCAATAGAAAGAGCAAAAAAAGTATTTGACATTGCCAAAGAAATGGGTTATACTTTATCATTACTAGATATTGGAGGTGGATTTTCTGGAAATAATGAAGATAATTTATTTATTGAAATGGCAGAGAAAATTAATGAAGCACTTGGTATATTTTTTAATGATGTAGAAAATCTAAAAGTTATTGCTGAACCTGGACGATTTTTTGCTACAAAATCATTGACACATATTGTTAGAATATCAGGAAAGAAAAATATTATTAACAAAGAAGATAATAATAAAAAAATATTTCATTATTATATTGATTCAAGTGTGTATGGTATGTTTAATAACTTGATATTTGACAAGGGTATTGTAAAATTTGAGTTATTAAATAATTATAAAAATGAAGAGACATTTGTGTCTGTAATTTTTGGTGAAACTTGTGATAGTATGGATAAAATAATAGAAGGTGCTGAATTACCAGAATTGGCGTGTGGTGATTATTTGTATGTAGAAAATCACGGTGCTTATACATTAGCAAGTTCTAGTTCGTTTAATGGATTTCACGTCGGGAAACCATTATATGTATTTACATATTAATTATAATGATTCATCAATAATAAGTTCTTTTGGTTCTTCTTTTAGTTCAGGTGGGGTTAATTCTTGATTAGCAAGAGTTAATTCAGTTATTTTTGCTTCAAGTGCTTCTTTTTCTTGAACTAATACTTTTAGTTTTTCTTGTAATTCAACATTTGCTTTAACTGCTGACATAAATTTTTGTCTAATTTCTTGTGTCTCAGCAAATAATTTTTTATATTCTGCTTCTGGAATCATTGGCATAGTGACAAGAACACTCATAACATTAGGTTGGGCGAGTGGTTGTGGTTGTGCTAATACTTGTGGTTGTGATGATTGGTTCATTATATAATATGTGTATATTTATTATGTGTGGGTTGGCATACAAAAATGAGTCTATAAGGTGAATAGAACAGAATTGACAAGTCTTAGCACTGCTGTGGATGATTTGCGTGAGGGTTAAATTGAGCGCCACATATAAGATTAGTAGGAAAAGATGTAAATAATTTATAATTATTAATAGTATAT
>Ga0214921_10007754_pt1 | contig 14187 bp, 14 predicted proteins | sample LL1505_MetaG_FD_177992 | JGI IMG/M metagenome (GOLD analysis project Ga0214921, IMG submission 177992) | Freshwater microbial communities from Lake Lanier, Atlanta, Georgia, United States - LL-1505 | ecosystem: Environmental > Aquatic > Freshwater > Lake | place: USA: Georgia | collected... | reverse complement strand
GAAAAAGCTCAACTGGTCGCAAGTCAAGGTATTGACCACCATTCCAGGTCGCTCCAGCATCGTCGCCAGATTGGGCAAGGAAAGTGTGGAAGGCCTTTATGGCATCGGTGGCTGGAAACTCCACGAGGCAGACAGCAGTGATCCAGTGGCCAAGAAATTCATGGCCGACTTCAAAACCAAGTTCAACATGGACGCCGATGAGAACGCAGCCAATGCGTACTCCTACACATCATGGTTCATTGAGGGCCTGCAAGCTGCAGGGCGTAATCTGACCTCACCAGGTTTGGCCAAGGCCATGCCCGCTGTGGCCCATCAGGATTTCACCACCTTCACGCGCCAAAACTTCACCAACAACCACGTCGGGCCGGAGATGGTCTCCATTGACCAGATCAAAGGCGGCAAGTGGGTTCAAGTTGCAGCACCCGGTGGCAAATAATTGTTGAAGCGAAACGGCCCCTCACGGTGCCATTTCATTTTGCCTCTTCATTGAATTGAGATCCACAGATGAACCCCCTTGACTTACCCGTCCATGAAATTCCAGCTTTAAGCGGCAACAATGCACCCATTCAAACTGAGGACACCTTCACGGACATGCAAGTCATTGGCGAGGTTCCCAAAGACCTCAATGGCCTTTATGTTCGCAATGGCCCTAACCCCTATTTTCAGCCCAATTGGAGATACCACGCATTTGACGGCGATGGCATGTTGCACGCCGTGAAATTTGAAAATGGCCATGTCACCTATCGAAATAAATGGGTCCAAACTTCGGCGCTACAAGAAGAGGTATCGGCCAAGAATGCGCTTTGGAAGGGCATCAAAGAGCCCTGGCGCACTGACCGCCCAGACGAGCCACTCAAAAATACGGCCAATACGGATGTCAAGTATCACGCTGGACGGCTGATCAGCATGTGGTACCGCTCTGGCATGCCGTATGCAGTGGATCCAGAGACTTTAGAAACCATTGGCACGGCTGACTTTGATGGCACAGTCATGCGCTTGTCAGCACATTCCAGACCCGACCATCACACAGGCGAGTTGCTCTTTTTTGACTACAACTTGAAAGCACCTTACATGCAATATGGCGTGGTCGGCCCTGACCGCAAACTGCGTCACAAGATCGACATCGATTTGCCCAGCCCCAGTCTGCCACACGACATGGCCATTACCGAGCATTACTCGATCCTGCATGATTTCCCCCTGCGTCCAGATCCGCAAGCGCTGCAAGCGGGCCGCTATAAGATCAAATTTTATAGTTCACAGCCCTCTCGATTTGGCATCGTTCCCCGCTATGGTCAAGCAGATGAAGTGAAGTGGTTCGAAGCCAAGCCTGCTTATTTGCTTCACGTCGTCAACGCGTGGGAAGAAGGCGATGAGGTGGTGATGGTGGGTACGCCCTACAAAATGCATTTGGACGACCAAGGTCAGCCCGATGGCAAGCGCCTAGAAAAGACCATTCACAACCGACAACGTGACTTCATGCTGTATGAATGGCGCTTTGATTTAAAAACGGGTCAAACACGCGAGCGCTGCATCGATGATGTTTTAAACACCGAGTTTCCTGTCATCAACAGTCAGTACCAGGGTCGGAAAAACCGCTATTCCTACAACATCATCTTTGCTCATGGCGGCAAGGAGGAAGTTAGGTTCCCTGGGCTGGTGAAATACGACATCTCGGCAGGCAGTTATGTGGCTTACAGCGCAGGTCCTCAATTTTTCTACAACGAGCCAGGCTTTGCGCCGCGCGACAACTCGCAATCAGAAGACGATGGTTATTTGGTGGTCCTCGTTTGGAACCCGCATGAACAACAATCAGAAATTCAAATTTTCGATTGCAAGGGCGCAAAAATGGCAGAGGGCCCCATTGCCCGTGTCATTTTGCCGCGACGAATTCCCCACGGATTTCATGCCACTTTTGTGAACCAGGCCACATTGAATCGCTGGAAATGATCACGATATGATTTTGGTGAAGTCTGAAACCATTGAAAACTATGTCAAAAAGGGTTGGTGGTCTGAGCAAACCATAGGCGATCTTTTGCTACATTGGTCTGAGCGCAGAGCATCAGATCTTGCTGTCGTCGACCCTCCTAATAAATTTGAAATATCTGGTTGCCGACCCGAACAATGGACATGGGGCGAGCTCCTTGTTCAAGTAGGTCGATATGCTGCACTGCTGCACACACATGGCGTGCGCAAAGACGATATCCTGGTGATGCAGTTGCCCAACTGCGTGGAGCAACACGCAATTTATTTGGCATGCGCCATTACCGGTATCGTCGTAACCCCCGTACCTGTGCAGTACCGAACCCATGAACTTGCGCATGTCATGGACATCACACAAGCCAAACTGGCGATCACGACGCAGCATGTGGGTCAATTCAAAGCAGCCCAACTTTGGACTGACCATGCGCATCAGTTTCCCAGTTTGCAAACCATCTTTTCTTTAGGCGAACACCTCCCTGAGGGCGTCATTCCTTTGTCACCCTTGCTGTCGCAAACACTTTTCTGGGATGCAACCCAGATCAGGGCACACATGAAAGCCAGCGGGGTCACGGCGCACGATGTCTTAACCATCTGCTGGACTTCGGGAACAGAAGCAAAGTCCAAGGGCGTCCCTCGCAACCACAATGAGTGGCTGATAGCTGGCCATTCTGTAAGCCAAGCGGGTGAGTTACAAGAAGGCGCACATCTTCTGATTCCCTTTCCGTTTGTCAACATGGCTGGAGTGTCCACTAGCCTGGCAGCTTGGATTTTGATTGGCGGCACGCTTCACCACCATCACCCCTTTGACTTGACTATTTTTATTGAACAACTGCGCGAATTTCCCATAGATTACAGCGTTGCACCGCCAGCTGTTTTAAACCTGCTTATCAAAGAACCCGAAAAAATGGCAGGTGTGAATTTCAGCCGACTCAAACGCATTGGATCTGGCGGAGGCCCACTGTCTGATTGGATGGTGACGGAGATGAAAAACAAATTCGACATTGAAGTGGTCAATTATTTCGGATCCAACGAAGGTGCGGCCTTAAGCTCATCGCCCTTGGACATGCCTGATAGCGCCCAACGGGCCTTGTATTTTCCAAGAATGGGCGTACCTCAATTCACTTGGAAAATGGATGTGGCTCAAAAGATTCAAACCCGATTGGTCGATATCGATACGCAACAAGAAATTTTTGAAGAAGGTCGACTGGGCGAGCTTCGGTTCAAAGGGCCTACCATTTTCAGTGGTTACTTCAAATCACCTTCGCTCACAGAAAATGCTTTCGATGAGCAAGGCTTTTATCGAACAGGCGATTTGTTTGAAATTGCAGGTGACAAGGGCCAGTACTACCGATTTGCGGGACGCCACAAAGACATAGTGATACGCGGTGGCATGAACATTTCTTCCGAAGAAATCGAAAGTCTGCTCATGAGCCATCCAGCTGTGCGCGACGTGGCTGTCATAGGGCTGCCCGATGCCATCATGGGAGAGCGTGTCTGCGCGGTTGTGGTTCAACAGACCACCGAGACCTTAACTCTGCAGCACTTGATTGACCATCTGCGCAGCGTCAGAGAAGTCGCCCCGTTCAAATGGCCAGAATCTTTGATCTTGGTGGATGAACTGCCACGCAACCCTGTGGGCAAAGTTTTGAAACGCGAATTGAGGGAGCGCTATGCCAATGTCTTCATCCCTGCGCGCATACCTACGGAATCTGCCCATTGAAACCCGTTCTCTTGCTCATTCCGGGCATGCTCAACAACGAAAACGTTTGGCAGCACGTTTTGCCCTTGTTGCCCAGAGACTGGTCCGTGCGCATTGCCAACGTTCTGACACAAGACAGCATGACCAGTATGGCCCACGACGCATGGAAGCTATTGGACGATTTAAAGGAGGACCAAGCACTGATCATTGCCGGCTTCTCTTTGGGTGGCTACGTGGCCCTTGAAATGCTCGCCAATCCCAAACGACAGGTTCATGCTGCGGCGCTGCTCTCCACCTCAGTCTTGCCTGATTCCAACGAGAGCCGTGCGAATCGAGAAAAAACCATCGCTGCCATGCAAACTAATTTTCCCAAGATAGTGGAAGGCATTTTGAAATTCAGCACCCACGAAGCCTCTGATGCAGAGCTCGATGTGTTACGGAAAATGCAATTGGCCATTGGCTGTGAAGCGGCTATCAGGCAAACCCATGCCATCATGGGCCGCAGCGATCATCGCGAGAAGCTGTCAAATCTCACCTTGCCCATGGCCTTGATGTGCGGCGAATACGACCGGGTCACACCACCTGACTTAACACGACAGACACAATTGAGCTTTCCTCACGCCACTACCATCTGGATACCTACTGGACACATGCTGCCTTTTCAACAACCCTTGCCTGTTGCTCAGTGCATTACCTCACTTTGGGAATCTTCCCTGCCCCTTTAACTCTGGATTTCCACATGCGCCTGCGCCTTCATTTCAACCTTCTGAGCCTGATTCTTAGCTTGTTATCTACCTGGACACAAGCTCAAAGTTTTCCTGAACGTCCTGTCAAAGTGGTGGTACCTTTCGCGGCAGGCAACACCTTGGACAATGCACTTCGCCAAGTGGCAGAAGAGTTCAAAAAGAACACCGGGCAAGCCATCGTGGTTGAAAACAGACCGGGAGGCTCTGGCATCATTGCTGCGCAAGCCGTGATGCAGGCGCCTTCCGATGGCTACACACTTTTGCTGTCCAACACCAGCATGCTTACCATCAACCCTTATACCTTTGCCAAACTACCCTATGACCCTGAAAAAAGCTACAAGCCCGTCACAGGATTTTTAGGAGCCTCCTTGGTACTGGCCGTGAATGCCACCAATGTGCCAGCCAGCAATGTCAAAGAGTTTGTGGCTTGGACCAAAGCCCAAAATGGTGGTGTGTCTTTTGCGTCTTTCACCGCGGGCAATTCATCCCATTTCGCGGGTGTGATCATGAACCAACGCGCAGGCTTGAACATGGTCCATGTGCCCTTCAATGGCACGCCACCCGCTGTTCAAAATTTGGTCGGTGGACAGGTTCACGCCGCATTCTTGCCCTTGCTCGCCGTGAAGCCACATGTCGAAGCTGGCAAGGTTAAAGTATTGGCAGTGTCCAGCCCGCAGCGCTCACCTCTCATGCCCGATGTGGCCACCTTCACTGAACAAGGTCTGCCAGACTTGGAAATTTATATTTGGTCCGGATTGTCCGCTCCTGCTAACACACCCGATGCAGTAATCAACAAGCTTCAAGCAGAATTTGCAAAGGTCTTGAAATCACAAGTCATCATCGACAAATGGCGTGAGAGCGACTTTGAGCCATTGCCCTTCACACCCACAGAATTCCAAAACTTCACACGCAAAGATGCCAAGCGTTGGCAAGAGGCTGTCAAAATTTCAGGATTCAAAGCCGCTGAATAAGAGGCGGCTTTTCTAAAAGTCAGTCAAATGGCAAAAGAAAAAGTCTGCTTGGTCGTAGGTGCAGGGGATGCCACGGGTGGAGCAGTGGCCAAGCGATTTGCGCGAGAAGATTTTAGTGTTTGCGTCACCCGAAGAACACTAGATAAATTACAGCCATTGCTCAGTGATATTCAGCAAGCTGGTGGCGTCGCACACGGTTTTGCATCAGACGCCCGTAAAGAAGATGAGGTAATTGATCTTATTGATCATATTGAATCCAATATAGGTCCTATTGAAGTGTTGGTCTTCAATATTGGCGCCAACTCACCCAACAGTATCTTGACCGAGACTTCACGCCGCTACACAAAAATGTGGGAAATGGCTTGTTTGGCCGGCTTTTTGAATGGGCGCGAAGTTGCCAAGCGAATGGTTGCCAGAAGCAATGAAATCGATCAGCATACAAAAGGCGTCATTCAAAAAGGTACTATTATTTTCACGGGAGCCACCGCTTCTTTAAGAGGCGGCGCGAACTTTGCTGGATTTTCAGGAGGCAAAATGGCTTTGCGTGGATTGGCCCAAAGCATGGCCCGCGAATTGGGGCCAATGGGCATTCATGTGGCACACACCATCATTGATGGTGCCATCGATACAGAATTCATTCGCACACTTTTTCCAGACCGCTACGCATTAAAGGATCAGGGTGGAATAATGAATCCAGAGCACATTGCCGATGCATATTGGATGCTCCACCAACAACCCAGAGACACTTGGACGCACGAACTTGATTTGCGTCCCTACATGGAAAAATTTTGATAATCCTTTAAGAGAAATCATGAAAAAAACTTTTGACTACTATTTTGACTTTGGCAGTTTGGCTACCTATTTGGCTCACACACAAATGGACAAGATAAAGGCGGAAACAGGAGCCAGTCCCATTTATCTTCCCATGCTGTTGGGAGCGGTTTTTAAGGCTACTGGAAACGTATCACCCATCAGCGTTCCTGCCAAGGGAAGGTACATCTTTGTAGACTTCAAACGTTTTGCTGACAGCTATGGTGTTCCATTGAACAGCAACCCATACTTTCCCATCATCACCACAACCCTAATGCGCATGCTGACTGGTTTACAGATGCGTTCAGATGATCGAATACATAAGTTCATGGACGTAATTTTCAAAGCCATTTGGGTGGATGCATTAAACCTAAATGACCCTGAAGTTGTTGCGCAAGTTCTTCGCGAAGCACATTTTGACCCTGCAGACTTACTTAATTTAGCCAACGAGCAATCTACCAAAGATAGGCTCAAAGACATAACCACACAGGCTGTTGAACGCGGTGTATTTGGTGCGCCTACTTTTTTTGCTGGAGATCAAATGTTCTGGGGTCAAGATCGTATCGAACAGCTTAAATTGGCACTCAAAGGATAAAGCATTAGAACTTACTCAACTTCTATTTAAAAGTCACAGACATATAGTAATGTAATCAAGTAAGCCATTAGGCAATATGCCCAAATAACTGAATTGATGGATCACTTGGATCCGTTGATGCCAAATCAAACAAGTCCTTCTTTTGTCTGGCATTGGTTCAGAAAAATGAACAGGCCACGATTTCGATAAGTACTTGATGCACACCTACCAAGCATCCGTCCGCGCACAGGTCCAAGGCCGCAGCCAAGTGATTCGAACTGAAGTTCGGGCCATGAACGCGCAGGATGCGCGTTGGTTGATATGGGCGCAGTGGGGATTTCACAGCATTCAGTCGGGGCCAACACAGGTCAAAAACTCAAATTAAATGTCAGCAAACCTTATTGAAAAATCACTTCCAGCGAAGGTCTAATTTACGATTGTGTGCGGCGCAATCGCGCAAGTAAAGGTTAATCAAGCTTTGGTACGGAATGCCAACTTCCTCAGAAATACCTTTGAAGTACCCGATTGAGTCCTCATCCAAACGTATGGTGATCTGCTTCTTGAGTTGTGCAGCATAAGGATTCTTGCGAGCCTTGCTGAAATCGTATTCTTTTCTCATGGTGATCCTTTCATCGGTATTGCTTGGATTCATGGCTTGTTGCTTTTCGAGCAGAAATGATTCTGATCACATTACCCTGTTCTCGATAGCAATGACAAACCAAAACAACCTTTAGCGTGCTGCTTAGGCCGAGCAAAACAAACCTATCCTCGTCAAAAGAGTGATCCGGATCATCGATCAACTTGGCATTTTCATCAAAGAAAACCGTACGCGCTTCATCAAAAGAAATGCCATGTTTCTTGACGTTTGCAGACGCTTTTCTAGCGTCCCATTCAAATTGAATGTTACTCATAACTACACTGTAGTTTATTTTCGAATTTTATGCAATCAATTAATCTTTCAATACTCGCTGGGCAACATGATCACCCAGTGCTCCTGGTCCCAGCAGGCGTAGAGAGTCATTTCGCTCAAGGGAAAGTCTGTGTAGGGGATCTCCTGCCTGGCGTGCTCTCCACCATTGCCGTCCTCGTAGATCATCTCCGCCCTGCCCTGTGTGACTTGCACACGGATCAGCACAAACCAGTCCTCCGTGCCGATCTCACACAGATGGCTGGCCACAGCATCCATCATCCAAAAGCACTCGCCCTTTTCTGCCAAGTACTTGGTGCCATCTGTCAACAGGTGCCTGCGGCTGAGTCGGTAGTAGGCGCTGGTACCGGTGAATTGAGCCAGGGTCAGTCTGTCTAACCCCAGTTTCTCTAGTTCATCTTGTGTTTTCATCGCTGTGTCTTGCGTTGTTTGCATGACCACAGTTTTGTTTCAGATTCACGAATGGACAACCGAAAATTGTTAACCCGATGCCTTGGCGGGATACCGAGCAAAAATCACCTGGGCAGAAATTCAAGTACTTCACCCACAATTTCTGCTGTTCTGAAATTGAGAGCGGCAGGCCCCATTCGGGCGGTGTGCATGCTCGTGGCGTAAATCTCACAGATTTGCGGTAGAGCTGCAATCAGCATGAGCCTAGCCACAAAACCCCAGCGCTAAAACGCCCTACAGCGCGTGAATTTTCCCGCCCGAATACTTGGGGTGCTGAGAGCCCAGATCAGCGCTTGTAGGGCTTGCTATGCAGCCTGCTCTGGTTATCCACAGAGCGGGTGAGTTATCCACAAAAAATCTATGAAAATTCAGCTTTCTAATGATTTCGCACTTTGAGCTTTGAAATCATTGATAATTTTTTCAGCGAAAAAGTTATCCACAGAAAGCTCATTTCGCCCTGCCCTAGCTCGGTAACCCGCCACTTTGGCGGGGCTCAGGTTGCTCTGATAAATATGTGAAAACACAATGCAATTAACGCAAACACATGATTGAAGGGTAACTTGAATGGCACAGGCAAAGACACTCACAAAAGAAGAAATCACACGGGTACTGGACTACATCAGCACACGCCGCTTCGCGCCGCGCAACAGAGCAATGATGCTGCTCACACACCTAGCAGGCTTGAGGATCGGCGAAGTGGCTTGCTTGCGCTGGAGCGATGTGATGAACCAGGATGGAACAGTGAAGGAGGAAATCCGCTTGCTGCCCGACATGACCAAGGGCCGGCACCCACGCACTGTTTTCGTCAACATCCGGCTGCGCGAGGAATTGGCAGCGTATGCAGCGCAGTCCAAGTGTGTGGATCGCAGCTACCCATTCTTTGCAAGCCAAAAGAGCGTGAAGGTAGGGTTTGGGGCAAACAGCTTGGCTCAAACGGTTGCCCTGCTGTACGAAGGCGCTGGTGTTGAGGGTGCCAGCAGCCACAGTGGGCGCAGGACGTTCTTAACTAACCTTGCAAACAAAGGCACTGCCATCCACATTTTGAAAACGCTGGCCGGGCACCGAAGCATCAGCACCACCGCTGCGTACCTTTACAGCAGCCCTAGCCAGTTGAAGGCAGCTGTTGAGTTGGTTTGATTGAGGATTTGAATCCCTATCTTCCCGCCAGTACTGATACCTCAAGCCTGCTCAGAAGATTTTGGCACTTGCCCGAAAAACCCGTCTGAAAACCTCCTGAAGTCGTATTTTGTCCATGCCTTTTTCGAGTTTTTGAACCCTGACTTATGCCATAAAGACGGCAATAAAGGCCAGCAAAAAAATCAAAACGCCACCAGCAATGGGAAGCACGATAGGCATAAAAGGGACGATGGACTCGACTACGTCATGTTGACCGTCATGCGAATGGTCATTTGCTTGGGACATGGAGAACTCCAAAAAGTTGAAAAAATGTTACTTTGCAGTAATTGGAGACAGTTTAGGGTTATGTTATGACCCGGCTACCAACACTTGGCAATCTCACGCCGCCATGCCAATACCGCGTCATGCTGTGGCCGCCGTCACCATTGGTAATTGGATTTATGTTGCAGGGGGCGGTGCCGTTTTGGGAGGCAGCGTGCAATCAGCGGTGCACGAGGCATTTACCTTGAGTGGGCTTTAAATCGATATTTAAATTTGGGCATTTATTTACATCAAAGAAAACAGCCCTCAATTCAAAAGAACTGAGGGCCGTGAATTCATCTCCAGTTTCACCACGTGAGCATTTACACATCAACTCGCGATTTGGCGGGGGTTGTACAGACTTTTTGCGAGCGGCGTTCAACATAGTTGGTTAGATTTCTTGTTCATCTTCGCTCCTTAGCTTAAAAGATTAACCAAGCGATCCTTTGTTCAAGTACCCCAATTTGTGTAAAACTTGCCGACATCGGACAGTGCTCAAAACAAGTTTTAATTTTCACCTTAATCTTCTATGAAAAATTATCATTCAGGAAGAACTCCAAGGCTTTCCATAAATAGGTTCGCGATAAGCCGTAGGAGGTAATTGCCAAGTACCAGTTGAAGGGGGTCGAACTTCGGCGTCAACATGAACGTCTATGACACATGGACGTTTGTTTTTCAATGCCGCTTCAACAGCTTCCGCCAATTGCTGTGGTCTTGTAACAGTCATTCCATCCGCACCACAGGCACGAGCCCAAGCAGCAAAGTCAGGGTTATACCTAGCACCGGTTTCACCATGATAAAAAGCAGTACCGATCTCTCTGCCATTAAACATCCCAACTTGAATGTCCCTGATAGCGCTCCATGCAAAATTATTCCAAATAATCCAGATCACCGGTAGTTTGTACTCAACTGCTGTGCACAAAACATACGGAGCCATCGTAAAACCGCCATCCCCAACCACAGCGACACAAGGTCGGTCTGGAGCGGCCAACTGCGCCCCCATCACACCACAAACGCCAAAACCCATAGAAGAATAGCCCCAGCTGTTCAGCATACTTTGTGGTCTTTTAGATTGCCAAAATTGCATGAACCAGTTGTGATGGACACCAGAATCGAGAGCAAGAATGACGTCATCAGGTAATATTTTTTGTAATGTTCCTACAACAAACTCTGGACGCAAAGGCGTAGTAGTACTGCTGAAATGAGGGCGTACAAATGTCTCCCATTGCGATTGCCAAGCCTTTACCTCAGCTAACCAGGATGCGAAGAGGTTTTTATGAATGTCTTGTCTTTCAGACAATCCTTTCTGTAGTTGCTGAACAAATATTTTTACGTCTGCAATCAAACCAAGATCCGGCACATAATTTCTGCCTAGTTCTTGCGGGTCAATGTCAACATGGATGAGCCGTGTAGCTGGAAAATTCCATGAGTATCCTGGTAACCAACTTGAAGAACTCCTGTCATCAAACCGAGTGCCAAGCGTAATTACCAAATCAGCACGTCGTCCGGCCTCATTTGCTGGATAGGCTCCATTTCGACCAATAAAACCTAGGGCAAGGGGGTGATCTCCTCGAATACACCCCATTCCGTTCGGAGAGGTGATAACAGGTATACCCAAATACTCGGCCAAGGCAGTAATTTCCTCACCGGCTTCAGATAAGGTTGCGCCATGACCAATAAAAATCACGGGGTTTTTAGCTTTAAAAAGCATGTCGAGCGCTAAAGATATGTCTAGATCACTAGCGCCCGGACGATGTAATTTTTGCTGCGGAGAGTGTATCGGCATCTCCACATCAGCCTCCTCTTGGTAAACGTTATAAGGAATATCTACATTAACGGGGCCTGGCCGACCTGTAACCATGGTATCCATGGCTTGTCTAAGTGCCAATGGCAACATATCAACCCGCGTAGGTTGAAATGATCTTTTGACTACCGGCCTAATAACTTGGGCAAAATCTGCTTGGTTATGTTTATAAAGTTCTTGAAATGGCGCCCTATTGTGTTGTGAGGTCGGGACGTTTGAAGTAATAGCCATAAAAGCCGAGGAATCTGATAAGGCCGTTGCTAAAGACATCACCATATTCGCTGAACCTGGACCAGTGGAAGTCAAAGTGACGACTGGTTTATGCTTTACCCTGAAGTAAGCATCTGCCATGTGGCCGGCACACTGTTCGTGGCGTGGAGAAACCAATGTCAATTTGTCTTTGACATCATAAAGAGCATCCAAAATACCGACATTACCATGCCCGCATATTCCAAAAATATAAGGCACTTTTTCTTGGATTAAGTATTCGGCAATATATTCGCCGCCCTTCATTTTTGGCATGGAGATTTCCTCAGTTAATTTATATTTTGGATGAAAATAAAGACGCCACTAGAAATCGAGCGTAATCATGACTAAGATTCAGAATACAGACTAATGTACCGGTTATATTAGTCATAAAAAAGACTTTGAGCTTACCTTCTAAAGCATGCATTATTTTAAAATAAATTATTATGCTATAAAAAAATAAATTTTACGAGAATAACTTACCAGGCCCTTGAATTGAATGATTTGATTTTTTAATCAACTCACTCATCATCCAATACGATGCTTGAGTACTCGTGATGACCGGCAACCCAGTTGCATTCTCTAAAGGCTCAATAATTTCAAGTGTTCTAAAATTTGTGCAACTAATGAATATTGCTTCAGCTTGTGAATCTACTACGCTAAGCGCTAACTCTAGCGTTTCTTTTGGTGAGCAATTCGAATGATCTTGTGTGCCAAATCCGGCAATAGATGTAACAACTATCCCGCGTTCATTTAAATATCGCTTTAGATGTGAATTTAACCAAGGCTCATAGGGTGAAGCGACTGACACACGACTTATACGAAGATGCTCCATCGCTTTCACTACCGCATCTGAAGTTGCAATCACTGGAATACCTAAACTCAGACTAGCTTTATCAGCAAATTTACGATCCAAATAAACATCTTCCTGAACAAGACCGCTGCCTGTGCAACCAAAACAAATAGCGTCTACCTTGGCATGTGCCAATAAAGTTGCCGCATCCTCAAGCTTGAACAACATTTCCATAAGGCTCTCTTCAGTATCTTGATTATGAAAAATGCGCGATGCATGCAATGAACTGTGAGCAGGTAAAAGGCGTTGAAACTCACGCTCCATAACCGTATTCCATGAGGGAACGATCAATCCAAGCTTAAAATCCCAACTCAAAGGAGATATGGATTCCGGAATATTAGTAGCGACGGTATTCATGGCAATTAATTACTCCCTAAATAATTACTCTTCAAAGAAGGACTGGCCAGTAAATTATCGCGACTACCACTTTGAGCAATTTTTCCAGACTGCAGTACATACCCACGCGTACACAAATTTAAAGCATGGTAAATATGCTGCTCTACCAATACTAAAGGAGTCCCAGACTCTAATATACGCTGTAAAGCTTTGTAAACTTGCTCTACTACTACCGGGGCAAGACCCAACGATGGCTCATCTAACATTAGAAGTTTAGGTCGACTAATCAAGCCACGCGCAATCGCAACCATTTGCTGCTGCCCGCCTGATAGGGTCCCAGCCAGTTGTTTATGACGATCAGCCAAAATTGGAAATAAATCATATGAAAATTCAAGGCTTTGCCGAAAGAGTCGCCTTGCATTCGTTGTAATAGCTCCCAGCTCAAGATTTTCCAATACGGTCATATTCGGAAACAGCTCACGTCCTTCTGGAATATAAATCATACCTAAAGCAGTTATCTGATCTGCTGTCATTCCGGAAATATCTTGCCCCATGAATTTAATAGTCCCTTTAGTTTGATCCAAGGCACCTAATACACCTTTCAGGGTAGAGGTCTTACCCGACCCATTACTTCCCAAAAGACAAATGGCTTCATCCTTGGCAACTTCAAATGAAATATCAAACACAGCCTGGAAAAGACCATAGTGAACATTTAATCCATCAACCGAAAGAATATTACTCATAAATTAAATTGGGCAGTTATTTTGAATTGCAGGTCAATTAGCACTATCACCACTCTTAATACCAGAACCCAAATAAACACTAATTACATTTTCATTTGCCGTGATTTGATCAGGCGTTCCTTCAGCAATAACTTCGCCATTATTAAGGACAACGATACGATTTGATAAGCGCATTACGGCACGCATAGCATGCTCAACTAGAAGAAATGAAACTCCAGATTTATTAATCTCCAATATTTTGTCCCCAATATTTTCTTGTTCGATGGGGTTTAAACCAGCCATAACCTCATCGAGTAATATAAGTTCAGGTTGCGTAGCGAGTGCGCGTGCGAATTCAAGCATTTTACGATCTTGCAAAGTAAGACTTCCTGCCGGATTATTTTGCTTTGGCAAAAGGCCAACCTGACTTAGTGCGTTTAATGCAGCAGCACGAGCCGAGGCCATATCAGAATACTTAGATAATGCCCCCACCAAAGCATTTTCCAATACAGTTAAACCAGCAAAAGGTTGAACAATCTGAAACGTACGTGCAATACCTAATTTACAAACCTCATTCGGGGGCAAGCCTTGCATTTGGTTGCCTTTGTAAATTAACATACCTTCCTGGGCA
>Ga0214921_10007753_pt1 | contig 14187 bp, 13 predicted proteins | sample LL1505_MetaG_FD_177992 | JGI IMG/M metagenome (GOLD analysis project Ga0214921, IMG submission 177992) | Freshwater microbial communities from Lake Lanier, Atlanta, Georgia, United States - LL-1505 | ecosystem: Environmental > Aquatic > Freshwater > Lake | place: USA: Georgia | collected... | reverse complement strand
CGCTTTCGACTATCGCGAACCGGTGAGTACGGCACTGCGCGCCCTGAAGTTTCAGGGCGACTGGCGCGCGGCACGCGTGCTCGGCACCTTGCTCGCGCTGCGCAGGCTCGATCGCGCCGCTCCGCATGCTGCCGAGTTGCCGCAGTGTCTCGTGCCGATTCCGCTGCATCCGGCGCGCTTGCGCGAGCGCGGCTTCGATCAAGCGGCTTTGCTCGCGCGGCACATCGCATTGTGGAGCGCCATACCGGTGCGTCGCTGGTTGCGACGCACGCGCAGCACCACGCCGCAAACCGAACTCGACGGTGCTGCGCGACGTCTCAACGTCGCCGGTGCCTTCGCCGCCACCGACGCGGCACGCAGCGCACTCGCGCGTGACGACATTCGACGCATCGCGATCCTCGACGACGTGGTGACGACGGGCTCGACCGCCGCGGCCGCGATCGCGGCGCTGCGCGCCGCTGCAGGCGCGCATGGCCGATCACTCGATGTTCAATGCTGGGCGGTGGCGGCGACGGCGAAATCGACGACGATCCCGACGAAGATCACCAGCCCGACGTGATTGTTGTCGAGAAAGGCCTCGAAACACCGCTCGCGTTCGCGCCGCCGCGCACGCCACAACTGGCGCGCGAACAATGCCGCGGCCACGGCGAGACCGAGCCGATACGGCAGGCCGAGCGCTGCTTGTTCGCCCACGAACCACAGGCCCGCGAGCATCACGCATTGCAAAAATGCGATCGCGTACAAATCCATTTCGCCGAACAGCAAGGCGGTCGAACGCAGTCCGATGCGTCGATCGTCGTCGCGATCCACCATCGCGTAAAACGTGTCGTAGATCGTCGCCCACACGACCGCGATCACGAAGATGAGCCAGCCCACGCGCGGCACCGTGCCGGTCGTCGCCACGAACGCCATCGGCACGCCCCATCCGAACGCCATGCCGAGATACACCTGCGGAGCCGGGAAAAACCGCTTGCACAAGGGGTAGCTCACCATCAGCGCCGCGGCGACCAAGGCGAGCTCGACGGCCGCGAAATCGAGTTGCAGCGCGAGCAGCAACGCGACCAGCATCAGCGCGGCGAACAGACCCAGCGCTTCGTAGGGCGATATGCGCCGCGCCGCGAGTGGCCGCGTGCGCGTGCGCTGCACTTGCGGATCGAAATCGCGGTCAAAGAAATCGTTGATGATGCAACCGGCCGAGCGCGTGAGGATCGTGCCGCCGACGAACACCACCAGCAACTTGAGCGACGGCAGGCCGCGTGCGGCGATCCACAACGCCCAAAGAATGGGCCACAGCAGCAACAGCCAACCGATCGGCCGATCGAAGCGCGTCAGCAGCATCCATTCCTGCAAGCGACGTCGAGCGGCCGGCGACAAGGGCAGCGCGTCGATCCTCATGCCGGCGTCGGTGGCGTGCATACGCCCATCGCGGGCAGAAATACTTCATAGAGCGCAAACGGCGCCCCCGCGACCGCAAAGTCGCTGCGTCGCACCCATAGCGCGCGCGGCGCGAGGCCGGCGTGATCCGTCGCGCGTGCAACGACCCAGGCTTCGGTCGTGAGCAGCGCGTAGTGAAACGGCGAGCGCGTGAGGTCGCCTCGCGTGGCGAGTGCTTCGCCCAAGGTGATGCCGCCGATCGCCGCGAGCCAGGGTTGCGAGGCGACGGTGTCGGCGGGAATGCGGGTATGCGCGAACAACCACGGCGTCGAGCCGCAACGCATCTCGATCTCGCGCACGTGTGCGTCACCCGCGCGACCTTCACGCAGCACGCGCATGTGAAATTCCGTGCCCGCCGCCTCGCGTATGCGCTGCGTCAGCAAGCCCGGGGTGAGCAGCCAGGAGCGGCGCGTCGCATCGCTTTCGTAACAATTGAGCGCCGTACCCGGCAACCACATCGCTGCCGCCGGGGTCGGTGGCGCCAGCGTGTCGTGCTGCAGCGTGATGTCAGCCGATCCGGCCATATTTGTCGTCGCTACCGATCCAGCGGGTGGTGAGGGGCTCGATTCTATCCGGATGCTGCGCGAGGATCAGTTCCGCCGCTTGCTGCACGCGCGGCAACAAATCGTGATCGCGCACGAGATCGGCCACGCGCATCCGCGCGAGACCCGTCTGCCGCGTGCCGAGCAATTCGCCGGGGCCGCGCAATTCGAGATCGCGTTGCGCGATGACGAAGCCGTCGTTGGTTTCGCGGATCGCGTTCAGACGTGCGCGCGACAAGGCGCCGAGCGGCGCGCGATACAACAATACGCAACTGCTGTCGTGTGCGCCGCGACCGACCCGACCGCGCAATTGGTGCAGTTGCGCGAGGCCCATGCGCTCGGCGTTTTCGATCACCATCAGCGTCGCATTCGGCACGTCGACGCCGACCTCGATGACGGTGGTCGCGACCAGCAACTGGATTTTGCCGGCTTTGAACGCGAGCATCGCCGCGTCCTTCTGTTTGGACGGCATGCGCCCGTGCACCAGCCCCACGGTCAGCTGCGGCAAGGCTTCGGCGAGTACGGCGGCCGTTTCTTCGGCGGCCTGATAGCGCAGCTCTTCGGACTCTTCGATCAGCGGACAGACCCAATAGGCTTGTCGGCCCTCGCGGCACGCCGCTGCGATGCGCGCGACCACTTCGTCGCGTTTGGCTTCGGCGAGCACGACGGTTTTGACCGGCGTGCGCCCGGGTGGCAGTTCGTCGATCACCGAGACGTCGAGATCCGCATACGCGGTCATCGCGAGCGTGCGGGGGATCGGCGTCGCGGTCATGATCAGTTGGTGCGGATGGCCCGCGGCGGTGACGCCTTTTTCGGCGAGGCGCAGCCGCTGCTGCACGCCGAAGCGATGCTGCTCGTCGACGATCACCAGCGACAGATCGTGGAATTGCAGACCTTCCTGGAAGAGCGCGTGCGTGCCGACGACGATGCGTGCGGTACCGTTCGCCACCACTTCGAGCGCACTGCGCCGCGTGCGCGCCGGCTGCGAACCGCTGACCAGCACGACGTCGATGCCGAGCGGCGCGAACCACGCCTGCAGATTTCTTTGATGCTGTTCGGCCAGCAATTCGGTGGGTGCCATCAGCGCCGCTTGTCGTCCGCTGCCCACGGCGATCGCGGCGGCGGCGGCGGCGACCACGGTCTTGCCGCAGCCGACGTCGCCTTGCACCAGTCGCATCATCGGCGTTGCGCGCCGCAGATCCTCGCGGACTTCATCGAGCGCCCGTTGCTGCGCCGCGGTGAGCGCATACGGCAAGCCCGCGATGAAACGCCGCGCCAATCCCTGCGGATCGAGCAGAGCCGTGGCGGCGTCGACGCGCGCCGTTTGACGCAAGCGGCGCATGATGATCTGGTGGGTCAAAAGTTCTTCGAAAGCGAGGCGTCGCTGCGTCGGGTGACGCCCGGCATCGAGTTCTTCGAGTTCGGCATCGAGCGGCGGGTTGTGCACGTATCGCAAGGCTTCGCGCAGCGCCGGCAGGCCGAGCGGTGCGAGCACGTCGGCGGGCAACCAGTCGCGCACGCCGGCGGTATCGAGTTCGGTGAGTGCCTGCCGCACCAGTGCGCGCAAGCGTCCTTGGCTCACGCCTTCGGTGGTCGGATACACGGGCGTGAGCGTCGCTTCGAGCGCGTTGTCGTGGTCGAACACGCGTCGGTATTCCGGATGCACGATCTCGAGTCCCATCGGACCGCGACGCACTTCACCGAAGCAGCGGATGCGCGTGCCGCGCGCGAGCCCGGCTTGTTGCTGCGCCGAAAAATAGAAGAACCGCAGCGTGAGAAAGCCCGAACCGTCGGCGATCTTGCACAACAATTGACGTCGACGCCGGAAGGTCACTTCGGTCAGTTGCACCTCGCCTTCGACCACGGCACGCACGCCGGCGAGCAGCGAACCGATCGGTTGCACGCGGGTGCGATCTTCGTAGCGCGTAGGCAGCACGAACAGCAGATCTTGCACTTGCTCGACGCCGAGCACGCCGAGACGTGCGGCGAGTGCTTCGCCGACGCCGCGCAGCGCGGTGATCGGCCGCCGTTCGCGCGCCGCAGGCTCCATGGGTCAGTCGAGGTGCAGGACGCAGTCGACTTCGACGCGTGCACCCCGCGGCAATTGCGCGACGCCGAGGGCGGCGCGTGCGGGCCAGGGTTGCGGGATGTACTGCGCCATGATTTCGTTCACTTTGGCGAAATGCGCGAGGTCGGTGAGATATACGTTCACCTTGACGGCGTTCGCGAGCGTGCCGCCTGCGGCCGCGGCGATCGCCGCGAGATTGTCGAACACGCGCCGGATCTCGAGTTCGATGTCGCCCGTGATCAACGTGCCGCTGGCAGGATCAAGAGGAATTTGTCCGGAGACGTAGACGGTACGCTCGATGCGCACCGCTTGCGAATAGGTGCCGATCGCCGCAGGCGCGCGATCGGTGGTGATGATTTCACGAGTCACTGCTCAACTCCGTGTCAGTCCCGCGTGCGCTGCGCGAGCGTACGCGAGAGTTTCAAAACGTCCGGCATGCGCCGGATGACGCGGATGATGCGCGCCAGGTGCCGACGATCGCGCACTTTGACTTCGAACACCAGCACCGATGTTTCGGGGTCGCGTTCCTGCAATTCGACGTGATCGATATTGGTTTCGGTGCCGGCGATCGCGGCGGCGACCGCGGCGAGCACGCCCATGCGATTGGCGACTTCGACGCGCAACTCCGAACCGAACAGCCGCTCCGGTTGGTCCGACCAGGCCACCGAGATCCATTTCTCGGGATGCTTGCGGTAGTCCTCGACGTTCGTGCATTCCTCGCGATGCACGGTGATGCCGCGACCGGCTGACAAGTGCGCGAGGATCTGATCGCCCGGCACGGGGAAGCAGCAGCGCGCGTAATTCACCAGCAAGCCTTCGGTGCCGGCGATGGCGAGCGGCGCCGGCGCGGTCGCTGCGTCGCGCTCCTCGCTCGCCGGCGGCGCGAGACGGCGCGCGAGCAGCGGCGCTTGACGTTCGCCGAGGCCGACCCGCTCGAACAATTCGTCCGGGTCGCTCATGCCGAGCTCGCTGACCGTCACCGCGAGTCGCGTTTCGTCGACATCCGCGAGCGACAACTGGAACTCGGCCAGCGCCTGATTGAGCAGACGTTGTCCGAGCTCGATGGCATCCGAGCGTCGCAGGCCCTTCAAATATTGACGAATCGCCGCACGCGCCTTGGCCGTCACGACGAAGTTCATCCACGACGGGTTGGGCGTTGCGCCGGGCGAGGTGACGATCTCGACGGTTTGTCCGTTGCGCAACTGCGAACGCAGCGGCGTCAGCCGGCGATCGACTTTTGCCGCGACGCAGTGGTTGCCCACTTTGGTATGCACCGCATAGGCGAAATCGACCATCGTCGCCCCGCTCGGCAATCGCAGAATTTTGCCCTGCGGCGTGAATACGTAAACCTTGTCGGGGAACAGGTCGAGACGCACGCTCTCGAGGAATTCTTCGGAGCTGCCCGATTCCTGCATGGCCACGAGACCCGACAACCATTCGCGCGCCTGCGCCTGTTCCCAGGCGGGTGACCCGTCGCCTGATTTGTACTTCCAGTGGGCAGCGACGCCCGACTCGGCCACGCGGTGCATGTCGGCGGTGCGGATCTGCGCTTCGATCGGCAAGCTGTTCGGGCCGAACAGCGTGGTGTGCAGCGACTGGTAGCCGTTGACGCGCGGGATCGCGATGTAATCTTTGAATCGTCCCGGCATCGGTTTGTATACGCCGTGCACCACGCCTAGCGCGCGATAGCAGGTGTCGGCGTCTTTGACCACGATGCGCAGCCCGTAGACGTCGACGATGTCGGCCAACGGCACGCGCTTGCGCGACATCTTTCGATAGATGCTGTAGAGATGTTTTTCGCGCGTGCCGACTTCGGCGTCGATGCCCGTTTTGGCGAGCGCGGCGCGCATCTGGTCGGCGATCTTGCCGAGAAACTCCTTCTGGTTGCCGCGCGCGCGGCGCAGTGCGCGATCGAGCACGCGATAGCGTTGCGGATAGAGCGCACGAAACCCGAGATCTTCGAGTTCGAGCTTCAAAGAATACAGCCCGAGGCGTTCGGCGAGCGGCGCGTAGATGTCCAGCGTCTCGCGCGCGATGGCACGTCGACGTTCCGTCGACATGCCTTCGATGGTGCGCATGTTGTGCAGTCGATCGGCGAGCTTGACGAGGATGACGCGCAGATCGCGCACCATCGCGAGCAGCATTTTGCGGAACGATTCGGCTTGCGCTTCTTCGCGGTTCTTGAACTGGATCTGATCGAGCTTCGTGACGCCGTCGACGATCTCGGCGACGGAATCGCCGAACCGCGCCGCGAGTTCTTCTTTGGCGACCGGCGTGTCTTCGATCACGTCGTGCAGGATCGCCGCGACCAAAGTGTCGGCGTCGAGTCGCAAGCCGGCGAGAATTTCGGCGGCGGCGACCGGATGGGCGATGTAGGGTTCGCCGGTTTTGCGCTTCTGGCCTTCGTGCGCCTGTGCGCCGAACTCGGCCGCGTCACGTACGCGTTCGACCTGATCGGGCGGCAGGTAGCCGCCGACGACGCCGAGCAAATCTTTGAGACCGGGTGTACCGCGCGTGCCGGGCAGCAGGCCGAGCAGGGTTTGCGCGTAATCCACCTTCAGCCTCCAGAGACGAGGCTAGGGGTCAGTCTCCGAGGCCGAACTGCGGCGCACGGAAGCCCGGATCGGGCTCGGTGATGTCCGGCAGCAGGCTCGGCTCGGGTTCCGGCTCGGGCTCGGGCTCGAGCAGCATTTCGGCGGTGACGTTGCCGGCGGCGATTTCGCGCAGGGCGACCACGGTCGGCTTGTCGTTTTCCCAGGGGACGGTCGATTCGGCGCCGTTGGCCAGACGACGTGCGCGCTGCGAAGCGAGCAGTACGAGCTGGAAGATGTTGTCGACGTTCTGGAGACAATCTTCGACGGTGATGCGTGCCATGGCGCTTGCCTTCGGGAAAACCCGGAAATGACCTTGTGAAGGGTCGGTAACTATACGCGAGGACTTGAATTTATGCGAGCAATTCGGCGATCAGGCCGCGGAGTTCCGGCCGATCCGGGCCGAGATGCGCGCCCCGTCCCGCCAGGACCTCGCGTGCGTCGTGCACCGCACGCTCGAAGTCGTCGTTCACGATCACGTGATCGAATTCCCGGTAGTGCGACATGTCGGCCACCGCATCGCGCAAACGGCGTTCGATGACCGCATCGCTGTCGGTGCGCCGCGATCGCAGACGGCGCTCGAGTTCGGCGCGCGACGGCGGCAGCACGAACAAGCTCGTGCAGGAGGGTTCGCGGTCGCGCACCTGGCGCGCGCCTTGCCAATCGATTTCGAGGATCACGTCGTGACCGCGTGCGTACGCGTCGGCGAGCGCGGCACGACTCGTGCCGTAGTAATGGTCGAACACCCGCGCGTGCTCGAGAAAACCGTCCGCCGCGATCATCGCTTCGAACTGCGGCACGTCGACGAAATGATAGTCGCGGCCGTCGACTTCGTTGGGGCGTCGCGGTCGCGTGGTGTGCGAGACGCACATGCGCAGGTTCGGATCGCGCCGACGCAATTCGTGGACCAGACTCGTCTTGCCTGCGCCGGAAGGCGCCGCGATGACGAACAATTTGCCGGCCGTGCTCAACGCCCCGTCACTCCACGTTCTGCACCTGTTCGCGCATCTGTTCGATCAACACCTTCATGTCGACCGCAAGGCGCGTGGTGTCCAGTTCCTGTGATTTCGAAGACAGCGTGTTGGCTTCGCGATTGAGTTCCTGCATCAAAAAATCGAGCCGTCGTCCGGCCGCTTCGTCGCCCGCGATCACGCGCCGGATTTCGGCGATGTGGCCTTCGAGCCGATCGATTTCTTCGTCGACGTCGGCGCGCTGCAGCAACAGGGCGAGCTCCTGCGCGAGGCGTTCGGGATCGACGCTGGCGCCGTATTCGGCGACGCGGTCGCGCAGCCGCTGCTGCAGGTGCGTGCGCAGTTCGGGCAGGCGTGCGCGCATGGTCGCGACGAGCTTGGCGAGCGCCTCGGCGCGTTGTTCGAGCAGTTCGCGCAAGCGCTCGCCTTCGCGCGCACGCATGGCGACGAGATCGGCGAGCGTCGCCTCGAACAGCGTGCGGCAGGCGGCCGCGAGCCCTTCGGTGTCCGTGTCTTCTTCGCGCAGCACGCCCGGCCAGCGCAGCACCTCGAGCGGATCGATCGAAGCCGTGCCTGGTGCGCGTGCGGCGATATCTTCGGCGCGCGACAACACGCGTTGCAAGGCCGCTTCGTCGATCAAAAGTTCGCGTTCGGCACGCTGCGCGTTGCGCAGGTGGATGGTGCAGTCGATTTTGCCGCGACGCAGCGCCGCAGCCGCCGAGCGACGCAGCTCGCTCTCGAGTGCGCGCAATTCTTCGGGCAGACGGAAGCCGGCTTCGAGATAGCGGTGGTTGACGCTGCGCATCTCGCAGGCGATTTCGCCGAACGGGCCGTGCGCTTCGCGGCGCGCGAAGCCGGTCATGCTGTGAATCATGGCGTGCTTACCATCTTGGTTTGCGCCGGCGTGGCCGCAGTGTATAAAGCGGCGCAGTTTATCCCAACGGCCGACCGCGAGGACTCATCCCATGTTTCGACGCCCGAGTGGCCGCACGCCCGACCAATTGCGCCCCGTGTCTTTCCAGCGCGGCTACACGCGCCACGCCGAAGGGTCGGTGCTGGTGGAGTTCGGCGGTACGCGGGTGCTGTGCACCGCCAGCATCGAGGACGGCGTGCCGGGATTTCTGCGCGGTCGCGGCCAAGGCTGGGTGACGGCGGAATACGGGATGCTGCCGCGCGCGACGCATACGCGCTCGCCGCGCGAAGCGGCCAAAGGCAAGCAGAGCGGCCGGACGCAGGAAATCCAGCGCCTGATCGGTCGCAGTTTGCGCGCCGTGATCGATCTTGCGGCGCTCGGCGAGCGCACGGTGACGCTCGATTGCGACGTGTTGCAAGCGGACGGGGGCACGCGCACGGCGGCGATCACCGGCAGTTACGTCGCCTTGGTCGATGCCTGCAATGCGCTGGTGTCGCGCGGTGCGCTCGCGAGCGTGCCGGTACACGGCCAGATCGCGGCGGTGTCGGTCGGCATCTGCGGCGGTACGCCGCTGCTCGATCTCGATTATGCGGAGGACTCGCAAGCCGAGACGGACATGAACGTCGTGATGAAGGACGGCGCCGCGTTCGTCGAAATTCAAGGGACCGCCGAAGGACATGCGTTCCGTCGCGACGAACTCGATGCGTTGCTGGCGCTCGCCGGCACGGGCATCGCGCAGTTGCACGCGCTGCAGGAGCAGGCGCTGCGCGGCAGCTGATTCGCATGCGCGTCGTACTTGCAACGGGCAACGCCGGCAAGGTGCGCGAGTTTGCGGACTTGCTCGCGCCCGCGGGATTCGAGTTCGTCACGCAAGCGACGTTCGGCATCGAGCCGCCCGAAGAAACCGGCCACACGTTTCTCGACAACGCCTTGCTGAAAGCGCGCTATGCCGCATCGCGCAGCGGTCTGCCGGCGATGGCCGACGATTCCGGTCTCGAAGTCGATGCGTTGCAGGGCGCGCCCGGCGTGTACTCGGCGCGTTATGCGGGTCCGCAGGCGAGTGACGCGGACAACGTCGACAAACTTTTGAAGGCGCTCGCCGACGTGCCGCAACGTGCGCGCAGCGCGCGCTTTCGCTGCGTGATCGCGCTCGTGATGCGCGCCGACGATCCGGCGCCGTACATCGGCACGGGTGTCTGGGAAGGGCGCATCCTGTCGGCTCCGCGCGGCACCGGCGGCTTCGGTTACGACCCGGTGTTCGAAGATCCGGGCAGCGCGCGCAGTGCCGCCGAACTCGGCGCCGCGGAGAAACATGCGCGCAGCCATCGCGGCATGGCGCTCGCCGCCCTGCTTGCCGAGTGGCAGCGTCGACGATGACCTCTTGCGGCGTATACGTGCACTTTCCGTGGTGCGTGCGCAAATGCCCGTACTGCGATTTCAATTCGCACGCGGTACGCGATGCAGGCATTCCCGAAACCGCGTATGTCGATGCGTTGCTCGCCGATCTCGAATCGCAACTCGATCCGCAAGGCGCATTGTTGCAAAGTGGCGGGGCGCACGCGTTCGCGTCACGTCGCATCGCCAGCGTATTTTTGGGTGGCGGCACGCCGAGCCTGTTTTCACCGGCCGCGATCGCGCGCGTGCTCGAAGGCTTGCGTGAGCGCCTGTCGTTCGAGGCCGATGTCGAAGTCACTCTGGAGGCGAATCCCGGCACCATCGAGCGTGGACGTTTCGCCGAGTACGCGGCGGCGGGCGTGAATCGCGTCTCGCTCGGCGCGCAGACGTTCTCCGCCCAGGCACTGCTCGCGCTCGGTCGCATTCACGCCGCGGAGGATACGCAGCGTGCCGCCGAAGAATTGCACGCCGCGGGATTGTCGAACTTCAATCTCGATTTGATGTATGCGTTGCCGCAGCAGGATGTCGCGGGCGCCATCGCCGATGTCGAGCGGGCGCTTGCGCTCGCGCCGGCGCAGATTTCCCATTATCAACTGACGCTCGAACCGAACACGGCGTTCGCCGCGCGACCGCCCGAACATTTGCCCGACGACGACACCGTCGCGGCGATGCTCGAAGCGGCCCGTGCACGACTCGAAGCGGCGGGATACGCGCGTTACGAGGTGTCGGCGTATGCGCGCGCCGGACGCGAGTGCCGCCACAATCTCGGTTACTGGCGGTACGGCGATTACCTCGGACTCGGTGCCGGCGCGCACGGCAAGTGCTCGTGGCCGAGCGCGGATGACGAGCGAGACGCGACGACGCGGTCCGCCGACGTGCCGGCCTTGCGCGTGCGTCGCAGCGTGCAGGCGCGTGACCCGCGCAAGTTCTTGCGTGATCCGCGTGCGGCCTTGTCGGTCATCGAGGTCACGCCGGCCGAGCGTCCCTTCGAATTCATGTTGAACGCGTTGCGGTTGCCAGAGGGTACGACCCGCCTCGAGTTCGAGCGCGCCACCGGGGTCGCCTGGACGGTGCTCGCGCCCGCGCTCGAACGCGCCGGCGCGGCCGGATTGCTGATCGGAGATCTGCAGCGCGCCGTGCGCCCGAGCGAGCGGGGCTACGCGTTCCTGAACGATTTGTTGCTCGAGTTTCTGGGCCCTGGACAGGCTGCGTCACCGGCCATGCACAGCCCCTGAAACTCGGCTGGAAATGACCGGATAGCGCAATTTTTGATGTGTGCGCCGTAGCACATTCTCGCAACTTCATGATTCATAAATGAAATTTACAGTCTCGCGGCCGCGCTGCGGAGCCCAACTGCCCGTTTTCACAGGACTTTTCCGCTTCGGTCCGGCGCCTTCTCCACAGAGTTATCCACACCCCGGGCTGCCGAGGTGCAGGGGCTCGTCCGGTTCGCTTGCCGAGAACCCCCTCGGGGCTCTAGACTGCGCGCCCTTTTTCGCCATCGACAGCGACGGAAGCCTACGGTCATGAAAGAAGCGATCCATCCCGATTACACGGAAATCAACGTGACCTGCTCTTGCGGCAACGTCTTCAAGACGCGCTCGACGCTGGGCCAGGACCTGTCGATCGAAGTCTGCTCGAGCTGCCACCCGTTCTACACGGGCAAGCAGAAGATCCTCGACACCGCCGGCCGCGTCGACAAGTTCCGCAAGAAGTACGCGGCGGCCGGCGCACGCTGATTCGCGTCCGCGAGGTTCGTCTTCCGAAGGGCGCCTGCGGGCGCCCTTTTGATTTCAGGAACTTCTGCTAGCGTCCGCGCATCGAATTCGAAGGAGGTAGTCGATGACTTCACGTTCGAACCGTCGCTGTGCGGCGCTCGTCGCGCTGTTGTTCGCTTGCCTGAGCGTTGGCGCGTTCGCGCAGGACGCAAAGAAATCCACCACCAAGCCTAGCGCGTCGGCACAAAAAGCCCACGACCAGATCCTCAAGGCCTATGGCGTCTACGGCGATCAAGCGCTGCAGGATTACGTCGCCGAAGTCGGACAACGCGTGGCGCGTCAAAGCAGCATGCCCGACGCCGAGTTCAAGTTCGTCGTGCTCGACGACGATTCGATCAACGCCTTCACCACCGGTTGCTGCTACGTCTACGTGCATCGCGGCCTGCTCACGCATCTGAATTCGGAGGCGGAACTCGCTTCCGTACTCGGTCACGAAATCGCGCACGTGACGCAAAAGCACCCGCAGAAGCAGATGACGCGCGGCGTGCTCGCGACGCTCGCTGCTGCGGCTGCGGCGATCTACACCGGTTCGGGCGCGGTCGGCGATCTGGCCAACCTCGGTGCGCAAGCATGGATGCAGGGTTACGGTCGTGACGCCGAGCTCGAGGCCGATCGGGTCGGTTTGCAGTTTTCGACGCGCGCCGGCTATCGCCCCGAGGCCATGGGCGAAGTATTCACGATGTTCAAACAGGGGGAGCGCTTCGAAATCGATCGCGCGCGCGCCGAAGGACGCGAGCCGCGCATCTATCACGGCCTGTTCTCCTCGCATCCGGCGCCGGATGCGCGCGCCGTGCAGGCGGCCAAGGGTGCGGCGAAGCTCGACGCGGGCCCCCCGAGCGGCTGGATCGACGGCCATGACGAATATCTGCGACGCATCGACGGACTCGTCTACGGTTCGAGCCGCGCGCAGGGCATCGTGCGCGACAATCGTCTGTATCACGCCGAGCTCGGCATCACGCTCGCATTCCCGCGTGGCTGGACGGTCGAGAACCAGCGTGATCGGCTGTTCGCTTACACGCCGAAAAAAGACACCGTGATGCAGATCACGCTCAAGGAAGTTCCGCCGATGCTGTCGCCGCGCGAATTTCTGCTGCGCGAACTGCGCGGGCAAACCTTGCTCGGCGGCGAACCGGTCACCGTCAACGGCATGGACGGCTACATGGTGCGCACGGCCTCGGGCTCGCCGCTCGACAACGGCGCGGGTCCGGTGCGCTGGATGACCTTGTTTCGCGGCAAGAGCGCGTATCTGTTCGCCGGCGCGAGTCGCGCGTCCCGGGCGGGCGTGCCGGAAGCGGACGGCCTGTTCCAGTCGGTGATGGGCACGTTGCGCAGCCTCAAGCCGGCCGAATATCCGCTGGCCGAACCCTATCGTCTCAAGGTCCTGACCGCGTCGGCCGATACCCGACTCGAGGATCACGCGGCCGATGTGCCGCTCGAGAAGTACCAGAAAGAGGAATTGCTGCTGCTCAACGGCTTGTACCCGGATCGCAAGCTGAAGTCGGGAAATCTCTACAAGGTGGTCGAGTGATCAAGTCGAGTCGCAAATGGCGTGCAATGACGGTAATTCGTATTGATTCCGTCATCTCGACATGTCACCTTCCCACCACGGCGTAGCGCTTTTGCCACGCCTTCCAACCGATCATCGAACTACCATGGCCAACAAGAAATTCGAGCTGATTGACGCCGCCTCCGGCAAGAAGTCCGACCTCCCGGTTCGCTCCGGCACGATCGGTCCCGATGTCGTCGACATCGGCGCCCTCAACAAAGATCACGGGGTGTTCACCTTCGACCCCGGCTTCATGGCGACGGCGAGCACCGAGAGCAAGATCACCTACATCGACGGTGATGCCGGCGTGCTGCTCTATCGCGGCTACCCCATCGATCAGCTGGCGGCCAAGAGTTCGTTCCTGGAAGTGTCGTATCTGCTGCTGAACGGCGACCTGCCGGACGCGAAGCAGCTCGCCGAGTTCCAGCACAACATCCAGCGCCACACGATGATCAACGAGTCGTTGCTGCGCATGTTCAACGGCTTCCGTTACGACGCGCACCCGATGGCGATGGTCAGCGGCATCGTCGCGTCGATGTCCGCGTTCTATCACGACTCGATGGACATCTATAACCCGCGCCATCGCGAAATCTTTGCGCATCGCATCATCGCCAAGATTCCGACGATCGCCGCCGCCGCGTACAAGAACGCGCTCGGCCAGCCGTTCATCTACCCGCGCAACGACCTCGGTTATTGCGCGAATTTGCTGCACATGTTCTACGCCGTGCCCTGCGAGCCGTATCACGTCGATCCGCTCGCCGCCGAAGCGCTCGATCTGCTGCTCATCCTGCACGCCGATCACGAACAGAACGCGAGCACCTCAACGGTGCGTCTGGCCGGCTCTACGGGCGCGAATCCGTATGCCGCGATCTCTTCCGGTGTCGCGGCGCTGTGGGGCCCCGCGCACGGTGGCGCGAACGAAGCCGTGCTCGACATGCTCGAAGAAATC
>Ga0214921_10007752_pt1 | contig 14189 bp, 18 predicted proteins | sample LL1505_MetaG_FD_177992 | JGI IMG/M metagenome (GOLD analysis project Ga0214921, IMG submission 177992) | Freshwater microbial communities from Lake Lanier, Atlanta, Georgia, United States - LL-1505 | ecosystem: Environmental > Aquatic > Freshwater > Lake | place: USA: Georgia | collected... | reverse complement strand
TATTGGCTTGCGCGGCATTCGCACGAGCGCGCAACCCGGTTTGCTTGGCCAGCCACTCGCGCGGCTGGCGATTGTCATAAGGATCAATCGAGGCGTTCTCGGTTGGACCAAATTTGGCAATACCCGCTGCAATGATCGGTAAAAAACCAGCGAGGATGACGCAGATGATGGCGATGCTCATAATTGAATTAGCCTATTTTTTTCTCAGGCGCGTCTCCGTGCCATCCAAAAGATTTCGAATATTACTGCGATGGCGATAAATCAGTAATGCACTCATAATCAGAATGGCTAATCCCATCGGCTGCACACCAAAGAGAAAGGTGAAATAAAGCGGCGCAAAAACAGCCGCACTCAATGCAGCTAAGGACGAGTAGCGCATAAAGACCGCCACAATTAACCAAGTCCCTAAGGTTGCCAATCCCAAGGCCCAATGAATCGCAAATAAGATCCCGGCTGCAGTCGCTACGCCTTTACCGCCCTTAAAGCGATGAAAGACAGGATAAAGGTGCCCCATGAATACAGCAATCGCGACTAGCCCAACAAGAATATTGACGCCCTCTTGACTGGGATTACCCAAGACCGCACGGGCAAGAGTCACTGCCAACCACCCTTTTGCAGCATCACCGATGAGCGTCAGTGCTGCCGCTAATTTATTACCGGTGCGCAAAACATTCGTTGCGCCTGGATTTTTGGAACCATGCGTATAGGGATCCGGCAAACCCATCGCCCGGCTTACCACCACCGCAAAGGAGACTGATCCAAGCAAATACGCAGCCGGGATCAGCCAGAGATACCTTATCAACTCGTCCATAAATCAATACTAGCGGATTTAATTAAGCACCACGCGGATGGTGGGTGGCATGTAATGATTTCAAGCGCTCGCGTGCCACATGCGTATAAATCTGGGTCGTGGAGATATCGGCATGCCCTAAAAGTAACTGCACCACCCGCAAATCGGCACCATGGTTTAAGAGATGGGTGGCAAAAGCATGCCGCAGAGTATGCGGTGAGAGTGCCACTTTAATTCCGGCCAGGCTTGCATACCGTTTTATGATGAACCAAAAGGCCTGACGGGTTAAACCAGTGCCGGTGCGGCGTCCCACAAAAACCTCTTGGCAATTTTTTCCTTCCAAAAGAATGGGTCGCGCTTCGTGTAGATACTTTCGTAGCCACTCTCCCGCTTCACCGCCAAATGGAACAATTCGCTCCTTGCCACCCTTGCCATTGACCACGCGCACCACCCCTTCATTGAGCCCTAAGGCAACCGTTTTGAGTGACACAATCTCGGAAACGCGCAAGCCGCTGGCGTACATCAGCTCCAGCATGGTGCGATCGCGCAATCCCAAAGGCTCTTCAATATTTGGGGCATTGAGTAAAGCAATGACCTGATCTTCACTCAAGACCTTGGGAAAACGTTGAGCCTGCTTAGCAGCGCGTAGCTTCGCACACGGATCTTCGTTCACATAACCAAGACGCAAGGCATGACGATAAAAGCGCTTGAATACAGTGAGCCGTCGATTGGCTGTGGTTGCTTTATCGCTACGCTTCGCTGCCATGTAAGCGGTGAGATCTCCCTCCTGGACTTGAAAGAGGTCGGTAGCATTTTTTTGCTCACCTAACCAGGCAGCAAATAAGGTGAGGTCTCGCCGATAGGCGCTTAGCGTATTTTTAGAAAGGCCATCTTCAAGCCAACAGGCATCACAAAATTGATCAATCGCGCTCTGAGATGCCTGCAGCACAAATTAGTCGCGAAAATTATTAAACGCCAAAGGGGCTTCGCTGGCTTCTTTTCGAAGTAGCGCCATCGCAGTCTGTAAATCATCGCGCTTTGCACCAGTCACGCGGACGGCATCGCCCTGAATACTCGCTTGTACTTTAATCTTGCTGTCTTTAATGATGCGCACGATCTTTTTAGCGAGCTCTTGCTCAATACCTTTTAGAAGTTTCATGGTTTGCTTGCGCTTATCGCCTGACATCGTCTCGGTTTTATCGTCTTTTAAAAAACGCACATCCACATTGCGTTTAGCCATTTTGCTAAAGAGTACATCGCGCACTTGACCTAATTTAAAGTCATCATCGGCAAACAAAATCAGTTCAGTATCTTTTTGCTCAACGCGCGCGTCTGAGCCTTTAAAGTCAAAGCGGTTCGTAATTTCTTTATTGGCTTGCTCCACGGCATTTTTGAGCTCCACGACATTGGGTTCGCACACAGTATCAAATGACGGCATTTACCTCTCCAAACAAGTGTTGAAATCATGACAGTTTTGCTATTTTTAGACCAATTTCATTCGTCATGCAAAACCCGAATAAGATTGTGGCATGAACTTTGATTGCAAGCCACAAGCCAATTACTCCTTGCGAGAACGGAATACTTTGGGCTTTGAGGTGGTGGCCGATTGGGTTATACCCATTACCCAAGCTGAGCAAACCCCCTCTGCCATTGCTTTCGCTAACAATGCAGGCCTACCCCACCGCGTTCTTGGGGGAGGCAGCAACGTTGTATTACCCACCCAACTGCCAGGACTTACCCTGCTCATGGACATCGATTTCATCGAGCTTCTTGAGAATCAAGCTGCGAAGACAAGATTGCGGGTAGGAGCCGGAGTGAACTGGCATGACTTCGTTCGCTGGACCCTGGGTCAGAACTATCTGGGCTTTGAAAACCTTGCTTTGATTCCAGGTACGGTTGGCGCAGCGCCCATCCAAAATATTGGTGCCTATGGGGTTGAAGTCAAAGAGTACATTGATGCAGTGGAGGCCTATGATTGCCTAACCAATCAGTGGGTCACTCTATCGAAAACGGATTGCCGGTTTACCTATCGGCACAGCATGTTTAAAGATGAGCCAAATCGCTTTGTAATCACAGCGGTGATTTTTGATCTGACCAAAGTATGGCAACCGCGCATCTCATACGCCGATCTCACTAACCATTTTGACAATCGTGCAATCGAGACCATTACTGCCCAAGAAATCTTTGATGCGGTGTGTGCCATTCGCACTCAAAAATTACCGGATCCTAAGGTGATTGGCAATGTAGGGAGTTTTTTTCAAAATCCTATGATTTCCAATCAGCAATTGCAATCCCTAAAAGAACAATTTCCACAGATAGTGAGTTATCCAGAATCGGCTACCCATAGCAAGGTGGCAGCTGGCTGGCTTATCGACCAGTGTGGCTTTAAAGGGATGCAACTTGCTAATGTGGGGGTTCACGACAAACAGGCCCTGGTGCTAACCCATCGCGGTGGTGGCAATGCCAGTGAACTGTTAATGCTTGCGGGACAGATTCAGAAAAAGGTGAAAGAGGCCTTTGGGGTGGAATTGGTTATTGAACCGATGATTTACTCAGAGCCCTAAGTCAAGCCGCAAGTAATTCGCAAGGCGTAATCCTTTTTAATACTGCCTTTAGAGATTCACGAGCCATCTCAGTGTCATAGTTAGCTTGACCGCGAAGCCACCATCCATCGCTTAAGCCAAAATATTTACAAAGTCTTAAGTCTGTATCGGCAGTAATGGCAGGCTTACCCGCAATAATGTCCCCAATTCTTTGGGGCGGGACCCCAATATCTTTAGCAAGACGATACTTTGTCAGCCTCAGTGGCTTTAAAAATTCTTCTTCCAACATTTCGCCAGGAGAAATAGGGGCAATTTTTCTTTTCATTTTTTTCTCGAAAATGACTACTTGCTTTGTTTATCGAATCTAGTTAGAACTTCACCAGTGGCGAGTTTAACGATGTAATCCTCATCCTCCCGAATATCACTCGGTTGTCGTGCTGCCTTTTGATTCTGATCCAAAATGACCGCATAGCCGCGCTCGAGGGTGCGTTGCGGATTGAGGGTTTCAAGCTGAGATAGCCAATGCGCTTGGTTACGTTTGAGACTTTCGAGATACACGCGCACACCTTGAGACAAACGTTGCTGCCATTGCCCAATTTGCTCGCGCATACGCTCCGGGTTTGGTAAGGCGTGTTTGAGTCTTAGGCTGATTTGATCAAGTGTTTGGGCTTCGCGCTCGAGACGCTGCTCCAGTCGCTGTGTGATCGTCTCTTGATAGCTCTTCAGTTCTTGTAAGAGTTGCTCTCGTTTTGGTGTCGCTAATTCAGCGGCACCGGTTGGTGTAGGGGCTCGCAGGTCTGCCACAAAATCGGCAATTGTGAAATCCGTTTCGTGCCCCACGCCACTGATGATTGGTATGTCCGAGTTGGCAATGGTATGCGCCAGCTGCTCGTCATTGAAAGCCCATAGATCCTCAATACTGCCACCGCCCCGCACCAGAAGAATCACTTCAGCCAAGCGATCATCATTGACCTTTTGGATGGCTTTCATGATTCCAGCGGGCGCATCCGTTCCTTGGACCAAGGTTGGGTAGATGAAAATCGGTATATGCGGTGCGCGACGGGCTAAGGTGGTAATTACATCTTTGAGCGCCGCGGCTTGCGTTGAAGTCACGATCGCAATTGATCGGGGATGACTGGGTATCGAGCGCTTGCGCTCCTCATCAAATAAACCCGCCTTCGCTAACTTATCTTTGAGTTTCAGAAACGCTTCATAGAGACCGCCAAGGCCTGCTTTGCGCAAAGCATGGATGGTCAGTTGCACATCGCCACGAGGAACGTACAAGCTAACCGAGGCGCTGACCTCCACTTGATCCCCAGATTGGGGCATAAATCCGACTTGCAGATTTTTTCCCCGAAACATCACGCAGCGAATCTGGCCTTCTTCGTCTTTAAGTGAGAAATACCAATGCCCGCTGTCATAGGCTTTGAAGTTAGATACCTCCCCGCTCACCATGACAAACGCAAATTGTTCGGTCAAAGACTCAGCAATGGCGCGGTTTAGAGCGCCAACACTCAGGATCGGGCTTGATTTTTCCGTCATGAAATGGTCACTTTCCTGTAACTATATGGGCTTGCGGGTGATGACATATCCACAAGGCTTTACGAGTCAGATAAACTGAGAAGTTAGTGAATACTCGCTCTTCATGGATGTGTCTTTCATCCAACAGTAAATTCGTAAATATATGATTTAAATACATATTTTTCTCATCGAGGTGAATGGATATCCATGCATAAATCAAGGACTTACACGACCCATCAAGGACTTAGGATGGTCTTTGCATAAAGTTTTACACAGAGTTATCCACAAGCCGGAAAAAAAGCCAGTGCCCCGATTAGGCCGTGACAGCGGATGCAATAGAGCCACCTGCTTTTTTTGGGCTTTTCTGAATTTGCATGAAAATACCGTTCATGTATTCCATCTTAATCGCTGCTGGCTGGCCCATCTGGCCACTCCTTGCCATATCAATTCTGGGCTTAGCCATTTTGCTCGAACGCAGCTGGTATTTACGCAAAACCCATATTGTTCGCAAACAGTCGATTGAAGAGGCGTTTGCTGCCACCCCAACCTTAGCCAAGGATCCTAACTTCATCAATCACCTCACGAGCTCATCCCCGATTGGCGGACTCTTAGCTGGAGTATTGCGTGAGCATGCCCTGGGGCACTCCGCCGAGGTTGCGATTGAAGAGCTTCAGATCCTTGCGCAGAACCTTTGGATGAAATTAGATCGCTATTTAGGAGCGCTCGCCACGATCGCTACCGTCGCACCCCTTCTGGGTCTCTTTGGGACTGTGGTGGGTATGATCGAGATCTTTGGCAGTCAAGGCGGCACAATTGGTAGTGCAGTGAGTGCCGCAAGCGTTGGAGCGACTAATCCTCAGCAATTGGCGCACGGCATCTCGATTGCACTCTACAACACCGCATTTGGTCTTTTAATTGCAATTCCAGCTTTGGCTGGTTGGCGGATCTTGCGAGCGGTAGCGGACCAACGCCAGCGTGAGTGTGAGGAATGCACTCGGCAGTTGTTTAAGAAGTTGTATCCCGATACCTAAAAATTAGGCTGCAATCCGAATTTCAATATGACGATTTAAAACCGCTGCAGCTGCCTCAATTTGATCAAATTTTGAGGCATGTCGTAAATCAAAAAGACGATCAACTTGAGGGGTATGCCAGCCAAGACGTCTTGCAAGCTCAGCTTTCTTGATTCCCTGATCCATCATGACCTTATAAATACCCAACTTGGCACATTCCAAAGCGGTTGGACATACTGTTTTTTGACCACGTTTTGGCTTACCTGGTTTTGGCAATGGCTTACGGGATTCAATATAAAAAGATAAGCCGGTCTCAAGAGCCTCAACCGCTTTTTCAAAAGCCTGCTCTTTGGTCTTACCAAAGGTAATAGCCTCTGGAACATCTTTAAAAGTTACTAAAAAATGATTTCCATCTTTTGTAATTGTGACTGGGTAATTAAACATCTTTAATCCTTTCTACTTCAAACCTAATTGTCTTTTAATGGTTGCCTCAAGGCCTTTGCCAATTTCTTCGGTGCCATGCATTGGCAAAACTGATTACCGACCATTTAAATAAACCTTTAAATGCGATCCTTTTCCCTTAACAAATATTGCACCTTGTAACTCTAACCACTTTTTCATTTGTTTTGAATTTATCTTTGAATTCTAACAAAAATGTTGTGTTTTTTACTATAAATTTAATGGATTAGCATCAAATCTTGTCAGATCATTAGACGCTTGTAGTTTTGATATTTCATCATGAAATCTTTAGACAGCGTTATCATTTGTATTAATAAATCATGTTTATTAAAAACCCACAACACAAAGCGAGATCTTTCTCGATTGGTAATACCTATGCCAACCGTTTTTCGCGTACTGAGCCAGAAATTAATCTAATTGCATTTATTGATGTCCTCTTGGTCATTCTGATTTTTTTAATGATTTCTACTACGTTTACCAAGTTTCAAGAAATTGCGATTACCCTCCCAACGGCCTCAGGTATCGAGACTGTCGATTCAGCGCGTGAGATAAATATTGCCGTCAGTAGCGATGGTCGCTTTGCCCTAAATGGCAAGATCATGAATCGCTCGCAGCTGGGGAGTGCTCTCAAGCAAATGAACACCGCTCCTGAGCAAAACCTACGCATTAGCATCGATGCCGATGCCCGCGCTCCGCATCAAGCGGTCATGACCATATTGGAACTGGCGCGTGATGCGGGTCTACCCAATATCGCTTTTAGTAGTCAAGCAAAAAAATAATGCCGTTTAAGACCGCACCGCGCTTTTGGGAAAAATCTTCATTTTCTCAATCGCCTATTCGAGCGATTGTCGATCGATTTGTCAGCGTCGTTTTGCTTCCGTTCGCGTGGATCTATGGCCTTGTTGTTTGGATCAAACAATTAATTGTGGACTCTGGTCTATTGCACACCCTTGGGATCTATCGCGCCGCGCCAGTTCCCATCATCATCGTAGGCAATATTCGGGTTGGGGGTACGGGGAAAACGCCGCTCGTGATTGCGCTTGCCAATGAACTGGTTGAACGAGGCTTTAGGCCTGGCGTAATTAGTCGTGGTTATCAACCCAATACACGATCATTACTCGCGCAACCTACAGCCATTAATCGGGATGGCAAGCCAACCGAAGTTGGCGATGAGCCGGTACTCATGGCGCAACGTATTCATGATTCCGTACCAATTTGGGTCTATCGAAAACGCAAGACTTGTATTGACGCGCTGTTGCAATCCCATCCCGAAGTCAACGTGATCATTAGTGATGATGGCTTGCAGCATGCTCCATTAGTACGGTGGCCCGCTCGCGAGGGCGGGCGTGATTTGGAATTAGTCGTTGAGGATGAGCGTGGGGATGGTAATGGCAGGCTCTTGCCCGCTGGGCCACTTCGCGAGAGTGCTAAGCGTGAGCGCGATGCAACCATCACTATTAGCGAATCCCCCACCCAGAGCGAGCCTTTTCCTACTTCTCACGAACTGCATCTCAGCCCAATCATCGATAGTGCCTATCCATTGCATCGCCCTAATGAGCCCATCACCTTTGCACAAATGCTTAGTCGCTTGGTCGGATTAAAAGTGGGGGCACTTGCAGCAATTGGTAATCCAAAAAAGTTTTTTGATGCGCTCGTCAAGCTTGGTGTCCATATTGATCAAACGCTGGCACTTCCCGATCACGCGTCAGTTCGCGATAACGATCTCCAAGCGCTTGCGGTGGATCTCATCCTGATCACGGAAAAAGACGCAGTTAAATGCTCAGATATTGAGGATTCTCGCGTCTGGGTTATTCCCATGCGCTTAGAACTCCCATCGGAGTTCAGTCGTTGGGTGGAAGAGGTCATTACGCGGCCCAATCCTTATCTCAAATAATCCGACATCTTGGGCTATGATGAGCACATAGTGATGATTGAGGCCCTCCGATGATGAATAGAAATTTACTCGATATTGTGGTTTGCCCGATTTGCAAGAGCTCACTCCATTTGGATGAAGACAAACACGAACTCATTTGCAAAGTCGATAAGCTTGCCTACCCAATTCGCGACGACATTCCGGTGATGCTTGTTGATGAAGCGCGCAGTCTCAGCCCCGAAGAAGCTAGTGCACTCTCTAAATAAATTATCGCGATGACCGTCTTTACTGTTGTAATCCCTGCGCGCTTAGCCTCCTCACGACTTGAACGCAAAGCACTCGCAGACCTTGGTGGTAAACCGATGGTCGTACGCGTGGCCGAGCGCGCCGCGCAATCCAAAGCAAAACAAATTTTGGTTGCTACCGATGCCGTTGAAATCGAATCAGTCTGCCAAGCGGCGGGCTTAACCGTCCTCATGACCCGTGCCGATCACCCCAGTGGTACCGATCGGATTGCAGAAGTTGCCTCTCGCTTAGGGTTAGATGATGAGGCACTCATTGTGAACGTGCAAGGCGATGAGCCGTTAATTCCGGTTGATCTTATTAATCAAGTAGCCAACACCCTAGCAGCACACCCTGAATGCGTGATGAGTACAGCAGCCGTAGCTATTCAGAATGCTGAGGAAATTACCAATCCCAATGCGGTCAAGGTGGTTCTCAATCAACGCCTTGAGGCGCTGTACTTCTCTCGAGCAGCGGTACCCTACGATCGCACTCAATCGTCACCCACTTACTACCGCCACATTGGTATTTATGCATACTGGGTTGGTTTTCTGAAAAAATACGCACAACTTACAAGCTCGCCATTAGAGGTCGCCGAGTCCCTAGAGCAGTTGCGCGTGCTATGGCATGGCTATCGCATCGCGGTTCATCTCGCCTCCGTATTGCCCCCAGCTGGTGTAGACACCCCGGAAGATCTCGCGCGCGTTCGCGCCCTCTTTTTTAAGGGATTTCGCTAAGAAACATCCCCTAATAAACCTGCCCTAATTCAAGGCAATCAATTAGACTATAGGGAATGAAAAAACAAGATAGGGGATAACATGCGCTTAATTTTGCTGGGTGCTCCAGGTGCGGGCAAGGGAACGCAAGCCCAATTTATTTGTGAAAAGTTCGGAATCCCACAAATCTCAACTGGCGATATGCTGCGCGCTGCAGTCAAGGCAGGCACCCCTCTTGGAATCGCTGCCAAGAAAATTATGGATGCCGGTGGCCTGGTCTCCGATGACATCATTATTGGCCTTGTCAAAGATCGCCTAACTCAACCCGATTGCCACAAAGGCTACCTCTTTGATGGTTTTCCTAGAACCATTCCACAAGCACAAGCCATGAGAGATGCGGCCGTGCCGATTGACTATGTCCTTGAAATCGATGTGCCCTTTGAGGCGATTATTGAGCGCATGAGTGGTCGCCGAGTACACCCTGCTTCGGGCCGTACGTATCACGTCAAATTTAATCCTCCAAAAATGGAAGGTAAAGATGACGTAACGGGTGAGCCGCTGATTCAGCGCGATGACGATCAAGAGGTAACCGTACGTAAGCGTTTACAGGTCTACACTGATCAAACGCGCCCTCTCGTGGACTACTACTCAAAGTGGGCAAGTGAGCCAGTAAGTACAGGGGTTAAAGCGCCTGCCTATCGCAAGGTATCAGGCACAGGCTCCGTTGACGACATTACCAAAGCCATCTTCGCAGCACTTCAGTAATCTTTACTTGAGTTCCTTGAGGGCACTCTCAAACGACTCAAGATCAGCAAAGCTGCGATAGACCGACGCAAAGCGAATATAGGCAACTTTATCTAAGCGTTTAAGCTCACGCATCACGAGTTCACCTACCCGCTCGCTGGGGATTTCTTTTTCACCGGATGCCATCAGTTTTTCTTCGATGCGACCGATCGCATCATCGACCGCATCCGAAGAAACGGGGCGTTTACGTAACGCTAAGCGAATCGAGCTGACTAACTTTTCATGGCTGTACTCCACCCGACTGCCATTTTTTTTCACAACTGCCGGCAAACTTAGTTCTGCTCGCTCATAGGTTGTAAAGCGTTTATCGCACGATGCGCAACGCCTGCGACGTCTAACCGAATCGCCCTCGTCCGATACCCGAGTATCCATCACCTGGGTATCGTCACTGTGACAAAACGGGCAGCGCATAAAACTTAATTTCCGTAAACAGGAAAGCGTTTAGTAAGCGCATTGACCTGCTCTCGGACCTTCACCAAATGATTGGCATCGTTTGGATGATCCAGCACGTCGGCAATGAGTTGCCCCACTTGCCTAGCTTCGGCCTCCTTAAAACCTCGCGTGGTCATTGCCGGTGAACCCAATCGTATTCCGCTTGTCACCATGGGTTTTTCAGGATCATTCGGAATTGCGTTTTTGTTCACGGTAATGTGCGCAGCGCCTAACGCCGCTTCAGCTTCCTTGCCTGTGATTTTCTTAGCGCGCAGATCCACGAGCATGACGTGTGACTCGGTTTTGCCGGAGACAATTCGTAGACCCCGCTCAATCAATGAATTTGCTAAGGCTTGCGCATTAGCAATCACTTGCTTTTGGTAATCCTTAAAGCTAGGCTCCAACGCTTCTTTAAATGCAACTGCTTTCGCCGCAATCACATGCATCAAGGGGCCGCCTTGCATCCCTGGAAATACTGCTGAGTTAATCGCTTTCTCATGCTCAGCCTTCATTAGAATAATGCCGCCGCGTGGACCGCGTAGACTCTTGTGCGTGGTTGAGGTCACGACATCGGCATACGGCACTGGATTAGGGTACACGCCCGCAGCGATCAAACCTGCGTAATGCGCCATATCCACCATAAAAATCGCACCAATTTCTTTAGCAACTTTTGCAAAGCGCTCAAAATCGATTTGCAATGAGTAAGCGGATGCACCAGCAATGATGAGTTTTGGTTTCTTTTCGCGAGCAAGACGCTCCATTTGCTCGTAATCGATCGCTTCGTTTTGATCTAAACCATAGGAGATGGCGTTAAACCACTTACCACTCATATTGAGTGCCATGCCGTGGGAGAGATGCCCGCCCTCGGCAAGGCTCATACCCATAAACGTATCGCCAGGCTTTAAAAAGGCCAAGAAAACGGCTTGATTGGCTGATGCTCCGCAATGGGGCTGTACATTCGCCGCATCAGCTCCAAATAATTTCTTGACCCGATCGATCGCCAATTGCTCGGCCACATCAACAAACTCACAACCACCGTAATAGCGCTTACCGGGGTAGCCTTCGGCGTATTTATTGGTCAACTGGGAGCCTTGAGCGGCCATCACTGCGGGTGAGGTGTAGTTTTCAGAGGCGATGAGCTCAATGTGCTCTTCCTGGCGGCGATTCTCGTTTTGGATGCTAGTCCATAACTCGGGATCAATATGCGCTAAAGTGTGTTGACGATCAAACATGGTGGATTCCTAATTAATCACATAACAATAACAAAATACGGCAGTCAATCCGCGGCAATCGTGCAAGGATTGGCTAAAATTACCCTCCATAATACAAAGTCCTTATGAACCCTACTCAAGACCTTTCTATTCTCTCCCTGGTTCTCAATGCCAGCATCCTGGTCCAAGCCGTGATGGTATTGCTCTTGAGCCTGTCGATAGCCTCTTGGACCATTATTTTTCGTAAAGGCTCGATTCTGGGTGGCGTACGTCGAGAGACTGAGCGTTTTGAGCGAAATTTTTGGGCTGGCGGTGATCTGTACAACTTGTTTGAGGTTGCGCAACGCAAAATGGCCAGCGCCGACAGTGCCGGAAACGCTGCTGTTCTCGAAAGAATCTTTGCAGCTGGAATGAAAGAATTCTTAAAGGCAAAAGAAATCGATGCGGCACGGCGCGCCATGAAAGCAGCCTATCAACGCGAGATGGATCGTTTGGAGGCGAATCTACCCTTTTTAGCTTCGGTTGGTTCAGTCTCCCCCTACATTGGTTTACTCGGAACGGTTTGGGGCATCATGCACGCCTTCCGAGGCTTGGCTAATGTTCAACAAGCCACTCTTGCATCTGTTGCCCCTGGCATTGCAGAGGCCCTGGTCGCAACTGCAATTGGTTTATTTGCAGCCATCCCAGCGGTGGTTGCCTATAACCGCTATTCGACCGATATTGATCGTCTCTCGATGCATTTTGAATCGTTTGTCGAAGAGTTCACCAATATTTTGCAACGCCAAGGCGCTCGCCTCTAAAGGCTATGGCTAGTCGCTCATCCTTTCGCTCATCCCGTCGGAAAGCGATTGCGGATATCAATGTCGTTCCTTACATCGATGTGATGTTAGTGTTGTTGGTCATCTTTATGGTGACTGCGCCCCTAGTAAATCCCGGCGTTGTCAATCTACCTACCGTTGGTGGCGCCAAAGTGCAAGCCCTACCCCCTGTCTTTATTACGATCGGTGCTGATGAAGCCATTACGATTCGCAAAGAAGGTGAATCCGCACAAACGATTTCCAAACTAGAGCTTGGTGCCTTTGCTCGCTCACAAGCCGAAAAGTCCGCTGAGCAACCAGTCGTTCTAGCCGCCGACAAATCCATTAAATACGAAGTAGTGATGGATGTGATGTCCCGCTTGAAGGAAAACGGTGTGAAGCGCGTGGGATTAGCAGTTCGTAGTCAATAATGATGAGTAAGCATGAGTAGCGCGACTCTTCATACCTCGCGGCAGTTTCATGCGCAACGCGAGCCAGGAACTACAAAAGCGTTCGTGCTCTCCCTAGGTGCGCATCTTTTTCTAATTACTCTGCTGACTCTGGGGATTCATTGGAAAACCAGTTCAAGCCCAGCTGGCTTAGAAGTGGAGCTCTGGGATGCGAGTGTTCCACCCCCAAGCATCACCCCTATCCCTAAAGTTGAGGTAAAACCAGAAGCCGCTGAAATCGTGATCAAGAAAACGAAACCGCCGCCCGAGCCTCCCAAAGAGGTAATTAAAAAACCTGAGCCTAAGCCTGAGAAGAAAGTAGAAACAAAGCCGGCTGAAAAAAAGGTTGACCCCAAAGAAGATGCGGCAGCTAAAAAAGCGGCGGCTGCAGCAGAGAAAGCGCGTTTAGATCAATTGGCCCGCTTAAAGGCTGCAGCAGGCGCCGAAGGCGGCAGCGGCGGCAAAGTTGGTGATGGCGTGGGAGTGGGTGGTAACGCGCCCCCTGGTTACGCCGATCGCGTACGCAAAAAGATAAAGCCTCTCATTGTGTTCAATGCCGAATCCACTGCTGGCAATCCAGCTGTAGTCGTTTTGGTGGATCTTGCTCCAGATGGCATGATTTTAAAACGAACTGTTACCTCTGCGAGCACGGATCCCGCCTGGGATCGCGCGGTCTTAATTGCGATTGATCGAGCCGAGAGCCTACCGCGTGACGAAAACGGCAAAATTCCCATGCGTCAAATAAAACTGACCTTTAAACCTAAGGATTAATTAATAGGTCATTGTGAGCGGCTAGAATAATGTCCATGACATTTGAACGCATTCGTATTGCCATCCTGCTGGCATTTACTATTTTCATGGGACTCTTCGTTTCCCCTGTGAATGCTCAAATGAATATCGAGATCAAGGGCGTTGGCCAAACGCTCTATCCGATTGCGGTTGCCCGGTTTAAAGATGAAGATAAATTACCGGTCAAGATTTCCGATGTGATCCGCCAAAACCTCACACGCAGTGGCTACTTCCGAAATGTCGAACTTGGTAACGGTGTTGAGGACGATCAAGTCATTCCTAACTTTAAAACTTGGGCGGCACGTGGAGCCGATGCCTTAGCTGTCGGCTCAGTGACTCAAAAATCTCCAGGTCAATATGAGGTTCGTTACCGCTTGTATGACATACGTAAGGGCGAGAGTCTGAATGGATTGATTGTGTCTGCAAGCGAAGATAACTTGCGCCTTGCAGCCCACAAGATTTCAGATGACATCATTTTCAAACTCTTGGGGGAACGTGGCGTATTCTCCACAC
>Ga0214921_10007751_pt1 | contig 14189 bp, 7 predicted proteins | sample LL1505_MetaG_FD_177992 | JGI IMG/M metagenome (GOLD analysis project Ga0214921, IMG submission 177992) | Freshwater microbial communities from Lake Lanier, Atlanta, Georgia, United States - LL-1505 | ecosystem: Environmental > Aquatic > Freshwater > Lake | place: USA: Georgia | collected 2015-05-28 | reverse complement strand
GTAAATATGAAAATTCTCAAATGTAATAAATATTTCTAGTGCATATTTTCCTGACTTTGCATCATAATCTTGCTCAGAAGCAATATGCACTGGATTAAACATTTCTATAGTTTTTATAATCTGATATCCAACAAAATTATTATAAGACTCCAACTGATGACGCACTAATCGATCGAGGTGTTGACCCTTGAAATATGATTCAATCACATCCCAAGGTTGTTCAATGTATTGACTAGCATCAATATTATCTTTGTTTATGGTACTCATGACTGGTCCTTTAATTTGTGTTGAATTCATTATGGAGTTATTATTATATTTCAATTTATTTTTAAATTGTTTTTTTTAATCAATGTATTAATTGATATATTATCTCTATAAAATTTGAATGCAAAATAGAAGAGAAATACTTTCAATAAAAATAATATAAATGAATATATACATTATTATACAATGAAATCTAACTATAATAATATGAAGCAACGAACATTTACCCCAACGCATATTAATAATTTTAATAACATGTTAAGGGATTTAGACGAAAAACAAAAAAATGTGAATTTGTCTAATAAGTTGTTTGAAGAAACTTTGAAAAAACCATTAACAAATGAATCTGTAGATGAAAAGACTAAACAAATGCAAGAAATCTTGAAAATTTTAGATGATAATTTTAAAGTTTACGACACAAAGTTTTTTACAGGTCATAAAAGTTTAGACGATCGTCAAATGTTTGATCCAAACGTTTATCAAAATATTAAAACAAAAAATCCAGTTTTTTTTAGAATAGGTACACCGCCATTGAAAAAAGAATTAGAAAAGGTAGCAAAACCAGTGTATACCGGCCCAAAAGAAAAACAAAATATTATTGCAGAAATAAATAACATTTCCGATTTGTTGAAATTGATTGATGATTATAAGTTAGACGAAAAGATTGAATATAACATTAATTTAGAATCATTGCATAATATTAAAGAACCTTTGAAAGAGTTAAACTCTATGATTGGCATGAATGATTTGAAACAAAACATTGTCGATCAAATTCTATACTTTTCACAAAATCTTCATAAAATTACAAAGAGCGGAGAAAGTTCTGGCGATTATATGCATACAGTTATTTATGGACCACCAGGAACAGGTAAAACTGAAATTGCTAGAATTATGGGAAAAATATATAGCAAAATGGGTATATTAAAAAAGGGAGTCTTTAAGAAAGTTACAAGAAGCGATTTAATTGCTGGTTATTTAGGACAAACGGCAATAAAAACAAAAGATGTTATTAATGAATGTTTAGGTGGCGTTTTATTCATAGATGAAGCCTATGCATTGGGTAATAGTGAAAAAAGAGATAGTTTTTCAAAAGAATGTATTGATACTCTTTGTGAGGCATTAAGTGCGCATAAAGAAAATTTAATGGTTATTATTGCAGGATATGAAAATGAATTAAAAGATTGTTTTTTTAACTACAACCAAGGACTTGAATCTAGATTTACATGGCGTTTTAAAACTGATGAGTATAAGGCCAAAGAACTTTTTGATATTTTTTTGAAAAAGGTTTCTGATATTGGGTGGTCTATTCACGAAGATTCTTCTAAAACAATAAATGTTGCATGGTTTGAAAAAAATTTAGAATATTTCAAATTTTTTGGTAGAGATATGGAGGTATTTTTATCAAAAATTAAAATTGCACACAGCAGACGAGTATTTTGCAAAGAACAAGAAGAAAAAACAAAAATTACCTTTAAAGATTTAGAAAAGGGATTTGAAATATATTTGAAAAATGATGATGTTAAAAAACGTAAAGAAGATGCTAGTATTAAATTTGCACTTTCATCAATGTATCTTTAATTTTTTGTGTTTCTTTCGTAAAAATGTTTTTTAAACTCTAATATAATAATGTCAAAAACAATACAAATTAATCCGACACTATTTAATGTTGGTGGGAGTTTATCAAAAACTAAAAAAAATCGCGAAAAAAAACAAAAACCCGTAATATCTCCATTGATTACGCCAAATGCATTAAAGAATAAATTATTAAAACGTATTAAAGAACACAAACGTGACGAATTAACAGATTCTACTGATTCTAAAAAAAATACGATTTCGGATATAGGAATTTATACTGATGAATTTAACGATTCAATTGAATACTTAAAAAGTCTTTCAACAATTAAAAAAAATGAAGAAAATCAGCACAGAAAAACAATGAAAAATCCGCAAACTTTAGAATCTGTTCCTCATGTACAATTAGATTTACCAGATATTTTAAAAGAAGAGGTTCATCAACCAGTTATTAGTCATTCTGAACCATCAATTTCATTAAAGTATAGTTCTGGTAGTGACCCTCCTTATGGTTGTTTAAAGGGTGGAAGCAAACCAACTTATAGATCGTGGAACACAACGCAAAAAATTCGTGAAGTAAGTAATCCAAATTTATCACTTGTAATAAATCAACCTACTACTAATAATTCAGAAAGGGAAAAACGTCTCAGTATGTTAAAAGAAAAAATAAAAATGAAACAACAAGAAAAAGTAAATGATAACATAGTTATGAATAAAAATTTAATACAAATAAATACAACAACACCAAAAGAAATTTCATTTCCTATTATACCACAAAATGATAATAATTTTGAACCTTTTGTAGACCCTGTAAAAGAAGAACTAATACAAAAATATAAAGAAGAAGATGAAATGGAATCATCTAGACGTTTAATTAAAAAAACAATTCGGAGAAAATATACATTAGGAAAATCAAAAATACATAAAAAGGTTGGAATACTTATAAAGGACAGAAATACTAGAAAAAATGTGTTGAATGCGCAAAAGGATTTAAGAAAAAAACCAATAAATGATGTAAAACTTTATTTGAGAGAACACGCATTACTTAAAGTAGGAAGCAATGCTCCGAATGATGTAATAAGAAAAATATATGAATCTGCTATGTTAGCAGGAGAAATAACAAATAATAATCAAGATACTATGTTGCACAACTTTTTAAAGGACAAGGATGCCGAATAAAATTTTTTAAAAGTATATATTAGTATGGAAACTACTAAAAATAAATTACCCGAAAATGTAAATATATTTTTTAATAACTTAAGTGAAATTCTTGATAAAAAATTATTATTTTTTGGCAGCATTCAACGTAATGATTATTTTCCAGGGAATAGTGATATTGACGTTGATATATTTACAGATAATGTTCATAGCACAATTTCAAAAATGCAACACTACTTGCAAATTGATAAAAAAAAATTTAAAAAATTTGTTTGGCGATTAAATAATAAAAATAAAACTTTGGCACACGGGTATAAAGTAATGTATAAAAGTCCTGATGGGAGTTTTTCAGCAGAATTTTCAATTTATAATGAAAAATTTAAACAAGCCATTTTGGATGAACATTTACAAAAAACAATTTTGCCATTTTATGCATCATGGATGCTAATAGTTTTAAAATTTTTATATTATAAACTGCACCTAATGGATAGAAGCACATTTTCCTATTTTAAAAAGAAAATCATGAGTTTCATGATTGGTTTACCAGACGATCAATTTGTAGTACTTGATTCTAGCCCAGGTACAATAAAAAATCATACTTATGAAATTTTGTAGAAAGAAATTTAAAAAGGTTTAAAAAGTAAATCATATCTTATAGTATTAGGTATAAGATATGGCTCTAGTGAAAGACTATTTTGATTTGACAAAAAAATACATTGACGAATATGGCGAAAATACTATTTTACTCATGCAAGTTGGTTCCTTTTTTGAAGTTTATGGAAAACGTGCTAGAGAGAACGACGAATATGGCGGTAGCAAAATCTTGGACTTTTCAAAGATTTGCGAATTAAACATTTCTGAAAAGAATGTTTGTGTTGGCAAGGAACATGTATATATGGCCGGGTTTAAAGATGTGGCAATTGATAAATACGTGAGAAAAATCCAAGATGCTGGGTATACGGCTGTTGTATATACTCAAGATGAACAAGCAAAAAACACAACGCGTAGTTTGGTTGGAATTTTTTCTCCAGGAACTTATTTTTCTCTCGACGCTGATCAAATTACAAACAATACTTGTTGCATTTGGGTTGACTTTGTCGAAAATAAGATTGGAAATTTAAAAGGAAAATATGTAGTTGTGGGTGTATCTAATATTGATATTTATACTGGTAAAACTTCTATTTTTCAATTTAAAGAAGCCTATATTAATAATCCAACAACCTATGATGAATTAGAGAGATATCTCTCTATTTATAAACCCTCCGAGGTAATTTTTATTTCCAATCTCTCTGAAAATGAAATTGATAAAATTATTAAGTATACAAATATTCAAGCAAAAATGATTCATAAAATATCTCTCGGAGAATCGGTAAATGATAAAATAACTAGAGTTTTACGTTGTGAAAAACAAATATATCAAAAGGAAATTATAGAACGCTTTTACAAAAACATAGATCATAGTGTTTTTATGCAAAATTTTTATGATAATCATATTGCTAGTCAGGCATTTTGCTACTTGTTAGATTTTATTTACCAACACAATCCCTATTTAGTATATAAAATTAGTGAACCTAATTTTGAAAATTATTCGAATCGTCTTGTTTTGGCAAATCATTCTCTCAAACAATTAAATATAATTGATGATAATAACTATAATGGGAAATATTCTTCTGTTTTAAAAATGCTTAATCTCTCTTTGACCGCTATGGGAAAGAGAAAATTTGCTCATCAATTTTTGAATCCAACAATGGATGAAGAATATTTACAAAGAGAATATGAAATCACGGAATATATGCTCTCTCAAAAAAATAAATATGATTTTCTTAAAAACAAACTAAGTGAATTGAGAGATATTTCAAAATGGACAAGACAAATGTATATGAAAAAAATATCCCCCAAGTTAGTTTGTCAAATACATAAAAATTTGGGAGTTATAGAAGAAATTTACAAAGAAATCGACTCAGATTCTACTCTTATGAATCATCTGTTGAGAGAAACTCAAGAAGAAAGTATTGGAATAAAATGTAAAATAATATATGAATTTATTAATAATACAATCGATTTACATTTGGCAAAAGAAATGGATTGCCTACAAAATTTTGAAACAAATTTTATTAAGAAAGGAGTAGATAAAGAGTTAGACGATAAAAGTGAAACTTTGATGGAATCATATGATAAGTTGGAAGCTATAAGAGTATATTTGAATAGCCAAATTAGTGCGTATGAAAAAAAGACAAAAACAACAGACTTTGTTAAAATAAATGAAACAGAAAAGAATCATTTTAGTTTAGTAGCCACAAAAAGAAGATGTGTTCTTTTAAAGACAAATCTCTCTAAGAAAGAAACTTTGGTTTCATTAAAATATGTTTCATCTTATGATTCTCAAGAAAAAACATTTGAAATTCCCATTTCTTCCGACATTGTTGAGTTTCATACGCAAAGTAATAGCAACAATAGTATAGTAACACCATTTATTCATTCCTTATGCAAAAATATTTCTTCTCTCAAAGTTCAAATGAAAGATGTCATACTCCGAGTATATACTAACTTTATTGAAAAAATGGATGAACAAAAAGAGAGAATTGATAATATAAATGATTTTATTACAAATTTAGATGTTTTATATGCCAAGACTAATTTAGCAAAGAAATATAATTATTGCAAACCGCAAATTGTTGATCACGATAAATCTTTTGTAGATGCAAAAAATTTGCGTCATTGTTTAATTGAAAACTTGCAGCAAAATGAAATATATGTTGCAAATAATATTTGTCTTGGTAAAAACGAATCAAATGGTATTCTTTTATATGGAACTAATGCGGTAGGCAAAACCAGTTTTATACGCGCACTAGGAATAGCAGTTATTATGGCACAAGCTGGACTTTATGTGCCTTGCAGTGACTTTTTCTTTAAGCCCTTTAGATATATATTTACAAGGATATTAGGGAATGATAATATTTTTGAGGGTCTCTCTACGTTTGCGGTTGAAATGTCCGAATTGCGAACTATTTTGCGTTTGGCAGATAAAAATAGTTTAGTTTTAGGTGACGAGTTGTGTTCTGGAACTGAAAGCATATCAGCTACTAGCATTTTTGTTGCAGGAATTCAGAAACTGCAACAAATTCAAAGTAGTTTTATATTTGCTACACATTTGCATGAAATTGTTGACTATGAAGAAATTACCTCCATGAAAAATGTTCTTTTGAAACACATGGCTGTTGTTTATGATAGAGAGAATGATGCACTTGTATATGATAGAAAATTAAAAGATGGTCCAGGGACAAATATGTATGGCCTAGAAGTTTGCAAATCATTGGCTTTGCCTGAAGATTTTTTGAGTGCTGCATTAGAAATACGTGCAAAGTATCATCCTGAGAAAAGCGCGAGTCTTCTTTCTCTCAAACCTTCTCATTTCAATTCTAAAAAAATAGTATCCCTTTGTGAAAAATGTGGAATGAATATGGGTGCTGAGGTACATCATTTGCAATATCAATCTAGCGCAAATAATGAAGGAATTATTTCTGGTTCTACACCTTTTCACAAGAATCATCCTGCTAATTTATTGACACTTTGCGAAAAATGTCATGATGAAATTCATAAAACAAAAAAACAACACAAAAAAGTAAAAACTACAAAAGGAACAAAAATTCAAGCTATTAATTATTGATACGATGAAAATCTTAAAATAATTACTCCCGAACCACCACTTCCTCCAGTTATTCCACCTACTCCATAACCTCCACATCCACCGCCCCCACCACCAGTGTTTGCCGTTGCACTTGTTGGACCCGAATATGGTGTAGTACTGCCACTTTGTTGAGAATAACCACCATTTCCTCCACCACCATATCCACCAACATTATTATATGGAGAAGGCGTTGGACCATCCGCACCACCACCACCTCCACCACCAAAATAAACACTTGTGGATACAACTTGTCCTACGCTTGCAGCACTAGCTAAAGAAGTTGGAATTAATGTTGTTGCGGCACCAACACCTCCATAACCACCAACAGATGCTATTGAATACATGTCCTGACCTTGTCCACCAGCACCACCGCCACCACCAGAAGAACCAGTACCACCACCAGGCCAAGAAGTACCACCTCTATTTCCTTGTCCTGATGTGCCTGTTCCATATCCTGTTCCAGGTGCAGGTGATGGACTAACCCACGGACTTGCTCCACCACCAGATCCTCCATTTTGACCAGAAGCAGGACTACCATTATTACCCGAACCACCTCCGCCACCACCCACGCATGTAAATCCTAAAAATGTTGTGTTTGTACCATTTACACCAACCCCTGGGGGTGAAGATGGACCACCACCAGCACCACCTCCACCAATTTGCAAAGAATACCCTGTACCACTACTAACTGATGTAGTTCCTGTTAATAAACCTCCTGCGCCACCTCCACCTCCTGCATCATTTCTACCACCTCCACCTCCTCCTGCAATTCCTAAATACTGAATACTAGGAGTTGTAAAATTGGGTGTAAATGTTAACGTACCTGTTGTTGTTGCACCTGAACTTTTAAAAACTAATACTGTATATCCTCCAATAACGGGAGTAGATGAACCCGTAGGACCAATATAATTTCCTCCTGCATCAAGATAATAAGAAGAAACTGATGAAGATACTAACGATGATGTACTATATGTTACTAGCGTGCCATTTGTTAATTCTGAATTTAACCAAAGAGTTCTACCTGGATCTGATAAATTTAATCCATAGGCATAGTTAGATGTCAAAGAAGGAGTTGACCAACCAAAATTTATTAATCCTTGAGGAGCTGTACCATATGGTGCAGTTGTTGGTCCGCTGTAAGTAGTTGTTGCTATTATTGCCGCATTAGCACCAAAAGTTGTTGTATAAGGAGGGTAACTAGCTATTGGATAATTTGGATTTTGACCAACATTTGGAGGATATCTCATTGGTGTTGTATTTAATGAAGTTAAATTTACCCAAGCACTAGTTCCATTGTAAGATATTTGTGCGCCAGCATATTGCGTTCCATTAAAAGTTCCACTACCATTATAATTTGGCATTGCCCAAAAATATCTTTGGCATAATGCTAATTCTTGTTGAATGGATCCCCCTGCTCTTGAAAAAGTTGTATTATAAATTCCTTGTTCTAACTGAATTCCAGTAATATAAAAAGTTGCTGCATTTGTAGTTACTATTCTTGTTTCACCAGTTATAGTTCTACCAAAATTTGATGATGATGCTCCAGTTGCCCAAGCAGAGGTTGCAGTTTGAAAATTAGAACCACACCCCAAAGAGAAAAATAATCCACATCCTATTCCATAAGAAGCATCATAATAACCTGCTCCTGCAGCTCCATCCCCAGGTATATTAGGAATTGTAATATAAGTCCATGTATTTGCTAATGAAATAGTATATGAAAATACATAAGATCTCGCATTTGAAGAAACAATATTATATAAAGATCCTCCAAATGTTCCTGTTTGACTAGAATATACATAAAAAGAAAGACTTACTGGTTTTGCACTAGAAGTTCCCCATCCTAAAGGAGCAAAGTTAAAACCTTCAATATATTGCTGAATTCCAAAATAATCGCTAGTTGTTATACCAGAATATGCAGATAATGAAGTAACTCCTAAATAAAATGGAAATCCAGGAGGTCCAGTAATACCACCAGCATTTTTTTGTACTGAAAATTTACTTGCTTGTGTTAATAATGCTTGCCAACGATCAATTGTATAAAGATTTGTTTGTAAAGGTGTATAACTAGTTCCCACAAATCGTTGATCAATTTCACAAGCACCATTAATTATTAAATTTTTACCCGCAACAATATTTGATAATTGACTGCATGCACCAGTTATGTTTGCAGAATATAAATTATTTGCAACAAGATTGTTTAAAACGTTTGTACTTGAATCTGTAATTTGAACTCTAATATTACCATTTGTTCGAAAATTTATTCCAAAAACGTTTGTAACTCCAGATGCGTCTAAAATAATTCCATTTCCATATGTTCCATTCATGTAATTAGCCGTTATACTCCAATTTTTTGTTGGATCATTTAATTGTATTAATGACATATTTATTATATGTATTGAAAATATAATAAATTAACTATTTTTCATATTTTATAACTAATAAAAATTTATTGTTAAAATTGATACGATGAAAATCTTAAAATAATTACTCCCGAACCACCACTTCCTCCAATTGTTCCACCCGAACTATATCCTCCACATCCACCGCCACCACCGCCAGTGTTTGCTGTTCCATTGGTTGGTCCTGAATTTGGAGGACTAGAACCACCTTGTGAATAACCACCATTTCCTCCACCACCATATCCACCAACATTATTATATGGAGAAGCTGTTGGACCATCTGCGCCACCTCCTCCTCCACCACCAAAATAAACACTTGTGGATACAACTTGTCCAACGCTTGCAGCACTAGCTAAAGAAGTTGGAATTAATGTTGTTACAGCTCCAACACCTCCAGCACCACCAATTTTGCTATTGCTTGCCATATCTTGGCCTTGACCTCCAGCACCACCGCCACCACCAGAAGAACCAACAGTACCACCAGGATAAGCATTACCACCTCTATTTCCTTGACCTGGTGTTCCACTACCTTGTCCACTAGAAGACCATGGACTTGCTCCACCACCAGAACCACCACTTCCAGCGGCGCCTGAAGAACCATTATTACCCGAAGCACCACCACCACCACCAACACATGTAAATCCTAAAAAGGTTGTGTTTGTACCAGTTCCACCATTACCACCAGGACTTGGTGCGGCACCTCCTGAACCACCTCCACCAATTTGTAAAGAATACCCCGTACCACTACTAACTGATGTAGTTCCTGTTAGTAAACCTCCTGCACCACCTCCACCTCCTGCATCTTTACAACCACCTCCACCTCCTCCTGCAATTCCCAAATACTGCATACTAGGACTTGAAAAATTGGGCGTAAATGTTATTGTACCCGTTGTTGTTGCACCTGAACTTGTAAAAACAAGTATTGTATATCCTCCAACAACAGGACTAGATGAACCCGTAGGACCAATATAATTTCCTCCTGCATCAAGATAATAAGAAGAAACTGATGCTGATGATGCCGATGATGTACTATATGTTACTAGTGAACCCAATGTTAATTCTGAATTTAACCAAAGAGTATTTCCAGCATTTGAATAATTTAATCCATAAGAATAGCCTGGTGTCAAAGAAGGTGATGACCAAGCAAAATTTACCATTCCTGAAGGAAATGTTCCATATGGAGCTGTTGAAGATCCAGTATAAGAAGTAATTCCATTAATATTTGCTACGTTAGACCCTCCAAAAGCTATTAAATTTGGAGGATATGTACCTAATGGATAATTTGGATTTTGCGTAATAGTTGGAGGATATCTCATTGGTGTTGGATTTAATGAAGTTAAATTTATCCATGCACTTAATCCATTATAAGATATTTGACCTCCAGCAATTTGTGTACTAGAAAAATTACTAGGATTATTTGGTAAAGCCCAAAAATATCTTTGACATAATGCTAATTCTTGTTGAATAGATCCACCTGCTCTTGAAAAAGTTGTACAATTAACTCCTTGTTCTAACTGAATTCCAGTAATATAAAAAGTTGCCGTATTTGTAGTTACTACACGTGTTTCTCCAGTTATAGTTCTACCAAAACTTGATAAAGTTCCACCAGCCCAAGTTGAAGTTGCAGTTTGAAAATTAGAACCACATCCCAATGAAAAAAATAATCCACAACCTGTTCCATAAGAAGCATCATAATAGCCTGCACCTGCAACTCCATCCCCAGGTATATTAGGAATTGTAATATAAGTCCATGTATTTGCTGACGAAATAGTATATGAAAATACATAGGATCTCGCATTTGAAGAAAGAATATTATATAAAGATCCTCCAAATGTTCCAGTTAAGCTAGAATATACATAAAAAGAAAGACTTACTGGTTTTGCACTAGAAGTTCCCCATGCTAAAGGAGAAAAATTAAAACCTTCAATATTTTGCTGAATTCCAAAATAATCGCTAGCTGTTATACCAGTATATGCAGATAATGAAGCAATGCCTAAATAATTTGTAAGGGCCGATGGTGTGGAAATATTACCAGCATTTCTTTGCATAGAAAATTTGCTTGACTGCGTTAATAATGCTTGCCAACGATCAATTCCATAAAGATTTGTCGATAAAGGAGTATAAGAAGTTCCTACAAATCGTTGATCAATTTCACATGCACCATTAATTATTAAATTTTTACCCGCGACAATATTTGATAATTGATTACATACACCAGTTATGTTTGCAGAATATAAATTATTTGCAACAAGATTATTCAAAACAATAGAACTAGCATCCGTAATTTGAACCCTAACATTACCATTAGTTCTTAAATTTATTGCAAATGCATTTGCAACTCCAGAAGCGTCTAAAATAATTCCATTGCCATAAGTCCCATTCATATAATTAGCCGTTAAACCCCAATTTTTTGTTGGATCACTTAATTGCAATAAAGACATATTTATTATATGTACTTAAAATATAATAAATTTTTTTATATTTAACTATACTAACATTTATTGGTATGATAAATATTGCAAAATAATAATTCCAGAACCACCCGCAGCAGGCGTTGTACTATGAGCAAATCCACCACAACCTCCTCCTCCTCCACCAGTGTTTGCTGCACCAGCTGATGCATTATATGCAACACCAGGCGCAGGATTGGCACTGCCATTTCCATTTCCTCCCCATCCTCCGCCTCCAATTCCTCCAAGATTTGTTGAAGTACACGCGGGTGATGGAGGCGCAGCAGTAGTACCTGTATTATCAGCACCTCCACCTCCACCTCCTGCATAATATTGTATTGTTCCTGTAATATCAGAAGATAAACCTGGACCTCCATAACCACCAATAGAAGGAAGACCATTTGTGTCTTGACCTTGACCTCCAGCACCACCGCCACCACCAGCAGATGCAATACCTCCAGTGTTTGATGAAGTACCACCTCGAAATCCAATTCCATAACTACCAGTTGTGTTTGAACCAATGCTAGCGCTTCCATATGTACCAGGCCAGGCTGCTCCTCCACCAGATCCACCATTTCCAGCAACATAACTAGGCGAAGGAGAAAAATTTCCAGATGCTCCACCTCCTCCACCTAAAGACGTAAATCCAAATAATGTAGTATTTCCTCCATTTGCTCCACTTCCATTTCCATTTCCTTGATTTGTTCCTGCTATTCCACCAGCTCCTCCACCTCCGACTGAAATACTATATGGTGTATTGTTTGAAATTATAAATGTTCCTGTTAAAAATCCTCCTGCTCCTCCGCCTCCACCAATATCAGCACATCCTCCTCCACCTCCACCACCAACAGCCAAATATCTAATACTTCCAGAAAAATTTGTTGTAAGAGTTCCAGTTCCTACTCCTGTAACTTTTAAAACAGAATATCCACCTGCAACAGCAGAACCAATACTATTATAATTTTGGTCTAAATAAGATGTCGTTGTTGTCAATCCACTTACAGATGCAGTTGCCAATGTTGTATTAGTATATAGTTCTGAATTTAACCAAAGAGTTTTATATGGATCTGAATAATTTACACCATAAACTAACCCAGACGTCAATGATGTATTAACTTGATAAAAATTAAGATAACCTGCAGGTGCAAAACCATATAAATTAGCATAAGGCGAAACTGCATTTGTTGATTGAGGATTAGTGTATGTAACAAGAGACATAGGACCTGATACATTACTCCCAAAATTTGTTACAAATGGAGCATAACTTGTTAATGGATACAATGGATTTTGTTCAATTTTTGGTGGGGCTCTCATTGGAGTTTGATTAAATATAGTTAATGGAGCATATACATTAAAACTTCCATATGCACTTGAGTATGGCCCATTACCACCAGCTAAAAGACTAGAATATTGAATTCCATTAAAAACTCCACTACCATTATAATTAGGCATAGCCCAAAAATATCTTTGACACAAAGCTAGTTCTTGCTGAATTGCTCCACCAGCTCTAGAAAATGTTGTACAATAATTTCCTATTTCAAGTTGCACTCCAGTAATATAAAATATTGCTCCGTTTGTAGAAACAATTGGATTATTTTCACTTGTAATTGTTCTATAAAGCGTTGATCCCCACGCAGAACTAGAACCTTTATAAGTTGATCCACATCCTAATGAAAAAAATAACCCTAAACCAGTTCCATAAGATGCGTCATAATAACCAGCTCCCGAATCGCCAGGAATATTAGCTATTGTAATATATTGCCATGTATTTGTTGATGAAATAGAATAAGAAAATGGATAACATCTTGTTCCTTGGGAATTATACAAAGAACCGCCAAATGTTCCAATTAAACTAGAATATACATAAAAAGAAAGGCTTACAGGTTTTGCACTAGAAGTTCCCCAAGCTAATGGTGCAATATTAAATCCTTCAATATTTTGCTGAATTCCAAAATAATCTCCAGATTGCAATGGTGTATATGCAGACAATGAAGTAATACCTAAATAATGTGGAAACCCTGTGGGACCAGAAATAGAACCTGCATTTTTTTGTGTTGAAAATTTATTAATTTGCGACATTCGTGCTTGCCAACGATCAATAGTATAAAGATTATCACCTGTTGGTATGTAAGTATTTCCTACAAATCTTTGATCAATTTCACAAGATCCATTAATTATTAGATTTTTTCCTTCAACAATATTTGATAGTTGACTACAAGCACCTACAATTAAATTTGGAACAAATAATTGATTTGCAACTAAATTATTTAAAACTATTGAACTTGCATCTGTAATTTGCACTCTTATATTTCCATTTGTTCTGAAATTTATTGCAAAAGTATTTGGAATTGCCCCAGATGCATCTAAAATAATTCCGTTTCCATACGTTCCATTCATATAATTCGCAGTAAATGATGTTAATCTATTAGGATCATTAATTCGCCAAAATGACATTTATTATATGTAATTAAAATATTATTAATTTTGCTTGATATATTTTATATTTACGTAATATATATTTAAAATGACAAAAAAATCAAAAAAAGCAGGGTTTTCTATACCAGGAAGTAGAACATTATCCAATCTTTCTAGGTCTGCGGATAAATATGGTGATCTTCATTTCATATCTTTTTATTCAGCAATATTGGCGCGTTTAGC
>Ga0214921_10007750_pt1 | contig 14190 bp, 12 predicted proteins | sample LL1505_MetaG_FD_177992 | JGI IMG/M metagenome (GOLD analysis project Ga0214921, IMG submission 177992) | Freshwater microbial communities from Lake Lanier, Atlanta, Georgia, United States - LL-1505 | ecosystem: Environmental > Aquatic > Freshwater > Lake | place: USA: Georgia | collected... | reverse complement strand
CATAATCCTCTGCGCAGCTACGAAGGATAATCTACATCGAGGTCACGGAGGGCCACGAAGATTTTACTTCGCTCATTTCGTCGACATTTATCGCTCTGCGGCCCTCCGTGACCTCGATGTAAACTCTATTTAGTGATTGACCTTGTGGCTTTACCAACTTATCCACAGACAATTCACAGTAACGTTAATAATATGTGGAAAACATGGTTAACTCATTGAAACGCATATTAATTAAAGCGGTTGTAGCGACCCGTAAACACCCCCAAAAACAACGCATCTTATCTGGTTATCCCCAGGCTATCCCCTGCCTACAAAACGGAGTTCTCAACCGAAATTGATTTTCCGAAACTTATCAGCTTCTTAGAGCATCCATCTTCATAGTAGAAAAGTATCAGGGCAGGGCTATGATCCAGGCCCCGGAAAAGCTTAAACCAAGGATCTTCATGAAAGTTGTAATCCTAGCAGGGGGCTTGGGCACACGGCTCAGCGAAGAGACGGCAGTTCGACCAAAACCGATGGTAGAGATCGGAGGACGTCCGATCCTCTGGCACATAATGAAGATCTACTCATCGTTTGGCCTAAACGAGTTTGTAATCTGTACCGGCTACAAGGGGTACATGATTAAAGAGTACTTCGCTAATTATTTCCTGCACACCTCAGATATTACTATCGATGTTCTGCGCGGAGAGATGGAGGTTCACAACGTAAAATCAGAGCCGTGGAGAGTCACACTGGTCGATACAGGAGATACTTCACAAACAGGTGGGCGCCTAAAAAGGATCGCTCAGCACGTTGGCAACAGTGATTTCTGCATGACATACGGCGATGGCCTAGGAAATATAGATATAGGTAAGCTAATAGCATTTCACAAAGATCACAAAAAACTCTGCACAGTAACAGCGACCAGGCCGCCAGGACGTTTTGGGGCCCTTGGTTTGAGCGGGGATTTAGTTACTCACTTTCAAGAAAAGCCCAAAGGGGACGGAGCATATATAAACGGCGGATTCTTTGTGCTCTCCTCAAAATGTTTCGACTATATCGAGGGCGACCTAACCGTCTGGGAAAATGAACCATTAACTAGATTGGCCCAAGATGGGCAGATGAAAGCTTTTTTTCACGAAGGTTTCTGGCAGCCGATGGATACAGTTCGCGATCGCCGACAACTAGAGGAGTTGTGGGACTCTGGCAAGGCACCGTGGAAATTGTGGTGACATAGCTTCTTCAGTCCGGCGTTTTCCTGGAGCGCATTCTGAGCTAGACTCCGCTTAAAAACAGTTAAAAGAGAAATTACTATGACCTGCCATTGCCGCTTCTGCTCAAAGCCTCTTAGTACAACATTTGTTGATCTTGGGATGAGCCCTCTATCTAATTCTTTTTTGGCGGCCGATAAGCTCTCATCAATGGAGCGGTTCTATCCTCTACACGCATATGTTTGTGATAGCTGTTTTCTGGTTCAATTAGATGAGTTTGAGAGTCCTGACGCGATCTTCTCTGATTACCTCTACTTCTCTTCTTACTCGGAGTCGTGGTTAAAGCACGCCGCTAATTATAGCGCTAAGATGGTAGACCGCTTCGGGCTAGATAAAAGCTCATTTGTTGTGGAAGTGGCGAGTAACGACGGTTACCTATTAAAGAATTTTGTAGAGAGAGAGATCCCGTGCTTAGGGATAGAGCCAGCGGCGAATGTGGCTAAAGAAGCTATTAAGATAGGAGTTCCAACAGAGACCGTATTCTTTGGTGAGCAAACAGCGAAAAGGATTAGAGCGGAGAAGGGCGCCGCGGATCTAGTCGCGGGAAATAATGTCTACGCCCACGTTCCAAACATCAATGATTTCACAGCGGGGCTTAAAGCTATCATAAAGGACAGGGGCGTAATTACCCTAGAGTTCCCGCATCTATTAGAGCTTGTATTAAACAACCAGTTCGACACAATTTATCACGAGCACTTCTCTTATCTCTCTTTACTCGCGGTTGAGAAGATCTTCACTGCGCACGGCTTAATGGTATTTGACGTCGAGCGCCTCCCAACACATGGAGGATCAATCAGAGTTTATGGCCAACACAGCGAGAAGCCTTTCTGGCCGGTAGAGCCATCAGTTGCCAAGATACGGGAGATGGAGGCGAAAGCTGGATTGGGTCGGATTGATACCTATCCTAAGTTTAAAGAGAACGTAGAGGCGACAAAACGTGGGCTCCTGTCATTCTTGATTGAGGCGAAATTAGCTAAGAAGACGGTCGTAGCTTACGGAGCGGCGGCCAAGGGGAATACTCTATTAAATTACTGCGGGATCCGCTGTGATTTTATCGATTACGTTGTAGACCGTAATCCGCACAAGCAGGGGCTATATACGCCGGGAACTCATATACCTGTATATTCGCCGGATAAAATAACTGAGACAAAACCTGACTATGTGCTGATCCTTCCGTGGAACTTAAAAGATGAAGTTTCGCTTCAGCTCTCTGAGATCCGCTCGTGGGGAGGAAAGTTTGTGGTGCCGATCCCTAGTTTGCGGGTGTTTTAATGAGATATCGGCAGTTAGAGATCGCTGGAGCTTGGCTAATAGAAATAGAGCCAAAATCAGATGATCGAGGCTTCTTTGCCAGAACTGTCTGTAGTCAGGAGTTTAAACAACGCGGGCTGCCAGAGAGATTTGTTCAAAGTAGCGTCTCTTACAACACAAAACTGGGCACCTTAAGAGGGATGCACTTACAAAAAGCTCCATCAAAAGAGGTAAAGCTTATCCGATGTACGGCAGGTGAGATCTACGATGTTGTTTTAGATCTACGTAAGGACTCGCCAACTTTTCTTAAATGGTTAGGTGTTAATCTCTCGGCTAAAAACAGGAGCGCGCTTATCGTGCCATTTGGATGCGCGCATGGTTTTATCACTCTTCAAGATGACACGGAGCTGTTATATATGATGTCTGAGGAGCAAGCGCCGGAACTAGCTACAGGGGTTAGGTGGAATGACACAGCTTTTGGAATCACTTGGCCGATAGCGCCTCAAGTAATCTCGGAGCGCGATGCTTCGTATCCGGACTTTATCCGTGAGAGTTTTTAGAGAGAAGAGGCTTTTAAGGTGGTCGCCACTCGGCACGTAATCGTTACTGGTGGTTTGGGATTTATCGGAAGGGAGACGATAGCGCCTTTAATTAAGCGGGGCTTCACCGCGCACATCCTTACAAGAACGATAGCTCCAGCGGATAAGGAGAGTTTGCGCGCGAAATTTGGCGCATCTGTAAATTTGTATCAGGTCGATCTGCACGACTCTAAGGCGGTTTCGACTCTGATAAAAAAAATCAAAGCATCGCATCTTTTACATTTGGCTTGGGATACAAGACACGGAATATTTTGGAACTCACCGGATAATCTAGATTGGATCGTGACTAGTAAGATCCTACTTCAAGACTTTATCGAAGCCGGTGGTAAGCGAGTAGTAGCGGCGGGAACGTGCGCGGAGTACGACTGGGAGGGGAGCGATCTATTCCTAACAGAGGGCGAGTCGAAGCTTCTTCCGCTAACACTCTATGGTCAATCAAAGCTAGCGTTTAGAAAGAGCCTTAACACACTAAGTCAGCACTATAAGATTAGCTCTGCTTGGGGCAGAGTTTTCTTTCTCTTTGGCCCAAGGGAAGGTGAGAAGCGGCTAGTTTCATCGGCGATAATAAGTCTTCTAAAAGAAACAGAGTTTCTGGCGAGCGCTGGGGATCAGATCCGCGATTTCGCTGATAGCCGGGATGTCGCGGCGGGGTTTGTGGCGCTTTTGGACTCTGATGTTACGGGGGACGTTAATATAGCCTCAGGAGAGCCAGTGACTGTGGCGAGTGTCCTAAGCAAGGTAGGGGAGATCTTAAACAGAAGAGATCTAATAAAGCTAGGAGCGCGCCCAAAACAACAGGGCGAGCCGGCGCGACTAGTAGCCTCTGTGAAGCGGCTAAGAGAAGAGGTGAAGTTTTCTCCAGCGAGTGATTTAGATACTAGGCTCAAAGAGGTTGTAGAGTGGTGGCGAGAAAAAATGAAGCTTTGACTAGCGCTGGGGATGGGGGTAGCTTGGAAGGATAGGCTAGAAGAGATATTTAGGGATAAGGCCAGTGGTAGAGTCTACTTTGTCGGGTCAAGGCAGAACAATTAAAGAAGAAAAGCCTAGTTTTCCGCGTTTATTCATCTGTTATCTGCGTGACTTAGATTCTCAAGATCATAAAATCGGAGTAGTCAGACTGCCTAAAGGCGCTGAAGCTGCAGCAGCTATAGAAACGGCAATGAAGGCTTACGCTATGGGGCCAGTAAGTCCGGATAGAGAGCTCTTTACCTTTATAGTGCGCGATGGAAATAATTTGGGAGAGGTTCTAAAGGGAGATGCAGAATCACTAAATCAGTGTCAGGATACTCTCATAACTGTGGAAGAGCTCGAATTTATCGCATATGAAGTCAAACGGTTGCTAAAGCTTAAAGACCAAGGCTCAACCGCTGAGAAGAGCCGGAGTTAGGTGACGACGACTACGAGCAAAGTTGGCTGAAGTTTCATAGAGCGATCTGAACGAGGTCAATCTGGAGGGCTGACCTCCCCCATTCGACAAGCTCATGGCAGGCATTCGACAAGCTCATGGCAGGCAGGTCAGCCGTAAGCTACATTTAACGAAAGTGCCCAGCGTAGCTTGGTTTGCGCCGGATAATCTACATCGAGTCCACGGAGGGCCACGGAGATTTAAGTTTGCTTTTACGGGTGAGGAACCTCGCGCACTTTAATCCGTTAACGGGATACGTCAACGACATGCGTCAGACGTAATACGTCCTACGCCTGTCGCCTGGCGTTACAAAGTTCAACGTAAAACGTGAACGACAAACGAGATTGAGTAACGCAATACTTCCTACGCCGGCCATCTGCCGCTAGGATCCCTCACAACCCCTCAACCCTCCTTACATCGATATAACAAACCTCGCCGATTCTCTCTAGCAATCCAGTAGCTATTAACCCAGAGCTAAGCATCACTAACTTACTAGCTCCTTCAAAGATCCTTGGCCTAATAATTAAATTAAACGACCCTGTCTCATCCTCAAGAGTTATAAAAACTACCCCCTTCGCGGTGCCGGGTCTCTGTCTGGTGATTACTAAACCAGCGGCGCTGATCCATGAGCCGGTTTTTATTCCGTGTTTACTAAGTAACCTCTCAGCCGGTAAGCAGCCACGCTTATTTAAACCCGCTCTTAAATGAAGAATAGGATGCGATCTAAGCGACAACCCCGTCGCGGCATAATCTTTAAACATCTCTCCCTGAATTGAGCTTCTATCTGGCGGCTTACTATTCTCATTTGCGCGCTTACTAAATAACGGATCTAAGGGAGCACGGTTTTTTGGCAGCGATTGTAACTCCCAGTGTGCATCCTGGCGGTTTAAATTTAAACTTCCAAATCCATCAGCGCGCGCTAGCGTATTTAAACTAGCTAGCGAAGCGTCAGGAACTAGATCTCTTAGTGAGCTTAGCGATCTAAAAGGCCCGTGTAGAGCCCTGGTGTTTTCAAGCTTCTCGCCGTGATCTCTTCTAAAGCCCCTAATCAGCCTTAAACCCAATCTGATACTTGGGCGGTTATCTTCGCTGTAATCAACAACACAATCCCAATTAGATGAATTTACATCTATCGGCAGAACTTGAATGCCGTGATTTATCACGTCACGAACTATCTGCGCCGGTTCATAGAAGCCCATCGGTTGGCTATTAAGGAGAGCGCAGGCGAACTCCGCTGGATAGTGCCGTTTTAACCAAGCGGAGGCGTACACCAGAAGCGCGAACGACGCCGCGTGAGACTCAGGGAATCCGTACTCACTAAAACCCTTTATCTGATTTAGGCAGTTCTCGGCAAACTCCGCTGAGTAGCCGTTAGAGATCATCCCCCGAGTTATCCGCTCCTTAAAGGTAGCTATAACACCACTGTGAGATTTCCAAGCAGCCATTGCGCGTCGTAACTTCTCTGCCTCTCCGGGAGAGAAATTAGCGAGAGTTATCGCTAAACGCATCGCCTGCTCCTGAAAGATCGGCACCCCTAAGGTTTTCCCAAGGATCGCTTCAACTTTTTTGTCAGGGAAGCTTATTTTCTCAAGCCCATTTCTACGCCTTAGAAACGGGTGAACCATATCCCCTTGAATCGGCCCCGGTCTAACGATAGCCACCTGAATCACTAGGTCATAAAAACAGCGGGGTTTAATTCTAGGCAACATCGCCATCTGCGCGCGTGACTCAACCTGGAACACCCCAACTGTGTCCGAGGTAGCTAGCATATCGTAAACGCTTGAGTCGTTTTGCGGGATTGAATAGAGCCTAAGGGGAGAGTCTCGCCTAGCGTTTACTAGCTCAAGAGCTTTACGGATACAGGTTAACATCCCCAGGGCTAAGATATCGATCTTTAAGATCCCAAGCTCCTCGATATCGTTCTTATCCCACTCAATAATAGTACGACCCTCCATAGTGGCGTTCACAACCGGAACGATCGTATTTAATGGAGCCTCGGAGATGATAAAGCCTCCTACGTGCTGTGAGATATGCCTGGGGAATCCTATCAACTCAGAAGCTAAATAAAGTGTGTTCTGAATCGTTAAATCAAATGGATTAAGCCCGATCTCACGTAACGTATCAGCGCTTAATCTATAATCAGTCCAGCTCTGAATGTTATTAGTTAAGATGTTTAAAATTTCAAGCGAGAGACCTAAGGCCTTGCCAGCCTCACGCACGGCGCTGCGTGGCTGAAACGTCACCACCTCAGCGGCGAGAGCAGCGTGATCGCGCCCGTAACGAGAATAGATATACTGAATAACCTCCTCGCGCCGCTCGTGCTCGAAATCGATATCGATATCAGGGGGCTCTTGACGCTCCTTGCTAACAAACCTAGCGAATAAGAGATCAATCTCCTCAGGATTGACCGCCGTGATCCCCAAACAGAAGCAGACAACGGAGTTAGCCGCCGCTCCGCGCCCCTGGCAGAGGATCTCTCGCGACTTAGCGAACTGAACTATTTCGTAACAGGTGAGAAAATACCGTTCGTACTGAAGCTCTTTAATTAGCTCTAACTCCTGGTCGATAGCTTTAAGAACCTTATCTGAAACTCCACCCGGAAAGCGCGACTTTGCTCCAGATAGCGTTAGCTCTCTTAAGCGATCACTTGAGCTAACCCCAGGAGTATCTTCACCTGGATAAGAGTACTTTAAGCAAGAGATAGAGAAGCCGGAGGCCTGTTCGAAGATCTCAACTGCCCTAGAGAGAGCCTGCGGGTAGTCCTTAAAGAGTCTAGCCATCTCACTTGGAGCTTTAAGATACCGCTCGCTGTTTGGAAAAAGAGCGTAGCCCGCGCTCTCAACCCTTGTTTTTAGCCTAATCGCGGTTAAGAGATCTTGTAGAGGCTTTCTAGTTGGGCAGTGGTAATAGACGTCATTTGTGGCGACAACAGGGATATCTAGCGCCCGCGCAATCTGGAGTGTTGCTTGGATAAGATTATCTCTACTGTGCCCATAGTTACTGGTAATAGCGATAGATAACCGCTCTTTAGGTAAGCGCCATGAGTCGCGCGTTATCTTACACAGCTCATAAAAGAGCGCCATGGTCGAGTTAATCCCGCGGTTAACTGGATTTAATCCGCTCCTTGTTTGAAAAAATGGGGGCACTAGAATCGCTAGGAGGCGATCTTTTAGGGTTAGAAAATCAGCTAAAGATAGAAATAAATCGTCTTTAGCTAATTGGCTTTTAGCTTTAGTTAGTAAAGCGCAGAGAGCCGCGTAAGATTCAGCGCAAGTTGGATAAACAAGCGCTGAGAAGCGCTCATTAGCTGAGAGTCTATTTTCCGCCGAGAGATCTAAGGCACCGTTAAAATCAATCTCTAAACGACACCCAACAGCCATCTTTATGGAGGCTTCTTTGGCCGCCGCGTGCGCGCGCACTATACCAGCAAGTGAGTTAAAATCAGTAATCGCGATACCGCGTAAACCAAGGAGAGCGGCGCGCGAGATATACTCGTGTGGGTGGCTCGCTCCCCGTAGAAATGAGAAGTTAGTAGCTACCTGAAGCTCTGCGTAAGCTGGAGTGGTGCTAATCACGTCCAGACCCCGTGAATAAACCAGTTTTGGGAGGTATCGTTTAGATTAGCCCTAAAAACCCAGAGCCACCTTCCTTGAGTATCTTGAAGAGTAAAGTAATCACGCTCAGCAAGCTTTAAATCTAACGCATTTTGCTCAGATAAATTACCGCGCCACCACTCAGGGGCGATCCTCTCGGGGCCAAAACCAGAGACGATATTTAGACGCTCTCCTCGCCAACTGATCCATGATGGAGGCTTGTCTGGAAGCATGGCGATAGAGGTAATAGGCTCAGGGGGAGTAAGGATAAGAGTTGGGCGTTCTTTAACTGAGGCAACTGGGATGTTTTCAAGGTTGTATTGGTGACTAGCCTCATTTGTCTGTAATTCAGAGGAGTTTAATTTTGTAATCGCGGAATCGTAACGATACGACCGCTCTGGGATGTAAGACGTAGTCAGAGCGGCGCGTAAGATCCGCTCTCTACCGATACGGAGACTAAATGAATTTAACAGGTCGTTAAAAGCCCGATTAACCGCCTCGTGGTCGCGGAGTTTATCACCACTAAAGCTCGCTTGAGATGGTGATACTAAAACCGTATCGAGCGCCTCGATAGCTATCTCGTAAGCCTCGCCACAAAACACGATGCTCTCAATTACCGGAACTATAACCGGAGTAATCCGTGTCTTGTCATTAGCGGCGCTAGCTAAAGAGAGATCCTTTACGGTTGTATTCTCCTCGGTATCTTTAACCGTAATGGTAAAACGTAAAGCCGAGAGCCCACGCTGTTTTAAGAGATCTAAGAGAGATGAGGTGAGTCTTTCAATAGCGAGTACGATAGATTTACGAGAGCTTAATGGTGGCTCAAAGATTCGTCTGGTAACAAAGCGCTCTTTAGGAGACGCCGTGATAATCGGCTCAAGCATCGTTCCGTTAAGTAGAGCTAATCTGTAAAGGAGAGGTTTGCCAAACCGCTGGCTTAGAACGCTCCTTGAGATACGCTCTAGATCCCCAACTGTATAGATCCCAGCTTCAGATAATTTACTCTCTAGCTCTGGCCCTATCCTAAGTGAGCGAGCGGGAAGATCGTTAACAAGGAGCTTTAACTCCTCTAACGATTCGCAGTAACAGTGAGCCTTGCTGTGGTAGCGAGAGAGCGCCCAGGCGCCAGCGATTGTAGGGGCGATAGCGACCCTGCCTGTACCTTTAAAGAGCGAGTGAAAATAAATAGAGAGCTTTTTTGGATCCCCGTGTAAACGCTCTGTACCGGTTAGATCGATAGTGATGCCGTAATATTTAGGATCTAGATTTAGCAGCTCTTTGTCGTTTTTCTCTGAGCTTAGCGCGCGGCGTAGGTCGTTATCTAATCCAACGATTGGTGAGAACCTAAGACACCAGGAAGCTAAGGTGCTAAGAGCAGATGCATCCTGGATCGGGTCAAAAGGCTCAAAAATAGCCCCTTTAGGAGCGATAGCGCGCGCAAGAGACGCAGCCATCCCAGATTTGACACCTAAACCTCTTGATACTTTGCAGGCGCGCGCAACAACGGCTTGATTAGCTATTCTGTGGGTTAACAAAATAGCTGAGGGAGGGTGCGCTTTAGGATCTTTTAAAAGAAGTTTTCGTTTCGTGACATCAATTGCCCACTCGGGAAAATAGATGCACATAAAGCTTAGGCACATATTTCATAAGCCCCCTTTGTTTCATCTTGTAGCCTAACTACCCATTCCGAACCTTGAGTTAGCGCGCCACCTTTAAGCTTCGCTAAGCAAACGCTCCAAGAAGGTGTGTCGTTATCTGATCTATTAGGTGAGATAACCCATTTAGAGTGAGCTGAGCTTGGTGAGTCGCGATCCTGATAATCTCTAAGAAGCAGAGCAGTCGTAGAGTAGCGACTCGCAGCGAGAGAGAACCGCTGAGTAGTTATGCGTGATATTTTTGGAGTCGCCGCGACAACGAGGTCCACCCCAGGAGATCTTAAAGCTAGATCAATCGCCCAGAGGGTTGTTGTCTCATCAGGGGGATCGATAAATAGAGAGCCTTGGAAAAGGGAGTCGACTAAGGTGTTGGTAGTAAGCTCCTCTGATTCGTTATCCCTAGTGTTGTTTTCGGCTGATCTTACACCAAGAGCCGCGAGGGCAGGGGGGGCGGGCCAACACGAGCGCCCGATCCAAACTACCCGCGGGAGGCTAAGAGAGGTTAGCTTATCCTTTAGCTTTAAATTAGCAGCGCCCCAATTTAGATCTTTTAAAGATTCAAGGAGCGACTGACGCGCATTATAGGCTAGAATGGATGGAATAGTCCTGGCGACGCAGTTGGGAATAAGGGGATCGTGATAAAAGATCTCGTGAATAGCCCCTCTGCGTAGCCCGTTTGATGGGAGCGCGGAATCGATCTCAGGTACCCCAAACTGGATCGCCGGCGCGGAATCCAGCTCAGGGATAAGAGTTTTTAAAGCCAGAAGAGGGGACATAAAGTGTTGTGGCGTATATTTCTAGTATAGAAATATACTAGAAAGAGCTGCGGGGCGCAAGGGTCTTATAATTTTATCCACATCGAGGTCACGGAGGGCCACGGAGACCTTTTTGCTTATTTAATCAAATGAAAAACAAAATATTTGCATTTTAGTGTGCAGTACACTAAAATGCAAATATGCCGTATAAGCATAGAATATTACAGCAAATTTTGACTAAGCGCCCTTCAGCCTTCCCTGTTGTATTGATTAATGGTCCAAGGAGGGCTGGAAAGACTACGCTGGCAAAGATAATACTCAGCGCTTGGGGCGGTTCTTCGTACTACTCATTCGATACGCCCGCTGACCAAGCTCGATTCGCTGCCGATCCGGAAGGCTTTCTTCGGTCTCTGTCGCGACCCGTCATTCTTGATGAGGTGCAAAATGTTCCGGAGATATTTAATTACCTCAAGAAGATAGTCGACGAAAAAGATGATAAACGGTGTGACTTCATACTGACCGGAAGTCAGCAATTCCAAGTCATGCGACATGTATCAGAATCACTTGCAGGTCGCGTGCTAATTAAGGAGCTTCTTCCGTTTTGCTCCGCGGAGATTGAAGAGTATTCATTTGCTCGCGTAACCAATAATCTTTCGGCGATTATACATGATAAAGACGTATTTGAGTTGCCCTCCTCTCTGCTTGCAAAAGATCAGATTCTTGAGAAGATTGCACTTGGCGGATTTCCGCAGATTCATGAAATGAGCTCAACCGCGGAACGCTTTGATTGGTACGCTTCATATGTTGAAACGTACATCCAGCGCGATCTGAGAGCGTTATCTAACATTCAGAACCTAGCGACGTTTTCCAGGTTCGTAACCCTTGTGGCCGGTCGCTCGAGTCAGATAATCAACTATTCGGAGATCGGTAAAGATCTCGGCATTAATTATAAAACGGCGCAACACTACCTATCGTTGTTGTCCGCGTCCTTTCTTTGGCGGTCTGTGCCGCCATATTTCACGGCAGGCTCTGAGAAGCGGCTTAGCAAAAGCCCCAAGGGCTATTTCCTCGATACAGGACTTGCGATGTTTTTGGTCGGTTTAACGCGTGAGGGATTAGAGCGAAACCCGATGCTCGGAGCCCTGTTCGAGTCGTATATCTTCTCAGAATTTTGTAAAATCCTTGAGGGCATGAGCGAGCAAGCTTCTCTAATGCATTTTCGCGCAGGCGAGTATCATGAGGTCGATCTCGTTCTTGAGGTCGGCTCAAAGGTCATTCCGATAGAGATTAAGTTTTCGGGTACTCCGCATTCCGATTGGGGAAAGGGGATTCGAGCTTTCCGCCAAGTTGCGGGAAGAACCGCGAGTTCTCTTGGATATGTGCTGTCTCTTCATCCAACTTCATTTAAGCTCGCGGAAGGGGTTGTGAATGTGCCCGTGCAGGCATTGATCTGAACGATAGGGGAGTCTCTTCGTTAACGAATGACAATTGAAATAGGCCTCTTTCGCCTCGCTTTGAATGTGCGGAAGAGATAGCTAGTTATCCCGTATCTTGCCAATAAATTCCCTAATATCTGAGAGCTTGTTGTTTAAAACATCGGCCAAAATGGCGTAGTTAAACTTGTCGTAGGCATGCGCTAAAGCGTTTCTAAATCCAACCATCGCTACAAGGCTCCTACAGAGCTGTTCAGAGATGATCCCGTGCTCATGAATTCGCTCAAACGATTCCGACATCGTTTCCGGCCGCTGAAAGTTGGATAATTTACAGTAGATCTCCGCGGCCTCGATCATAGACTGGCAGATAAGATAGATAAATCTCTCAGCGGCGGCCAGCCTCTCTGGGTTCTTCTTTAGTTCTTCAATATCGCACGGTCTAAACGGCTCAATAAGCTTTAGATATCGCTCCACTTGCTCTATCTTGGCGCTAAGATTCTCTTGTCTCACCATCTTAATATTCCTTAAATATATCCGACCCTCTTAAGAATACTTAAGTGATCAAAATATTCAGTCTTAATCCTCGACTCTAGATCTAATCTGAAATCACTTCGATCAAGCACAACCTTTCCATCTTGGGTAACGGCGAATTTTAGCTCAATACTGCGTGTGTCGTTAAGGCAGACTAGATCGACATTATCTGTCTTTAAAGCTTTCGAGACCTGCGCCCAATCACGTAAGAAGGCGTCTCGGATTATCTCGGGAGACAGCGTGCCTTTATACAGAACCGCTAGATCTATATCGCTTGATTGGCCGGCGGTTCCATCCGCATGCGAGCCAAAGAGATACACAATCTCAGCTTCCTGGTGAGTGTTAAAATACTCAGCGCAGATCCTGATTATCTCCGCTTGTTCTCTCATCTCCGCTTAAGCCCCAGCCAAATACAACCGCGAGTTCTTGGGCATCTGCGCCAGACTCGTATCGCTAGCGTCCTTTTCTAAAAGCACTATGCAGTCAATTCCTATATTAGAGCTCTTGTTGTAGATCCCGCCCACAGCTACGCGGTTTTTTGGTATCACCGGGATCTCAAATATAGATTCACCAAGCGACATATACCGTGGCTCAATAAACGCGTTAGTCCTTAAGTCATAGATCTTTTTACCCGAAGCCATCACAACACCACTCGCGACTACTGCGTCCTGTTCAACGATCCCCATTAACTCGCAGTTAGCGCCAATTTTTACGTTATCCTCAATAATAGAGGGCAAACGTCCTGGCGGCTCTAAGATCCCTTCAATTCCTGACCCAGCACCGAGTTTAACTCCCTTACCGATCTGGGCTCCAGTGGCTACGCGCGCGCCGCCATCGATCATTACTCCAGACCCGGCGACGTAAGCTCCCACGTTAACGATTCCACCAGGCATCACAACAGTGCCAGCGCCAAGGTAAGCTCCACGTCTAACAAACGACCCTGGGATAAATCGCACACCAGCTCGCTCAAAATCACTGTCGCTCCAGTTTTCAGTCTTTAGTGGCACCTTATCGTAGAAGTGCTCTCCCATACGCTTCATCGGATACGCCGAGAAAGCCGCGTTTAGGCAAGCAGCCGCGTAAGTTTGCGGGGTCCAAGTAGTATCGTTTTGAAGCGTCACCCCGCTTGGCTCTAAAGAATAATTTGTTAACCTCTCGGCGCAGCGAACAAGCCCCTGGTCAAGGAGCATAACAGCCGAGTGCTTCTCTTCTGCGCTGGCGTTACCATCAGATAGCTTTTTAAATAAGTTGTCCGGAGTTTTTACAAACTCTAAGGTTAGTTTCTGGTTATCAGATAAACCAAGCAAGAGATCGATCGTAGGGTGCTTCCCTGGGTTCTCTTTAGCGTGGTTAATAAGGGGATTAAAGATCTCTAGAGCTTTAAGAGCGCAGCCTTTATCGATCGCGCCGTTATTTTGAACTGTTGATAGAACTCTTAGTGATCCAGATTGCCCCGGGATGTGCGCTATAGCGCGGATCAAAGCGCCATCAAGATAGACTTTAACAAGTCCAATATCGGAGTGTTGTTTAGTGAAACGCTCTAAGTTGTCAGCGAATTGAGCGAGACTTGGATCTTGGGACATAAGTTTAGTACCTCATCGTGAGTGTGAAAGTGTAGGTAGAGTATATTATCCTAAAAACGGCAGTTAAGGAGGACCAAAATGGTGCAGCTGGTTAAAAGCACAAGAGATTTTGAAATTTTCGGCGCGCAACCCTGG
>Ga0214921_10007749_pt1 | contig 14191 bp, 9 predicted proteins | sample LL1505_MetaG_FD_177992 | JGI IMG/M metagenome (GOLD analysis project Ga0214921, IMG submission 177992) | Freshwater microbial communities from Lake Lanier, Atlanta, Georgia, United States - LL-1505 | ecosystem: Environmental > Aquatic > Freshwater > Lake | place: USA: Georgia | collected 2015-05-28 | reverse complement strand
GAGGTCAATCCCTAAATAGGCTTTACATGTAACAGCCGTGCACGTAAACGTCTGTCGTGCACCTGCTCGTGCTCGAAAACGTGAAACGTTCACGTCGACGTTATACGGTGCCGTGCACGAGCACGTTTACGTGGGAATAACTATGTAAAGCCCATTCAGGGATTGACCACTCACGACCTCACACACCGAAACCCAATATGCGACATCCCCGTATCCGGCGGAGTCCCCCGACGCGCGGCGGGTCTGTAGCTCTCGCAATAACTTATATGACAGAGAAACGAGCCACCCTTGGTAACTCGTTGTTCCTGATTTGGGTTGTGCTGATTCCCGCTGCTATCGGGCCCCTGAGGATTGTGACACGACGGCTCGTGTGCTCTCTGTACAAACGCATCAGCGCTGTACCAATCGCTGCACCACTGCCAGACATTCCCGACCATATCAAAAAGGCCGTAACCATTAGCTGGAAACGATTTAACCGGCGCGGTGCCCACGTACCCATCCTCTGCACTATTACGATACGGAAAATCACCCTGCCAGGTGTTCGCCATAAATTTTCCACTAACAGTATCCGTATCGCCCCACGGGAATTTCTTTTGCTCAAGCCCCCCACGCGCCGCGAACTCCCACTCTGCCTCTGTAGGGAGCCGCTTCCCTGCCCACTTCGCATAAGCCTCAGCATCGAACCAAGATACCTGCACAACCGGATGATCCATGCGGTCCGCTATTGAACTTCCTGGGCCTTCAGGATGTCTCCAATTAGCGCCCGGAACCCAGCGCCAAAAATTACGCATATCTCTCCGATCGACCGGTCCATTCGTTGGGGTAAAAACCAGCGACCCCGCCTCCAATTTCAGATCGGTTGGTTTCTCTGCCCCCGGAGGAAATTGCTTACTCAACTCATCCCACGAAGGCACCTTCTCAGCAGTAGTAATATATCCAGTGGCTTTAACAAACTTCTCGAATTGCGCATTTGTCACCGCAGTTTGATCGATCCAGAAGCCGGCCACATGCACGGCATGCGGGGGGCCTTCATTTGAACGGCTGCTATCGTCTTTACTACCCATGGTAAATTTTCCACCTGGGATCCACACCATGCCGGAAGGAGCGGAAGACTTCGCGGCACGCGGTTCAGCTATCGCCGAATCTACGATTAAAACAAAAAAAGCCAGCGCAAATGCTAGAGAATACCGAATCATAACCCCCACCAAAAATTGGTCATCAGTGTCGCACAGTTGCTAGACTCGGAGTAGCACCGAACGGATCTGCGCATCCAGGTAAGAAGACCACGACTTGCTGCTCATTGTCGCAGCAATTTTAGATACTTAAGCAGCACGGTCCAGCTCCTAGCCGCTCATTCTATTTTAAGCCCCCTTCTATAGATCTGGCGGCCTCATCGTTATACTCTCGGCAAATCACTAAATCCATTCAGAACGTCATAACCTGAATAGTAGATATTAATAGTTGTAGCGTTTAATAATTTAGATGACCTGTAAGATTAGCTGTACAAACTTGCACGTCCAAAAAGATTCACCTAGGTTGCCCGCCAAATTTAGCGGGAGCTTCCCGAGTCTCACCTCTCTGTCGCCCACAGCTTCAAACCTTCAGTCTATTTCACTCTGGGTCCTCCTATTAGCAACCCTCTTCTGCCTTGCTATAGCCCCATCTCGTGCCCAAGTCTCATTAGTCGATCAATCAAATTCACCTAAATCAACCAAATCATCAACCCGGGCGACTTGTTACGATACCAAGTCTGAGACTCACTGGGTCTTCTGGTACACCGGCTCAAGGATCGATTTCGCTTCTTCATCGGACACAGATGTTTGGACTAACAAAGGGAGCCTACCTTACAACTCATCAAGTCTATCAGTGACGTGCCGCGTCTTCGGTGAATCATCCCTGGTATTTCTAACCACCGTCACAACATCCGCAGAGATAGTACTTTTAAGGGGAACTATAGCTAACGCTAAATTAAATTTTGAGAGCGGAGTTACTGTCTTTGAGTCACCGGGCACTGGAGAGCGGTACATCTATCCACACATAGCTCTAGATAACGCAGGCCGGATTTGGGTAGCGGCATTGCTGGATCTCGGTCCGGTGGGTGATCGCTTCCAGCTCGTTACCAGACGCACATCTCAAAGTGGAGATAGCGCGATCCTTTTTGACCCGACAAGTCGAGTTGGCAAGCCATCAGCTTCAGTAAGTGGAGTTAGCCTTGCCGCTCTTCAAGGGGATGCGATTCTCGCTGTTGTGTCGGGTGAGAGCGGAAATGGGATCGTCGCTTATCAATTTGATGGGAGCACATGGTCACTTGCTGGATCTGGGGGTGAGTATCGAGCGAGCCTCTTTGCTCAAGGCGGAATGAACCGAGATGTCAAGGCCGTGGCTGTTTTAGGAGATGATGTATACGTTGGCGGCACATTTACCCGAGCTGGCGGTATCGTCGCTAACTACATCGCCAAATGGGACGGGGAATCGTGGAGCGATGTTGGCGGTGGTTTTAATGGCGGAGTTTCCAAACTAGCTGTGTCCGGTGGCGAGCTCTATGCAGCCGGAGGTTTTACCTTAGCCGGAGATGTCGCGGTAAATCGGATCGCTAAATGGGACGGCTCGAAATGGAAGCCTCTTGGTACAGGCGCTAACAGTTCCATCTTCGAGATGCTCTTCATCGGAAATGATCTCTACGCCGCCGGCGCGTTTTCTGAAGCTGGTGGAGTAGCGGCTAGCAAGATCGCTAAATGGGATGGCAGCTCTTGGAGCGCCTTGGGCAGCGGATTGAATGGGGACGTAACGGCATTAGCGCGCATTGGTGATCTTATTTACGCGGCGGGATCATTCAGTACCGCCGGAGGTTCCCCAGCCAGCAATATCGCTGTATGGAGTGGGTTCTCGTGGGGTGCGTTGGGAACAGGAATCACTGGTCAGGTTAAAGATCTCGCTGTTATCGGATCCGATCTCTATGCCGCAGGGAGCTTTAGCGCTGCCGGAGGTGTTACCGCTAATTGCCTTGCTAGGTGGCGTAATGGGACCTGGGGGCCGGTTGATAGCAGTCCGTTCGCGAGATTTGATAATACAGTAACCTCACTCGCCGTCGATGGAAACGATCTCTATGTAGGGGGCTATTTTACAACTGTGAATTTTGCCCCAATGTATCTAATCACCAAATGGAACGGAAATTCCTGGAGCTCTCTCGGAGCAGGAATTTCTGGCAACACAGTTGAGACGATGGCGATCGCTGGGCGAAAGCTATATGCCGGAGGCTCTTTCACAGCTGCTGGTAACGCCAACACCGCTAATTTAGCTAGCTGGGGGCTCGACGACTCTACTTGGCGCGGTTTTGGAAGTGGAGTTAACGGTTACGTCTATTCAATGGCGTTTATCGGCCCAGATCTATACGTTGGTGGAAGCTTCACAGCTATTGGAGGAGTGGCGGCTAGATACATAGCTCGCTGGGACGGATCTAAATGGAACTCGGTTGGTGGCGGCGTCAACTCAATCGTGAGAACTGTAAAAGCGATCGGTAATGATCTTTATGTAGGTGGTCTATTCACTACGGCCGGGAATATAAACGCGCCGTATATCGCCAGATGGGACGGCACAGCCTGGAACACAGTTGGTGGAGGAACAGATGGAAGTGTTTTGGCGATCGAGAGCTTAAATGGCGAGCTCTATATTGGGGGACCTTTCAAGACTGCAGGCGGAAAAACGGTGAATTTTATAGCGAAGTGGGACGGCAATAGCTGGAGCGCCCTCGGCACCGGCATGAGCCAGACCGTAAGCTCCCTGGCTGTTTTGAATAATGTTCTTTATGCCGGGGGTCTCTTCGGCACTGCCGGAGGTATCGCGGCTAGCAACATCGCTTCATGGGACGGCTCAAGATGGAGTTCGGTGGGCTCCGGTCTAAACGAAGAAGCCTGGGTAATGAAACCGATTAGGGGAGAGCTCTATGTTGGAGGAGGTTTCAGAACTGCTGGTGGTGGTTCAGTCAATTACATCGCGATTTGGAATGGCAGATCATGGCGAGGACTGGGCACTGGCACTAATAATTGGGTCTACGGAATTGATACAATCGGCACCGATATAATCGCTACCGGCGCCTTCACCACAGCGGGTGGAACCCCAGCAAAATACATCGCCAGATGGGATGGCACACGGTGGAACGCTTTAGGCGATGGCAACACGAGCTCGATCTGGTCAGTCGCTGTGTCAGGAAACGATATCTATGCTGGTGGACAAGCACCCGCGTTATTTCAACGTGGAGTCGCTAACGATCAGTTAGTTGGAACGGTAGCGTCGTTAGTCAGCGGAGTATCAGGATCGGCGCACCTAAGTTATATAGATACTAACCGCGATATAAAACTTCGAAGCTACCAAGGATCTCCGCAATCGTGGTCTACAACAAGAGTTACCTACACAGGAAGCGTGAACTCTCTCGCGATGAGTTTCGCGCCAACCACATCAAAGTTAATAACTTGGTTTATCGATTCAGGGAGCGTCTGGCGCCACGAATCTATAGCGCCTTTCAACACCTGGTCGAATCCTGAACAGATAAATAGCCAGGGGCAGCCGCGATCAGTCGACGCGGACCGCGTGGGTAACTGGCGCGGCCACGCGTTAGCGGCCTGGACGCGCGCTAACTCAACTAACTTTGATGTTATGGCGTCGTTGGGGATAGGAGCCGCGGGACTACCAACTGATACTCCAACAGCTACTGCCACAAGCACGCCAACTAACACGTTTACTCCGACAGCTACATTCACAAACACGGCTACAATCACACCAACAGATACACCAACAGACACCCCCACAGTCACGCCAACTTACACGATGACTTTTACATCAACTCCAGAGAATACCCCGACTTCCTCTCCTACTCCCACACCGATGCCGACTAACACATCAACTCCAGTCCCTCCTGCCACACCAACAAATACTCCTATCCCAAATTTTCCGTCATACAGCGCGGGAACATCTAGCCTATCTGGACAAGTAGTAGAATCAAATGACGCCCCTGTTGAGGGTGTCTTAGTCTATTCAACAGACCTAGGAGTCGCCTCCACTAATAGCCGTGGCGAATTTATTCTTAGGGGGGCGCGATCGGGTTTTGATTACGCGCTAACCATTCGTAAGGACGGATTGATACCTCCAAAAGAAGCTCCGATAACACGAAGCGACCGTTACGCCCGCATAGTTGTGACACGAGCTGGGAAGTCGCCGTCTGAGTGCCCAGCCAGAGATATATCACCGATATTATTGCAAGCTGGAACTATTGCTTCACGACTTTATCAAATGGCTATCGTGGACCTTGAGCTAGTCGCCAATAAGAAAAACCTTAAGGTTCCAACGACCAACATGGTTAAGGTTCACGCGATGCTAAGAAGCTTTATCAGCGCCAGCATCACTATTCCCGATGTTATCCGTAGCTGCCCTCAATCAATCAAGGATGTCAGCCTCTGCGCTACCGCGCAAACACGGCCCGGGAAGATATCGCTCTTATCGCTCAGTAAGGGCTTACGTAGCAACGCACTACTCGGCAACCGACTCCTGCGCGACCTAAAGGCTCGTGGTACAGGCCCCTCTACAAAACGAATCAAACTTGTTCGAGACCTATCGGATCGGCTGATACAACTTATGTCGAGTATTCCAGCGGCATCGGATCTTTGTGTGCCGCGGTAGGGTTAGTGAGACACTCGATTGAATCTCACAACGGCAAATAAACATAGCTCCACGGAACGCCACTAGTCACCTTTGTTGCGTGTACCGAGACTTCCAGAACTTCTTCCTGGAGAATAATTTCTGCTCCGGATCTTTGACGCTAGGTCTTCATATCCTCAAAACTATGTCCCTATACCTGATATCTCAGCAATCTTCCTGAATCTTAATTTGCTCACAGGCTCGCATATTATGAGAGACGATCATGTGCGGCAGGGTGAGCCCAGCGATCAGACAGATCGACGCGGCGAATAGCTGATTAATATCCGAGAAATCAAATATCCGCGCAAAAGGCAAGAGCCCTACGATTGCTAATAGTGAGATGAGGGCAAAGTCCAGAGGGATCTTTATCTGGCTTGAATGAAAAAGCGTCTTACACAGCTCTAAATGCTGACGTGAGTGTCGCCCAATAAACCAGACGCTAAATCCCGCGAGAGGTGGCAGAAGCACCCAACCAAAAAGACAAAGGCATCGCTCGATTATGGTCTCTCTCGATGTAAGGCGGCGCATACAGTCCCGCCCAACAATAAACGCTGACATTATTAAAATAATAAACGAGAATACGCGAACCTGTGGAGCGAACAATTGAAAACTTGAGGGATCAACAAAATATCCTAGATACTGCATCGAAGTGTCGGAGTGTAACCCAATAGGGAGAAGCATAGCTCCTATTCCAAATAGGACTCCGGAGAGCAAGTTAGCTGGCGCGCTTGTTTGGAACTCCCCCTCTGAGAAGTGAATCGCGGAGATTGCGAGAAATAGCGTCAGCCCAATACCGGGTGTAAAGACACACAGAGCGCTCATCAAGAAGACACACACAAGATAGATCGCCGCTATCTGCGCTGACGAGATCTCCATTTTACTCCACTTTGCCTTGGCGACCCGCAGGTCATATGATCCATGAGGGATTCCAGCGCAGATCATGAGCATCAAAGCTATCCACTCCGCGACTCTTGGTAACGCATAAGAAAAGAGCGTCATGAATATAAAGAGCGATACAACGAGGCGAGTTCCACTGTTCATATACGAATGAGACTCCTAAGCATCGTGAGTTTAGGGACTGAACACCAAACTGAGATGGCCTCAGACCACGAGGGCTCTCCTGAGAGAAAGGCGATGAGTGATTTTTCTGGAGATCGTTCTAGGAGTCGCGCAAGTATATATTCTCCATTAAGAGGGTCTCTCCTTAATGCCCGCAAAAACAGCTTATCTCCAAATTGAATTAATCGTGGATGCGGATATCCGCTGGCTGCTCTGCCGTCTAAAATAGATCGAGCTAGCTCGCTAGTGTGACGAATTGTGGCCGCGAACGCGTACCCAGTGGCTGGTCTTACCGCTCCGGCGTTACTTCCTACGATGAGGTTATCCTCGCTCTGCTTATCTAGAATGAGTCCCATAGGAATAACCCCGTGCTCTGAATTTTTAATTTGAAAATCAGACTGCATCCGCGAATTAAGCCAGTCTCGGCAGTGTTCTAAGTGATATCGCTCTGGTAATGGCGTAGGGCTAAACGTTGTATGCTCTATCAAAGCTGAATGGGCAGTGGTAGGAAGAACATAGATGAAGCTTACGGGAGCTTCGACGCTACTTCCCTGCAAATCCATCAGGGTCGCGACTGTGGGGTCAAATACCGGCTGCTCGGTCTCTACCCACATCCCAGCGAATGATTGCCACATCGATGATTTTGCCTCAGAGTGGCAGAATGCGGCGTCGATAACGAGATCGAAACGTGTCTTTGTTTCCGCTGTCTCAATCCAGTCCGAACCGATTAAAACCTTTTGGCAGTCCCAGTGAAAGGTGACCCCCGAATGCTCTAGCTCTCTGAGTGTATAATCAAAAAAATCATCGCCGCGGATCAAGGTATAGGGGTTATACGACACATCAAGCGTGCGGCTGAAGGAACTGCTTCGGAACGCGATGGTAGGCCATTCATAACGCGGCAGATAATCTAAGTTAAACTCCCGTGGCTTAAAAAAACAGAATGTTCGCTGCGGATGCGGCAGTCGAGGCCGGATGTCATACACCGAGATTGAAAGCTCAGGCCGAGCTTTTATCAGAGCCCTTGCCATGCTTAAGCCTGAGAGCCCGGCTCCTCTGATTCCTACTGTTCTAATCGTTCGCATTGACGCGTCCTCGTGAGAGCCACAGAGCATGCGATGCGGGCCTTATGAAAGAATGGAACCACCGCACGACTACGTGATAGCGCGTTGTTTGTAATGACTCTTTCTCCGATAGCGCGGTAACACTGCGCCGCTACCTCTATTCCGAAGCGACAATCAGAGGCGAGGTAATGCAGACCTGAAAGCCCCCTCGCGTACCGAATATCCGCTAGACTGAGAATCTTTCGAGCTGCTTGAACAGTGAGATCTGTCACTTCCCCCCGCAAGACACGAAGAGGCGACAAATGATCAGCGGCCAACCACGACCGTGGCAGATAGGTTCTTCCGCGAGCCTGATCTTCAAATATATCTCGCGAGATGTTTGTATACTGCATTGCGATTCCAAGATCCGCCGCATAACTTTGGCCGAGTGGCGAGGTGCCGCCAAGTATCGGATACATGACGAGCCCAACATTTCCGGCAACTCCATAGGCGTAGCGTTCTAAATCGGCCTCGTCGTTGATTACAAAGCCTGGTAGATCCTCCCGGCACGCGTCTACAAGAGCCGCAAGAGGTTCCTGAATCTGAGGGAAGCTGGTTATAAGTGGCATTAGCGGGCGCACTAAGCCTACCGAGCAATCGGCATTGCGCACCCCCGCCGCTATCGCGAGCAACCGCTGGTCGCGGTCTGCCGGCGCGGGAGTGGTGTCGGCGAGATCATCAACCGCGCGACAGAAATCGTAAGCGCGAGCGGCGTTTATGCGCACATGCTTAGGGAGCCACAGAGCCGCGAAATAGAAGGTCCGTCCAGCCTTACGGATGTTAGACATCTCCCCGCTCATGCAACCGCTCTCGTATGCGCGACAAACTCGCCAATCTTACCACTAGAACTAGTTGGGAAATCATTTCGAACGAGTCGCTCAACAACCTTTGCCGAGGTAACTACACCTGGCAATCCACCACCCGGATGTACGCCAGCCCCGCACAGATAAAGGTTCGGTACTCTATCCATCCGGTTATGAAAGCGTCCCCAAGCGGATTGACTCAGAACTGGAGCGATGGAGAAGCCCGCGCCAAGAGGGCTCATCAGAGTATCACGAAAGTACCGAGGATCAACGGATTCGGCGAACTCAAGCTCCGCTTGGAGTCCTGGAAGCGCTCGTTCCTCAAGAATAGCTAGCACTGTCTTACGAAAGCGGTCCTCTTCATGTCTCCAGCTATCATATAGGCCAAGATGTGGGACGGGAGCCAACACATAGAAAAGATCACAGTCACTAAACCGCATCGATGGATCCGTCGCGGCAGGACGATGTAGGTATAAACTCGGATCAGGAGGCAGGTCTGATCCATGAAAGATCTCACTTAACAGCTCTTCCCAGCGTTTTGATAGCACTATGGTGTGGTGAGCGACATCCGAGTATGCACGCCGCGTTTTAAAGTAAAGGACGTACAGCCCCATGCTCGAGCTGACGGTTTGGACACGTAAACGTTCGGTCAACGAGAGCAATCTATTGTCCAATGTTGAGTAGAGGGTTCTAGGATCTCCACCCCAAACGGCTAGATCACATTGGAATGATTTTCTTTCTCCATTATTTAAAACATCCATCGACGTAATCCGCCTGTGTGAATCCGTGGTAAATTGGACCACCTTTGAGTTAAAATGAAAACGAATGCCGTGCCGTTTACCGAGAGACACGAGGCTCTCAATAAGCCGCGAGGTCCCGCCCCTAGCGAACCAAATTCCACCTTTACGCTCCATAGCGTGAATCAACCCGTATATCGCCGTGGTAGTAATTGGGTTGCCACCTACCAACAGAGTCGGCAGGGAGAAGGCCTGCCTGATTCTCGGATCAGAGAAGTACTTAGCTGTATGACGCCACAGTGTTGTAAAACCACCAAGTCGCGCCAAAGCGGGCAGTGTGCTGATCATGGCCGCTAAAGATGAGAAGTCAGTGTCTCCCAGCTGCTCATACCCAACCGCGTATAATCTCTCGCTGTGCTCAAGAAAACGGCGGTATTTGCTAGCATCTTCTGGAGAGAGCTTCGCGATCTCCCGCTCTTGCCGCTCTATCGATGGGACTAGGTCCATCTCTGTTCCATCAGCGTACAGGATACGGTACCACGGATCGCAGGCGAGAAACTCGATTCGTTCATGTCGACTCTCTCCAAACAGCTCGAAGAGTTCATCGAAAAGCCACGGTGCGGTTATCACTGTTGGGCCAGCATCAAAGGCGTGTCCGTGAAACAAGAATGACCGAGCGCGGCCACCAGCGTCGGGACACGCGTCGACAACATCAACTTCGTGACCAAGAGCTCGCAGCCTCAGCGCGCTCGCTAAGCTTCCAGCTCCAGTTCCGACAACGACCGCTCTCATAGAATCGATGGTACCAAGAAACGAACTTCGCGACACGCAAAAAAAAGCAGCGCCCGAGGGCGCTGCTTGAAGGTCACATTCAAGAGAATCGAGCGCGTTACGCGTTCGACTCAGACTTGCGAACCGCCACAACGTAAATAAATACGCCGAATACTGCCTTAGCCAAAATGTCGGCTATTGTGTAGCCGATCTGAACATAAGTAGTCACTTCGGCACTCCCTACGTTGGCTCCTGGAAAGAAGTAGAGGGCGTAAACCACTGGGTAGAAACACCATGAAACCACCGTCAAATTGCGCGCATTTACAATCAGCTCTCGCACAGACTCGGGTTGCGAATTGATCGCCTTCGAGAGTCCAGAGAAGAGACTGAAAACGATGTAAATAAATGGGATCATTGAGAAGAACCACCACTTAAATTTCGTCCCCATATCCGCGGCGATCTCTCCTGGGTATCCAAGGAGGATCATCAACGCTGCGGCGCCAGCGAGTTTTTGTGCCTTTGAGATCGTTTCCTCTCTAGAGAGTCTCATAACGAGAATGAGCTCAATGAGAAGAAGAGGAACCGTCAGTAGCCAATCGACGTAACGATACGCATCGTTGAACTTGTGTGCTGTTGCCTCGAGTCCAGTCTTAGTAACACTGTACGCACCCTGCCACGAATCAAAGATCCTCCAGTAATGGTAAAAAGCGATTAGGGTTACGATACCACTTATGGTAACCGCGGTTTTGTACTGTGGAGCAACTTGGCTGCGCCCTAAGAACAAAAATATCGTTGCGGCTCCCATCACCGCGATAGCGAAAGAAAAGGCATTCGATACTAGCTCAAACTGCCCAACATTTAACATTTCCATTTAGAGGTTCCTCTCTAGGTTTTACCAGTCGTTATTAGTTGAAAGCGTCGGGGTATTTTGAGATCTCGTCGAACGCAAGACCGCGGGCTTTCTCTACCTGTCTTGTAGATCTGAATAGGTATATTGGCCAATAACGTAAGATGGCTCGCCAGATATTGTTCTACCAAATGAAACATATTTATGGGCGACTGTCGTTGTTTCTTACGTGGCTCAAATGCTGTTAAACACCTGGAAACGATGCGCAATTAGGATTATCGATACGGTCTGAGCCTTTTGTTTGCCCAGGTGTCACTGAGATAAGCCACCGAATTAGTCGAACCAAAAAATTTATGAACGTCGTTTATAATTATATCAGGCTGATTATAAATTAGAACCTAGTACTGCCGCTCTGCCAGCGTATAAAAACTAGTCTGATCGAAGTTGTCGCCTTGATCGTGTACACCTCCGCGTGCGTGGAATATGGATCTGTCATTTCAGTAATACCAGCTATTCTTCGGGCATTCAGGCGCGCATCAAAGTTTCCTTTAGCTCTGGGAATAACCTAGTCAACGCCGCCTGCCAGTGAAGAAATATCAGGTCACCCTCTTTTCTGTTCTGCTCATCAAGCGAGACAACCCAAGCTTCCGACTTCAGTAATTCCTGGCTAAATGCCCTCACATGTTTCCCATGTTGGGCGCTCGCGTTTTGCGTCGATTTTATCTCTATAAGAATATAACCCTCTCCTGGCTTCTCAATTACAAGATCAATCTCGGCATCATCTTTTGTTCTTAGATGGAATAATTTAAACCTTTTTCTTAAGTAAGAGTTCAGACGATATATCTCCAAGATCAGAAATTGCTCGAATGCTCGCCCATATCCGTAGCTCTTCGGTGTTATAGGAGCGTCCAGAGCTCCGCTCAGCGCTCTCTGCACTCCAATATCGAATAGATAAAATTTCGGGCTCTTGCTCTGCTGCTGACGGATTGAACGATCGAAGCTAGGAATCATCACCCCTAGAAGCGTGTCCTCGAGAATCTGGTAGTACCGCGCTACCGCCTTCTCCCCCACCTGAGAATCGCGAGCGATCGCCGCGTAATTTACAAATTGTCCGCTTGTTTGCGCCGCCACTTCTAAAAACCTAGTGAACGGATCGAGTTGACGTACGACCTGCTCCTCCTTTATCTCTTCTCTGAGATAAGTCGCGTAGTAGCTATCCAACAGCTCTCGTCTAGTCGCGGCATCTTGTTCGGTAGCGATATAAGGCAGAGATCCCCAATTAAGGGTCGTGTTCAGATCGAAATCTTTCCCGAGTTCCGCGGCGGTTAAAGGGAACAGATTATTTACTAATGCCCTGCCGCCAAGAAGGTTTGCTCCACCGCGCTTTAGCTTTCTGGCACTTGACCCCGTGAGCGCAAAGAGGATCTTGCCATGAGCCTCAGTGCTCTCTAGTACTCGATGAACCTCGTTTAAGAGCTTAGGTACTCGCTGAACTTCATCGATTACAATCCATCTTGGAGTGGCGCTCTTAGGAGAGAGTGCGGATAGAGCCTGGTCATATAACAAGCCCGGATCTCTTTGATACCTCACAAAATCACGATCCCGAAGGAGATCAAGCCAGATCACCGCCTCAGAGCCAAAAAGGTGCTGGAGGTAAGAGGATTTACCAGTTCCCCTTGCCCCAAACAGAAAAAAACTCCGTGTTTTTAATACATTACAAAGTCGCGTATACATATGTCGGACTTATCGGCTATTTACGACATTTATATACGTCAGGCGGCATCTCGTCAACGAAAATTACGGTAACTACTCAACATCCCCAATCGGTTTCAAGTAACTCATCTTGCCGTCTTTAGGTTAAATTGATCAGTCGACCTGCACCTGAACGTTTATAGCTGACAATCGTTAAAAGTACCTGTAATATTTTCCTTATAAGTAAAAACAAGCAGGTACTTTATGCACTTCAGAAAGCGTCATATAGAGGCCATATTACTAAAAAGAATGAAGATATTTCCGGTTTTGGGTGTTATCGGCCCGAGACAAGTGGGTAAGAGCTCATTCTTAATGAAGCAGTGGTGTCCTATACATCATGCGCAGTATCTGACCCTTGATAAGCTCGAGGTCGCGACGAGAGCCCGCCGAGCCCCTGACCAACTTCTTCTTTCTAGTAGCTCTGACGCTAAACAACATTTAGTCATTGATGAGGTCCAAAAGGTCCCGCACCTATTCGATTCAATAAAAGCGATCGTAGATGAGCACCCGGGAGTGGGAAAATTCACGGTGACTGGCTCTGTGAATTTTTCGCGGAAAAGTGGGGTAAGGGAATCGCTTGCGGGCAGGCTTGGACTCACGAGGCTGTTTCCAATGACACTTTCAGAGCTTTACGATGGAGACGAGGATGCTCCTTTCATAAAGGGTGACTTCAAAAGAATCTCGAAATACCCATCATCGGCGGTGAAGGTTTGGCTTGAGCGCGGAGGAATGCCTCTTTTCTGTAAATTTCAAGATACCGCGGAGCGGCATAACGCGATCAGTAACTGGCTGGAAGCTATTTGCTATCGAGATCTGTATCAATTTAAAGACGGAGCTTATGATGGGGATCTCGCTATGGAGATCCTCAAAGTGATCGCGAGAAACTCTTCGCTCGTCGTGAGTAGCTTCGCGCAAGAGCACTCGGTTACCAGCAAGGTCGTGGAGCGCCATCTAAATTCGCTGGAGGACCTTCTTCTGATCCATCGTTTGCCCTCAGTTTCTAATCAACGCGCCAGGCCGGTGTTCCGAATATTTGATTCAGGAGTCATCTCGTTTCTGACGCGTAACCTGGAAGAGAGGGAGGTCCAGCATTCAGCTCTAGTTAGTTTTGTTTTAAATGAGATACTGGCTCAGCATGAGTACGATGGGAACGAGAAGGCCCGAATGTTTCACTACCGCGAGCGTGGAGGAGCTGAGCTAGATCTTGTTTTAGAGACGGGAAAGAAGATGCTTGGAATCGAGTGCCTTCTATCGGCTGATGTTTCCGAGTATCGTCAGCGCGGAATGAAGTCGTTTCTAAATAAGTACCCCCGCGCGCAAGGGATCTTTGTCGCGCCGGTAACGGAGGGATATAAGCTAAGCGACCGGATGCGAGTGGTGCCATGGGGGTGTGTTGGGTGAGGGGTGAGAAAACGGTGACATGACTGAAAT
>Ga0214921_10007748_pt1 | contig 14192 bp, 6 predicted proteins | sample LL1505_MetaG_FD_177992 | JGI IMG/M metagenome (GOLD analysis project Ga0214921, IMG submission 177992) | Freshwater microbial communities from Lake Lanier, Atlanta, Georgia, United States - LL-1505 | ecosystem: Environmental > Aquatic > Freshwater > Lake | place: USA: Georgia | collected 2015-05-28 | reverse complement strand
TGCTCGCCGAGTCCCGCGCCCCCCGCAAGGTGTCCAGCCGCCGCGAGTCCCTCTCCTCTCCGGAAGGGAAGCTCCAGCTGCTGCGCGAGGAGCTGAAGACCTCCGAGGCGAGGATCGCCCGGCTGAGCGAGCTGTGGGCGGTGCGCGAGCGGGAGCTTCTCACCACGGAGGACCGGGTCCACGAGAAGGACGTGGAGCTGCAGAAGCAGAAGCTGCAGCTGGACGACCTGGTCCGCCGCATCAACGACGCCCAGGACCTGCTGGCCGCCAAGGACGCGGAGCACGGCCGCGCGCTGGATGACCTGGGGGTGCAGCGGATTGCCGTGGAGAAGGAGCTGCTGGAGCTGGTGGCCAGCAAGGAGCGCGAGCAGGAATCGCTTCGCCGGGAGCTCTCCCAGCGGGACGACGAGCTGACCCGCCGCTCCGCCGCCATTGCCGCGGGTCAGCAGGAGCTGGCGCGGCTGGAGCGCGAGCACCGCGCGGCGACGCTGGAGTTCGAGGTGGCGGAACAGGCGCTCCGCGACGAACTGCGCGCCCGCGACGAGCGGCTCTCCGCCCTGGGGAAGGACCTGGAGGCACTCCGCGCCGAGGTGGCCGCCACCAAGGAGGACCGCGACGAGCGCGTGGCCCGCTCGGCCGAGGAGCTGCAGTCCGCGCGCCTGCAGTTCGAGGACGCGCAGGCCGAGCACCAGAAGGCCGTGGCCGAGCTCGAGGCCCAGGTGATCTCGGCCCGCGGCGAGGGCGAGCAGCTGGCGAAGGACCTCGAGCATTCCCGCGCCGAGCGCGCCGAGGCCGCCGCCGCCGCCGCCAACGAGCGGGCGGAGCTGGCGCGCGAGCTGGAGCAGGCGCTCGCGCGCGTGGAGGAACTGCGGGTCCGCCACGAGGAGCTGGAGCGCGAGCACGCCGATTCGCTGCAGGCCCACGCGGCCAAGCTGGCACTCGCCGAGCAGCAGCGGGCGGATGCCGTGGGGGGGCAGGAGCGCACCGAGCGAGACCTGGGCGCGCGCATCCAGGAGGGGCTCGAGCGCCTGGGCGAGCTCGAGGGAGAGCTCGAGGCGGCGCGGCTGGCGGCGGCGGACCTGGAGGCCGAGCTTGGGGCCCAGCTGCAGGCCGCGGCGGACGTGGCGGCCGCGCGCGAGGCGGAGCTGCAGGGCGAGCTGGCGGGTGCGCGCGAGGACGCGGCCCGGCGCGAGGCGGCGCTGGAGGCGGACCTCCAGTCCGCGCGGGACACGTCCATCAAGACCGAGGGGACGCTCGGCGAGGAGCTGCGCTCGGCCCGTGCGGACGCGGCCGAGAAGCTGGGCACCCTGGGCGCGGAGCTGAAGGCCACGCGGGACGCGGCGGCCCAGAGGCAGGCCGCGTTGGAGGCGGAGCTGGCCGGCGCACGCGAGGCGGCCGCCGACAAGGAGAACGCCCTCACCGCGGAGCTGCAGGCAGCGAAGGATGCCGCGGCGGACGTGGAAGCTGTGCTGAAGGCGCAGCTGGAGGCCGCCCGGGCGGACTTTGCCCAGCGCGAGTCTGCACTGCGGACGGAGCTGGCCGCCGCGCGCGAGGCCGCGTCCCGTCGCGAGGCGGAGCTGGTGGCCGAGGGGGAGTCGTCCCGCCAAGAGGCCTCTGGCCGCGAGTCCGCGCTGCGCGCCGAGCTGGACTCCGCGCAGGGGGACGTCCGGCGGCTCGAGGAGACGCTCGCCTCCAGCCGCTCCGTCGCGGCACAGAAGGAGTCTGCGCTCTCGGCCGAGCTGGAGACGGCGCGCACCACCGCAGCCGAGCGTGACGCCACGCTCTCCGCGTCCCTGCAGGCGGCGAAGGACGCAGCGGCGGCGCGGGACACGGAGCTGTCCGGCGAACTCAAGAAGCTCAAGAAGGCCGCCGCCGAGGCGGAGAAGTCCCTCACGGCCCAGTTGGAGGCGCTGCGCGCGTCCTCCGCTGCCACGCAGGATCGGCTGGAGACGACGCTGTCCGAGGCCCGCGCCCAGGGCACCTCCACCGAGGGGCGCCTCACCGCGGAGCTGGACGCTACCCGCGCCAACGCGCGTGCGCTGGAGCAGTCCCTCACCCAGCAGCTCGCCACCACGCGGGACACCGCCCGCGCCACCGAGACCAAGCTCACCGCGGACCTCAACGACGCCCGCACCACGGCCGAGGCGATGGAGGCCTCCCTCCGCCAGCAGCTGGCGGACGCGGAGAACACCCGCGCCCAGGAGGAGGCCCGCCACGCGGAGGCCGCCGCCCGCGCCGCGGACCAGGCCGCCGCCCAGGAGAAGGAGCGGGAGGGACTCAAGGCCCGCCTCGAGACGGAACTGGCGCGCGCCACCGAGCTGAAGACCCAGCTCACTGCTGCCAGGCAGGAGGCCCTGCAGGCCTCTCGCGCGTTGGAGGTGGAGCGCGGGGGGGCCTCCGCGCTCAAGCAGCAGCTGGACGCGCTGCACGCGGAGAGCGGCGCGCAGGTGGAGGACTTCTCCGAGCAGGTCACCGTGCTGAAGCAGGAGCTCGGCCAGAAGGTGGCCGAGGTGACTCGGCTGGCCGGGGAGCTGGCCCAAGCGGACGACCGGCGTGTGGACATGGAGGAGCGGCTTGCGCAGGCAGAGGCCCAGGCCCAGCGCACCTCCGACATGCTGTCGCACGACCTGGCGGCGCGCAGCCGCGAGCTCGCGGACACCCAGCGCCGCCTCACCACGCTGCAGGCGGAGAGCCAGCGCCGGGTGGAGATGATGGCGCGGGATCTCAACGCCCGCACCGAGCAGATCCGCCAGCTGGAGGAGCAGCTCCAGCAGGGTGGCTCCACCCGCCAGCAGCTGGAGGAGGTGAAGGCCCGCGCCTCCTCGCTGGAGGCAGAGCTTGCCGCCGCCCGCGCCGAGACCACCGAGCGCGCCGCGGGGTTGCAGCACACGCAGGCGGCGCTGCAGAAGGTCACCTCCGAGCGAGACCAGGTGCAGCGGCAGCTTGCCGAGCACCTCCCCCAGCTGCAGGGACGCGCGCAGCAGCTGCAGTCCCAGTTGGAGGCCGAGCGGACCGAGTCCCGCAAGCAACTGGCGGAGCTGGCCGCCCGGGTGCAGCGCGCCGAGGCCCGCGGACAGGCCGCCGGCGAGGAGGGCGCCCAGCGCGCGCAGGAGCTGGAGGCGAAGGTCAAGGAGCTGACCGGCCAGATGCAGCTGCGAGCCCGCAAAGCGCAGGAGCTGGAGGTGGCGCTGGAGCAGGCCCACGCCGGCCGCGTCCGCGCCGACAAGGAGCTGCTCGCCCGCGTCTCCACCGCCGAGGCCCGCGCCAACGAGGCCACCGCCCGCCTGGCCGCGGCGCTCAAGGACCGCCGCGAGCAGGAGGCGCAGAAGCAGGCCGCACTGGAGGAGCTGGCGGCGAAGTACCGCGCCGAGCTGGAGCGCCGGGACGCGGTGCGCGCCGAGGAGACCGCGCGCCTCCAGGTGGCCGTGCAGGAGAAGACCCGCCAGCTGCGCGTGGCCGAGATGGAGCTGTCCCGGTACAAGGCCCGCAGCGTGGCTGTGCCGGGCACCACCCCGGCTGCCGCCGCGGCCCCCACCCCCGTCCGGCCGCCGGTGCTGGCCCGTCCCAACCTCCCCGCCCCGCGGCCGCCCTCGGCGCGCCCCATCGACGACGCGGCCCCCACGCTGCGCCACCGCGGCCCCCGCCCCGAGTCCGCCGGAGACGTCACCCAGCCCATCCAAGAGCCGCGCACGGACAGCACGGAGCTGGAGGCCATCTCGGTCGAGGTGGACCTGGACGGATGAGGTAGTGTGCGCGCGCCCATGCGCCGCGTCCTGCCCCTCGCCGCCCTGCTGCTGTCCGCCGCCTGCTCCCAGCCCCGCCTCCGCACGCCGGTGGACGGAGGGCTCGCGTGCGCGGAGGGCGAGCGCGTGGTGGACGGCGCCTGCCGCTTCGTCTGCGAGCGGGACCGGGACTGCCCCGCCGAACAGGCCTGCAACCTCCTGTTCGGCACGTGCGAGCCGGCCGTGACGCGCCCGGACGCGGGAACGCAGGTGGTGCCGTGCACGGTGGGCGCGGTCCGCTGTGCCTCCGACAACCATGCGGTCGAGACGTGCGGGGACGGTGGCACGTGGGCCGTGTCCCAGGCATGCCCTCCCGGCGGCTACTGCCAGGACGAGCAGTGCCTCGCCTGCCAACCGGGTGGGCGCACGTGCGGGACGGCGGGGGAACTGCGGCTGTGCGCGGACGACGGCAGCAGCGTCCGCACCGTCACCTGCGCGGCGGGTGCCACGTGCGCCCAGGGCGAGTGCCGCACCTGCGAGCCGGGCAGCTCGCGCTGCCTTCCGGATGGGAGCGCCTCCCAGGCCTGCACCCGCCAGCCGGCCGACGCGCTGGGCTGGGACTGGGTGAACACGGGGGACGCCTTCGACGGGACGTGCGTGACGCGGCAGTGCAACGTGGTGAACGGGACCGCGGCGTGCGTTCCCGCGGAGTGCTTCCCGGGCACCTCGCAGTGCAAGTCGTCCTCCGTGCAGCAGGCCTGCTCGCAGCAGGGCAAGTGGCAGGACTCGGCGTGCAGCACCCAGGCCAACATGGGTCCCCTGGCGGAGTGCCTGGGCGGGGTGTGCGTGGACGAGTGCGCGGACGCCGCGGCGCTGAAGAGCTACTTCGGGTGCGAGTACTGGAGCGCGGTGCAGGACAACGCCATTGGCAGCTTCTTCACCGGCGTGGGCGGCGGCGTGCGGCAGGGCACGTCCCCCTCGCTCTTCGCCTTCGTGGCAGCCAACCGCTCGGCGCAGTCCGCCACCCTCACCGTCACCCGCTGGCTGAACGGCGCGGAGCAGGTGGCCGCCACCGTCACCGTGCCGCCCCGGACGGACCCGCAGACGCGTGGCCTGGCGGTGGTCTACGTGCCGTGGCAGTCAATCGGGGCGTACAACGCCTCCTCCGCGAGCAGCACGGGCAAGGAGCGGTTCGGGTACCGCGTGAACTCGTCCCGGCCGGTGGCGCTGTACCAGTTCAACCCGCTGGACAGCGTGAAGGCCGGCAACGTCGCGTGCAACGCCGCCGAGGGGGCCACCGACAACAAGTGCACCGAAGACGCCACCACCGGCGTGTGCCGCACGGTCAACGGCAGCAAGCGCTGCCACTACTACACGTACAGCAACGACGCCTCCCTGCTGCTGCCCCTGCACATCCTCGGGACCTCCTACGTGGCGGTGGCGCCCAGCCACGTGAAGTCCCGCTCGCCGAAGTTCTTCGGCGGCTGGAACGAGTACAACGTCTACAACACGCACCTCACCGTCGTGGCGACGGCGGACAACACCCAGGTCACCCTGGCCTCGCGCGCGAAGCTCGTCTCCGGGGGTGGCGTCAGCGTCCCCGCGAAGGGCGGCCAGCAGGTCTACGTGCTCAACCGGTACGACGTGCTCCAGGTGGCCACGGACAACGACACCAACATCCAGTGCGCCGCGGACCCGGGCGACATCTGGGGCAGCGACGAACTCTGCCGCGTGAACAACGACCTGTCGGGTTCGCTCGTCACCTCCAGCGCGCCGGTGGCCGTGTTCGGCGGATCCGGCTGCAATTTCGTTCCATACAGCACCTACGCGTGCGACCACCTGGAGGAGCAGGTCTTCCCCTTCTCCAGCTGGGGCAAGTCCTTCGTGGCCACCCGTTCGCACCCGCTGCGGGTGAGCGACACGGCCTTCGCCTCGGCGGGCAATGCCGCGCCGGACTACTACAAGCTGGTCGCCTCCTGCCCCGCGTCCCAGTGCCCCGCGGGTACCACCGTGCTGCTGAGCGACGCGGCCTCCCAGTACACGGTGTTGCCGCCGGGCAGCGGCAACGGCTGCATCGCGGGCACGGCGCTGGGCAACGCGGCGGCCCCGTGCCGGCTGATGGGCGGCTCGTTCGTGGAGTTCTCCACCAAGAGCAGCTTCACCGTGGAGACGGACCAGCCCGTGGCGGTGGCGCAGTTCTTCGCGGGACAGGACGCAACGGGCGGCTCCCCTGCCCCGGTCCAGGGAGACCCCTCCATGATCCTGCTCCCTCCGGCCGAGCAGTGGCGCTCCAGCTACACCGTGCTCGCCGCCCCCGGCATCCGGGACAACTACCTGGGGCTGGCCATCGATGACTCGAAGGTGCAGGAGGTGCGGGTGGACGGCGTGCCCGTGACCGGCTTCACCCAGGTGGGCACCACGACCTTCAAGGTGCTCAACGCGCCCGTCTCCGTCGGCACGCACACGGTGGACGTGGTGGCAAGGCCGGGCGAGCCGGCCTCCGGCGCGGGAGTCACCGTGTACGGGTTCGACGCCTACGTGAGCTACGGCTACGCCGGCGGGCTGGACCTCAAGTCCATCGTGGTGGGCGTCAACCCCGGGGGGTGACGCTCAGCGCGGCTTGAACATCCCCTCGCCGGGGTAGGTGCCGCGGCTGCGCAGCACCCGCGCCGTCACGTCCGAGTAGAGCGCGTCCAGCGCCCGGCCCTTCGCCTCGCCTTCCAGCAAGGCCACCGCGGCGGCCACCGCCTCCAGCGTGGACATGCCCTCGTCCAGGTGCTGCTTGCGCATCCGCACCCGCTCCACCTGGCGCGGCACGAGCGACAGGCGCGGCAGTTCGTGCAGGAAGTGGAGCCGCTGCAGCATGCGGCGCGCCTGGGACCAGGAGCCATCCAGCACCAGCACCCGTGCCGGCGGCTCGGCCGGCAGGATGCCGTTTCCTCCCGGGTAAAGCAGCCAGGTCCCCGCGGGGGCCACCGCAAGGGGATCCAACGGCTGGTCCTGCGCGCCGTGCGGGACGATCTCCGAGTTGGGCAGCGCCAGGTGCGCCAGCCGCGCCGTGTTGGTGCTCTTCAGCGTCTCCAGCACGTGCCGGAGGATGACGAACCGGGTGCGCGTTTCCACGCGGGGGATGTCCGCGCAGACGCACAGCACCTCGCGCATGAGGCACCGCGGGCAGCGGCCGGTGAGATCCGGGGGCGTGCGCGAACGCATGGCGCGTCAGGGGCGCGCGTACAGGAGCAGGCGGTTGGGGATGGCGGCCCCACCGCCCACCCCCTCGATGTAGCCGAGGTACGTGGACAGCTGCCCGTCCGCCGCCAGCACCGGCCCGGTGAGCCGCGGCGAGTTGCCAAAGTCCACCACCGCCGCGGGCGAGACCTTCACCGCGGGCGGCAGGAACCACCCCTTGCCCGCCGCCGTGCCCACCTGGGAGATGGCGTCGAAGCTGAAGCCCACCGCGTACGGGAAGGACGCCTGTCCCTGGATGCCGGCGGAGAAGGCCACGGTGATGCGGCCGGACGGCAGGATGGCCACGCCCGGAGACACCGCGTCCCACGGGCTGCCCACGGCGGGACGGTCCGGCAGGACGAGGAAGTTCCCCACGTTGTCCTTCACGAACACGCTCAGGTCGCTGCCGGAGGCCCAGTCCGGCAGGGACGGGTTGAGGCCGAACATGGCCACGTAGACGGATTGGAACGGCGCGGCACCGCTCGCTCCCGGCTCCTCGGACTGGAACACCGCCACGGCGCGCCCGGTGCCCGGCTCCACCGCCACCTGCGCGTGGTCCTGCAAGAGGTTCTGCCCCTGGCTTCCCAGTGAGCCCAGCGTCAGACGCTTGCGCCCGGAGAACTGCGTCCCGGTCTTCGCAGGATCCCGGTACACGCCGTACACGTCCTTGTCCGTCCCGCCCGCAAGCAGGTTGCGCGAGCCGGTGAAGACCACGTGGACGGTGGACTTCCCGGGATCCGTGTCGATGGAGGGCCGCTCGGCGGCGAAGACGGTGGAGACGCCCCCCGCGGGGTTCTCGTTGGCGAACACCGGCTGCTTGTCCGAGAGGGAGAGATCCTTCCCCACCGTCCGCACGTAGAGCCCGTCCGGCTCGGCAGTGACGAGCAGCGCGCGCCCCTCCGTCCACGGGGCAATGTCACAGTCCTTCACCACCGGCGCAGGCGAGCCGTCCCCGGGCGCGGGATAGGAGACGTCCACCGCGCCGGGATCCCACGCCTGCCCGTCCGAGGTGCTCACGCGCACGCGGACGAAGGTGCCCACCTGGTAGCAGGCGAAGAGCGCACCGGACCCGCGGCTCCAGGCCAGCTGTGCGCGCTGCCCAATGGCATCCAGCACGGACACGGTCCAGCGGGCGCCGCGGTCGGAGGTGGCGTGGCTGAAGAGCTGGCCGCCCTGCTGCACCACCATGACCTGCCGGGCCGAGTCCAACGCCGCCAACACGGGATCCTGGTCCGCCGCGAAGTCGCTCACCACGGACTCGGTGAAACCGGCATCCCCGGTGGTGGCGCTGCGCCGCTCGCTGATGAAGGGGCGCGGCTGCTCGGTCTGCGCCGGGGTGCCCGCGTCCGCCGTCATGGGCACGCCACCGTCCGCGTCCGACAGCCGCACGCAGGTGGAGGTGCTGCCGCTGCAGCCGTAGCCGCCCGGGCAGGTGCCCGTCCCTCCCTGGCAGGAGAGGACGCGGCAGGTGCCCAGGTCACACACCTGGGTGTCCGGGCAGTCGGCAGCCCCGGCGCAGCCGGTCCCCGCATCCGCGGTGCCTACCGGCTGCGGGAGCTGCCCGAGCGCCACGTTCCCGAGCGCATCCACGCCCACCACCCAGTAGCTGCGCTGCGTGCCCGCGGCCAGCCCGGTGACGGAGAAGGTCCGCTGGCCGGGGGCGGCCACGGACTCCATGGGGACCGACACGCCGGAGCCATCCACCGAGTGGACCTCCCAGCCCGCCACCTGCCCCGGCTGCGTGGCGGTCCACGCGAGCGCAAGGGTGGAGTCGTCCGCCACCACCACCAGGTCCAACGCGCCGTGGCCATCCGTGTCCGGCGAGCGCGTGACCGGCGCAGGGCCGCCGTCCGGCGTCCCCGGCAGGGCGCTGCCGAACAGTCCATCCCGGCAGCTGGTGCCGAGCGAGGCGAGCGGCGCGAAGCACGCATCCCGCGCGGACACCCAGTCCGTCTCCGTCAGCGGCGCGCAGGTGGGCAGAGCCCCCACGCAGGTCACCCACGTCTCCAGCTGCTTGCGCTCCGCGTCCGAGCATGCGGACAGCGCGGCAGGGCAGCTGTTGCCCGGGACGGGAAGCGTGGAGCCGCAGGTGCCGGCCTTGCCGGCCGCCGCGGACTCCGCCTTCTCGCAGAGGTTGGGGCCGCAGCCGGCGGCGGTGAGCATCAGGACGGCGGAGGTCAGCGTCAGGGCGGTTCGGAGCATCACGGCTGCCGCTTACAGCGCACACCGCGCGACCATGCAAGGCACCGGGGGAACGGTTAGGGTGCGCCCCGTGACGCCCTGCCCCCCGTTCCAGTCCGTGGATGACGCCCGCGCCCGCCTCGATGCATCCGGGTACCTCGCCTCGCCGGAGATCGCCACCAGCGCCTTTCTCTCAGACCGGCTGGAGAAGCCCATCCTGGTGGAGGGGCCTGCGGGCGTGGGCAAGACGGAGCTGGCGCGCGCGCTGGCCTCGGCGCTCGGGCGCAAGCTGATCCGCCTGCAGTGCTACGAGGGGCTGGACGAGTCCAAGGCGCTCTACGAGTGGGAGTACGCCAAGCAGCTGCTCTACACGCAGCTGCTGAAGGACAAGATCGGCGAGGCGCTCTCCGGTGCGAAGTCCCTGTCCGAGGCCGCGGCCCGCCTGGGGGCGGAGGACGCCGTCTTCTTCAGCGAGCGGTTCCTGCTGCCGCGCCCGCTGCTGCAGGCGCTGCTGTCCGAGGAGCCTGCCCTGCTGCTGGTGGACGAGGTGGACAAGGCGGACCCCGAGTTCGAGGCCTTCCTGCTGGAGGTGCTGGCGGAGAACGCGGCCACCATCCCGGAGCTGGGGACGCTGAAGGCCCGCCACGTCCCGCGCGTGGTGCTGACCTCCAACGCGGCGCGCGAGCTGTCGGACGCGCTCAAGCGGCGGTGCCTGCACCTGCACATCGACTTCCCCGGGCGCGAGCGAGAGCTGCGGATCGTCCGCGCGCGGCTGCCGGACATCTCCGCGCGGCTGGCGGACTCGGTGACGCGCGCCGTGGAGAAGCTGCGCGGGCTGGAGCTGAAGAAGTCCCCCAGCATCACCGAGACGCTGGACTGGGCCCGCGCGCTGGCCCTGCTCAACGCGGAGGTGCTCTCCGCGGACCTCCTGGCCGCCACGCTCAACGTCGTGCTGAAGCACGAGTCGGACGTAGAAAAAGCGCGCGCGTCACTCGCCGCGGTGGCCGCCGCGGCCGAGCCGGACTGACGCGCGCGCCGGTCCGCGGCTACTGCGGGTCTGCCGGGGCCACGGCCTCGGCGGGCTTCTCCACCTTGTCAAAGAAGCCCTTGTAGCCGTACTTGATGGAGTCGGACGTGAAGGTCTCGTTGCGCTTCTTGTCCACGACGAACCACTTCCCGTCCTGCTTGCCCACCAGGTAGGTGGCCGCGTCTCCCTCGGCGAGCCCCTTCTCCTCCACCTGGAAGTTGTCCTCGGAGACCTCCACCACGAAGGTGCCGGCGGCGGACGGCTTCACCGCGCCCACGCGGAAGGCCTTCAGGTAGTACTCGGTCTTCTCGAACGCCTTCGGGTCCATGGGGTGGGTGGCGTTGCGCTTCTTGCGCTCGGCAATGGCCTTCACGGTGCCGGGGTGGACGAACTTCAGCGCGTCCGCCCACTTCCTCGCCTGCACCGCCTTCAGGTACTTGCCCAGCAGCGCCGAGGCGTTGGCCTCGTCGGGGGAGTCCTCGGCGGCGGCGGGGACCGAGAAGAGCAGGACGGCGGCGAGTGCGGCGGGGGCGAATGGACGAAGCACGGTGCGTCTCCGGTGCGGCGGTGAAGGGCGGCAGGACGCTACACCGCCCGCCGCCGCGCCTGTATGCTCCCGCGCCCTCCCTTCTGCAATGGGTGCCCGCCAGTGAAGACGGAACCGGTCAACGCGCTGATCATCGAGGACGACCGCGCCATCCAGCGCCTGCTGGCGGACGTGCTCAACAAGATGGGCTTCACCGTCACCGTGGAGCGTGACGGGCAGTGGGCCATCAAGACGTTCGAGAAGAAGCCGTTCGACGTGGTGCTGCTGGACCTGGTCCTGCCCTCGCTCAACGGCTACGAGGTCGCGCGCAAGATGCGCAGCCTGCCCAAGGGCAAGCGAACGCCCATCATCATGGTCTCCGGCGTGTACAACACGCCGCTCCACCAGGCGGACGCGGTGACCAAGCACGGCGCGTTCGCGCTGCTCGAGAAGCCCTTCAACCTGGCCTCGCTGCGGGACACGCTGCACGCGGCGCTGGGCGAGCGCTTCCCGGGGCCGCCGGCAGGGGCCGAGCCCCCTCCCCCGGAGCCCGAGGAGGCAGGCGGGCAGGAGGACGACTCGGATGATCCCCACACGCGCGAGGAGATCGTGGCGGTGGAGACCCTGGCCCGCACCGCGCCGCCCGCGGCCATGCAGTTGGTGGCCGGCAGCTTCGAGAACCGCTCCTTCCCGGAGATCCTCGCGGAGCTCTACCGCTGGCGCGCCACCGGGGCGCTGCTGCTGCACCGGGACAAGGTGAAGAAGGTCGTCTCGTTCAAGGACGGCTTCGTGCAGGCGGTGAAGAGCAACCTGCTGCCGGAGGTGCTGGGCCGCGTGATGCTGCGCGAGAAGATGATCACCGAGCCCGAGTACCTCGAGTCGCTCGAGCGGATGAAGGCCACGGGGCGGCAGCAGGGAACGGTGCTGGTGGAGATGGGGTGCATCAGCCCGCACAACCTGGGGTACGCGCTGCGGCTGCAGCTGCAGCGGAAGCTCTTCGAGGTCTTCGCGTGGCGCACGGGCGAGTACCGCTTCAACCCCAAGGCGGAGCTGCCGGCGGATCCCGTGGGGCTGGAGATGGGCACCGCGCAGGCCATCCTGGAAGGGGTGAAGTACGCCTACGGCGAGAAGCAGCTGCAGCGGGTGATGGGCGGGCTGTCTGACCTCTACGTCCACGCCAACGAGGACCCGCTGTTCGGGCTGCAGGACCTCTCGCTCACCGCGGAGGAGCGGTCCCTGCTGGAGGCCGCTGACGGCACGCGCACGGCGGCGGAGCTGCGCGGGCTGGGCCTCCTCACGCCGGTGCAGGCGGACCGGCTGCTCTACGCGCTCAGGTGTGCGCAGGTGCTGCACTTCAAGGAGGGGCGGGCCCGCCCTGCCGCGGCCCCCGCTGCGCCGCCGCCGCTGCCCCCCCGCCAGGCGCCGCCGAAACTTCCCCAGGCGGCCGAGCCGGATCTCTCCCAGGGCTGGGACGCGCCGCCCGGCGTGATGGACACGCAACCGAAGGAGCGTCCACGCAGGCAACGCCCCGTCCCGGAAGAGGGGCTGGGGGACGTGCCCTCCGGGCCGCCCATCCGCGCCGCGGTCCCCCGCTCGCTGCTGCCCGAACTGCCGGAGCACTTCGAGGTGCCCGCGACCGTGGCCTTGCCGGTGCCGGACGAGGTGCGCGAGCGCGAGAAGCTGGCGCTGAAGCTGGCCGAGTTGCGCAAGCAGGATTACTTCCAGGTGCTGGGCGTCCACCCCTCCGCGGACCGCGATACGGTGCGGCGCGCCTACTTCGCGCTCGCCCGCGAGTACCACCCGGACCGCCACTTCGGGCACGCCTCCGCGGACGTGCGGCAGCTGGCCTCCGAGGTGTACGGCCTGCTGTCCACCGCGAACGACGTGCTCACGGACTCCGCCGAGCGCGAGCGGTACGAGCGGGAGCTGGCGCAGGGGCTGAAGCGGGAGATGGGGGACGAGGTGGGGCGGATCCTCGCCGCGGAGGGGCGCTTCCAGAAGGGCGAGGCGCAGTTCCGCAAGGGGGACTACGCGGCAGCTCAGGCGGCGTTCCGCGAGGCGATCGAACTGTACCCGGACGAGGGCGAGTTCCACGCGTGGCTGGGCTGGAGCCACTTCCACGCCCACCCCCAGTCCCAGCAGGCGCGGGACGAGGCGCTGGTGTCGTTGGAGAAGGCCACCGCGCTGAACCCACGCTCGGACAAGGCGTGGCTCTTCACCGGGTACCTGTACCTGTCCGTTGGGCGCCCGGACAAGGCGGGCCGTCACTTCGAGAAGGCGCTGCAATGCAACCCGGACTGCGCCGAGGCGCTGCGCGAGCTCCGCGCACTGGGCCAGAAGCGGCGTTGAGACACCCGGGAGTCCCGTGAGGCTCAGCGAGCGGTTCCACGTCACGCGCCCCCTGGAGGAGATGGAGTGTGCGCTCGTCCGCGCAGCGGTGGCGGACCCCGGGCTGGTCTCCCCGCTGGAGGAGGCCATCCTGCGCACCGCGCTGGGGCTGGCGCGCATCTACCGCGTCCGCCACGAGGGGCGGGACGTGGGCGTGGGAGCCGCGCTGGCCCCTTGGAGGGAAGAGGTGCTGCGGCGGATGGGACCTGTGCTGCGCCGCAAGGCGCCGCCCCGCCGGGACGAGCTGGTGCCCCTGGCGCGCGACTTCCGGGATGCCACGCGGCGGGAGCGGGACGCGCTGCTTGCGCGCCACGCGCACCGGCTGCCGCGCGAGGCAATTCTCCGGGAGCTCACGCACAAGGCGCTGGTGGTGGTGTCCGGCGGGGGAGGCGGCAGCGGCTACGTGTACCTGGGGGTGCTCTCGCTGCTGGAGGAGCACGGCCTTCGCCCGTCGCTGCTGGCCGGGACCTCCATGGGGGCCATCCTGTCGCTGTTCCGCTCGCGCTCCGCCCACTTCGATCAAGCGGACGTCATCAACATCATCCGGGGGCTGTCATGGCGGAAGCTGTTCCGCGCGGTCTCCACGGAGAACCGGTACGGGCTCCCGGCGGCGCTGCGGCTGTACCTGCGCGCGGGGATTGGCCGGTACTTCAACTCGGGCCCCGGCGAGCCGGGGACGCGGCTCTCCTCGCTGCAGGTGCCCACGCTGGTGGCGGTCAGCGGCATCCGGCGCGGCATGCTCCCCCACCCCTTGGAGTTCTACGAGCAGCTGCTCGGCCCCTCCCCGCTGTCCCTGGCCAACCCGGTGGCACTGGCGGGCCGCGTGCAAGGGGCGCTCTCCGCGCTGTCCGAGCTGTTCAACCGGCCGGAGGTGATGGTCAAGCTGCACCTGGGGCTGGACGCGGACACCCGCGAGTTCGACGCGCTCGACGCGGCCGGGTTCTCGTCCGCCTTGCCCGGCGTCATCCACTACGACGTGCTGCGCGAGGACCTCCGCATGCGCGCCATGTTGGACGGGCTGTTCGAGAGCCGACAGCTGTTCCGGCTGGTGGATGGCGGGCTCACGGACAACCTGCCGGTGAAGGCGGCGTGGCGGGCGGTGCAGAAGGGGGCCATCGGC
>Ga0214921_10007747_pt1 | contig 14193 bp, 11 predicted proteins | sample LL1505_MetaG_FD_177992 | JGI IMG/M metagenome (GOLD analysis project Ga0214921, IMG submission 177992) | Freshwater microbial communities from Lake Lanier, Atlanta, Georgia, United States - LL-1505 | ecosystem: Environmental > Aquatic > Freshwater > Lake | place: USA: Georgia | collected... | reverse complement strand
GAACAAAAACACTAGCAAGTACAATTCCAAATCCAACCCCTCCATAATAAATACCCAATATCCAACCAGATCGCTGCGGATGCAATGTACTTACCTTTGCTGCCAATGCTCCTCCACCAACGAAAACCCAAGTACTTGTTGTACCGACTAAAAAACGGATAGCGAGTAAAGGTGTGATGTCTGTAAAAAAACCAGTCAACGCAATCAGACAAATTGTCGCAAAAGTACTCCAAAGAAATACTTTATTTAAAGCCACTCTCTCAAATACCCAATTACAGGTGAGTGCACCTACTAAATAGCCAATGGCATTGGCGGTATTCATATTCCCGGAAATAAAATAACTCCAGTGCAAGTCTTCGCGCATCAGGGGTAAAAATAAGGTGTAGGAAAAACGCGAGATTCCAATAGCGATAGTAGCTCCCAAGGCTAGGGCAATCGAACACCAAATCGGATATTGTTGCTGAAATTTAATAGAATTGTGCATTAACCAATACAATAACAAATTATTCTCGCTACAAGACCTATATTATCCATGAGCAACTCTCCAAAAGACCCTACATCGCAAGAATATGATGTTTTACAAACTTTTTTATTTGAAAAGAGTCAAGTTCGCGGGGAGATTGTTCGCTTAGGGTCCTCGTGGCAAACGATTCAGCAACGTAGAGCTTACCCTCCAGCCATTAAACGCCATTTGGGCGAAATGGTCGCTGCTGGGGCATTACTGAGTGCTACTTTAAAATTTAATGGCACTCTCATTATTCAAGCCCAAGGTACTGGAATCGTTCGTCTACTCGTTGTGGAATGTAATGCAAACTTAGGTTTGCGAGCAACGATTAAATTAGCACCCCATATCGATGGATCTCTCATCGATGAGCAAATATCATTGGCTGAGTTGATTAATCCGGATGGTCTAGGCAAACTTGCGATTACGCTCGATCCCTCCAACCGTGGTGAAGGTCAGCAAGCTTACCAGGGTATTGTGCCCTTAATTCACCAAGGTAAACCGGTCGAGACAATGGCGCAAGCAATGATGGCCTACATGCATCACTCAGAACAACTAGAAACCCATATCTCCCTATCCTGCAATGATCAATTTGCTAGCGGTATTTTGATTCAAAAACTACCCCAAATGGGTGGTAAAGTACTTGAAAATATTGCTCAAGAAGAATTATTGGATGACTGGCATCGTTTCAACTTGCTAGTGAATACGGTTTCTGACGAAGAAATGTTAAGCACTTCTCCTGATATCTTGATGCAACGCCTGTTTTCTGTAGAAGCGAATGATCAAAAGGTCATGGCGTTTGAACCACGTCCGGTCCATTTTGAATGTCAATGCTCCAGAACTCGAGTGGGCAATATGCTCCTCATGTTAGGTCATGCTGAAGTGCTGAGTATTTTGGAAGAACAACATCAAGTAGAAACCACCTGCGATTTTTGTGGTGAAGTCTATCTATTTGATCCTGTTGATTGTGAACAACTTTTTAAAGCTCAAAATTTACTTGATGGTATGCGCCCTGCTCAAGGCAAACATTAGAAATTATTGAACTACTTTTTCAGTAGAAGCTTCTTTTTCTTTAGCAGAGCTTGTTGTTGGTTTTGCTTTATTGACTTTAGTGTCTTTCGCTGAACTAGTATCCTTGATAACTTCTTCTTTCTTTTCAGGCTTCGGCTTAGTCACAGCCTTCGGCAATTCCTCATCGGTTTGTACAATTTGAATCATGGTTTCATTTTCTTTAACCATGCCGTGTTCAATTCGTGCACGCTCTTCTACTGCCCGTGTACCTTGACGTAAATCACTCACATCACCCGCCAATTTGTTATTACGATTTTCTAATTGACTATTTTTCGCTTGATGTGCCTGAACTTCTTTATCCATTTGATAGACATGCAACAACCCACCTTTACCAATCCATAATGGGTACTGGATCGCAATGAGTAATCCTAGAAGTCCATAAACAATATAGCGCAATTAGTAACCTAAATTATAAAAAGTAGATTTACCTGGATAAGAAGCAACATCACCTAAGTCCTCTTCAATACGGAGTAATTGATTATATTTAGCAATACGATCTGAGCGAGACAGTGATCCAGTTTTAATTTGACCAGCATTCAGACCCACTGCAATATCAGCAATCGTAGTATCTTCAGTTTCACCAGAGCGATGACTAATGACGCTCGTGTAATTAGCACGCTTAGCCATTTCAATCGCAGCAAAGGTTTCTGTAAGAGTTCCAATTTGATTAATCTTGATTAAGATTGAATTCGCAATACCTTTTTGGATACCCTCTTTTAGGATCTTCGTATTGGTCACGAATAAATCATCACCGACCAACTGGATCTTACTTCCTAAGCGTTGCGTCAGTGTCGCCCATCCTTCCCAGTCACCTTCATGCATGCCATCTTCAATAGAAACAATCGGAAACTTATCAGCTAAGTTTCCTAAGTAATCGGTAAACTCGCTCGAACTTAATTGCAAACCTTCACCAGCCAAATGGTATTTACCATCCTTATAAAATTCACTAGCAGCACAATCTAGGGCCAATAAAACATCTTCACCTGGACGATATCCGGCTTTTTCAATCGCTTGCAAGATCGTATTTAAACACTCTTCATTACTTTTAAAGTTTGGAGCAAATCCACCTTCATCACCAACTTGTGTTGGCATATTTTGATCGTGAATAATTTTCTTGAGAGCATGGAACACTTCTGCACCACAGCGCAGTGCTTCTCTAAAACTAGTCATGCTCACCGGCATGATCATGAATTCTTGAATATCTAAACTATTATTGGCATGCGCACCACCGTTCACAATATTCATCATCGGTACGGGTAACTGCATCGCACCAGACCCACCAAAGTAACGATAAAGTGGCAATCCAGCTTCTTCAGCGGCTGCTCTTGCAACTGCCATAGAAACTGCTAATGTCGCGTTCGCACCTAAACGTGCTTTATTATCAGTGCCGTCCAAATCAATCAAGGTGCGGTCCAAGAAAGCTTGTTCAGATGCATCTAAACCCATGATGGATTCAGCGATTTCCGTATTGATGTTATCAACCGCACGTCTCACGCCTTTGCCAACATATCTTCCAGGCTCACCATCGCGTAGCTCGATTGCTTCTCTTGAACCTGTCGATGCACCTGACGGTACAGCAGCTCGTCCCATGACTCCTGACTCTAATAAGACATCACACTCAACAGTGGGGTTACCACGGGAATCTAAAATTTCACGGCCAATAATGTCAACAATTGCACTCATGCTTTTCTTTCAAAAATAATAGGTAATTTAATTGATTTCAAAATGATCTTCTAAAAACTGACCAGGCGCTTTCACGAGTTGATCAATTCCTTTTAAAGACTCAAGTAATTCTTTCATTTTATGCAGCGGCACCGCATTCGGTCCATCCGACATGGCATTCGCTGGATCTGGATGCGTTTCCATAAAAATACCACTAATACCAACCGCAATCGCTGCTCTAGCGAGGACTGGAACAAACTCACGCTGACCACCACTACTTGTTCCTTGACCACCAGGGAGTTGCACTGAATGGGTTGCATCAAAAACTACTGGGGCTTGTGTTTGGCGCATAATCGCCAAACTTCTCATATCCGAGACTAAGTTGTTGTAGCCAAAACTAACGCCGCGTTCACAAGCCATAAAGTTGTCCTCAGGAAGACCAGCCAATTTAGCAGCTACTCTAGCTTTGTTAATCACATTGATCATGTCACCCGGCGCTAAAAACTGACCTTTTTTAATATTAACTGGCTTACCACTTTGGGCACAAGCATGAATAAAGTCTGTTTGACGGCATAAGAAAGCCGGTGTTTGAATCACATCCACAACTTCACAAACGGGCTTAATTTCATCAATCGCATGAATATCGGTTAGTACATTTACTCCTATTTGCTTTTTGACCGTCGCTAAAATCTCTAATCCCTTTTCCATCCCTAAACCACGATAAGATGTGCCAGAGGAACGATTCGCTTTATCAAAGGATGATTTATAAATAAACGGAATACCAAGCTGAGTGGTTATTTCTTTTAAAGCCCCTGCTGTATCAAGTGCCATTTGCTCAGACTCAATGACACAGGGTCCAGCAATTAAAAAAAAGGGGTGATGAAGTCCAATTGGATAACCGCAAAGTTTCATACTGTTTCCTTTTCAGAAACGGTTACACCAGAATGCATCAGTGCCGCTCCAACAAATGCGTTGAATAATGGATGTCCATAGCGCGGTGTAGAGGTAAATTCAGGATGAAACTGCACGCCAAAGAACCAAGGGTGCATCGCTTGTGGGAGCTCCATCATTTCCGGTAACTCTTCAGAAGGTGTTCTTGCTGAAATCACCATTCCTGCAACCTCTAACTGATCAACGTAGCCATTGTTAACTTCATAGCGGTGACGGTGACGTTCATTCACTTCAGAGCCATAAATTTGCGCAGCCATGGTGCCGGGTTTAATAGGGCATTTTTGTGAGCCAAGTCGCATGGTGCCTCCAAGGTCTGAATCATCCGTCCTTGTCTCTAATGTACCATCACGATTTTTCCACTCGGTAATGAGTGCTACAACTGGATGCTCAACCTGCTCATCAAATTCAGTACTATTTGCATTTTTAAGGCCAACGACATTTCGGGCAAATTCAATCACCGCGAGTTGCATGCCTAAACAAATCCCTAAATAAGGTATTTTGTTATTGCGCGCATACTCAATCGCCATAATCTTTCCTTCGGTTCCACGCTTTCCAAATCCACCTGGAACTAAAATGGCATCTAAACTAGCCAATGAATCAACACCGTCTTCTTCAATCAACTCAGAATCTAAATACTTAATGTCAACTTGAGCTTGATGATGAATCCCTGCATGTCTTAAAGCTTCAATTAACGATTTATATGACTCCGTTAAATCAACATACTTACCAACCATACCAATAGTGATGTGATGTTTTGGATGTTCCATCCGCGCCACTAAATTACTCCAAACTGACAGGTCTGCTGGGGGAGGATTTAAATGTAGCTCTTTACAAATGATGTCATCTAAACCTTGCTCTTGGAGCATTTGTGGAATCTTGTATATTGTATCTACATCCCAAACCGAAATCACAGCTTCTTCTCGCACATTGGCAAAAAGAGAAATTTTTGCTGTTTCTTCATCTGGAATCGGGCGATCCGCACGGCATAACAATGCGGTTGGAATAATCCCGATTTCGCGTAATTTTTGAACTGAGTGTTGGGTAGGCTTGGTTTTTAATTCTCCGGCACTGGCAATATAAGGAACCAATGTCAAATGAATAAACGCTGTATCACCGCGGTCTTTTCGAAGATTCATTTGCCTGGCAGCTTCCAAGAATGGCAAGGACTCAATGTCACCTACGGTGCCACCGATTTCACAAATCGCAACATCGGCTTGACCGTGATGACTATCTGCAGCACCACGTTCTATAAATGCTTGAATTTCATTCGTAATATGCGGAATCACTTGAACGGTTTTTCCTAAGTATTCGCCCCGGCGCTCTTTTCGAATCACAGAGTCGTAAATTTGGCCTGTCGTGAAATTATTGCTTTTGCGCATTTTGGCAGAAACAAAACGCTCATAATGACCAAGATCAAGGTCGGTTTCAGCGCCATCTTCAGTAACAAATACCTCTCCATGCTGAAATGGACTCATGGTGCCTGGGTCAACGTTTATGTAGGGATCTAATTTTAAGAGGGTGACTTTTAGGCCGCGAGATTCAAGAATCGCAGCCAAGGATGCGGCTGCAATTCCTTTCCCGAGGGAAGAAACTACACCGCCTGTAACGAAGACAAATTTGGTCATCGCATAAGCTCTATTGGTAATACTGAATTATATACAAGACTTGTTGCATTTACGAAAAATTCGAATTACTTATCCGCCAAGGGATATTTTTCACTCCGGAAAACACTTGTCTTTTTTTCTCAAATGCATGTGCTACTTGATAGAGAAGGTATTCATCATGATATTGACCAGCAATTTGAAGGGCTAAAGGCATACCATTAACACCAAACCCCATAGGTAAGCTGATAGCAGGGTGACCAGTTATACTATACAACCGATTACAGGTACTCCTTGCCCCGGTTGGATGCTCATACAAATCAGCCATCGATTGGGCAGGTGCCTCACGCCCAACCGAAACAATGATATCTACAAAGGAGTCTTGCTGACGATTTAGGACTTGTGTTAACTGCTCAGCATAACTTTGCGCTACTTGAATGGCATCTTGATAATTGATCTGACTTACCTTACTGGCTAATTCTAGTTTTTTTTGCAACCCCACTCCAAGGTTTTCTTTTTGTGCTTCATAAAAACTTCTTAATTCCTGCCATCCTTCATAATTGATGATGGTATTAGCAACCTGAGCAATCGTATTTAAATCAGGCAGTTCGATTGGTACTATTTGTGTGTCTAGTGTTTTAAAAAGTTCGAGGGACTCCAAAAAAGTCTTTCTGACCTCTTCTGTGATGTCAGGACTCTCTAGATGACGAAAATCAACCCCCACACGAATTCCAGATAATTCAGATCGTAATTCATTTAAAAAAGCCTGATAATCTGACCCTAATATTGCACACAGCATAATCAAGTTATCACGCACATTCCGAGTAATAATGCCAACAGTGTCTAAACTTGGGGCCAATGCTATCAAGCCTTCTTTAGATATGAGATCTCTAGTAGGCTTTAGCCCAACTAAGCCACAGGCAGCCGCTGGGTGGCGCGCTGACCCTCCAGTATCCGAAGCAGTGGCTGCATAGCAGTAACCTGCGGCAACTGCGGTTGCCGACCCACTGCTGGAGCTACCTGGCATGTGATCAAGATTCCAAGGATTGCGCGCTGCAGGGAAAAAGTCGACTACAGATGGAGATCCAAAAGCGAATTCATGACAATTGGTCTTCCCAATCGAAATCGCACCAGCGTTCTCTAATACTTGAACAATATGGGCATTTATGTCTGGCTTAAAGTTACTCAGCACTCCCGAGCCAGCAGTGGTTCGCACGCCAGCTGAGAGGAAAACGTCTTTATGCGCAATCGGAATCCCTGCTAATACACCCAACTGCTTCTGTGAACTTCTTGCTTGATCAATTTGCTGAGCTTTAGATAAAGCCTCTTCTTTAGTGAGCGTAATCAGTCCATGTAAATCTGCATCTTTTTGAAGCACGATGGCAAAAGCACGTTCGATTAACTGCATGGCACTGATCTGCCCACTCTTGAGGGCAATCAATGCCTCTTCAAGAGTTTCCAGAGCGTTCACGCTTGCCATGCGATCAATTTAGATTTTTTTCTGTGTTGATTCATACCAATCGCAAATTTGCGTACCATTCCAAAATACGACACCTGGTAAATTACGCAAATACTCGAGCATCATCTCAAAATATTTAATACGATGGGTCGCCCCTGTAATGTATGGATGTACGCCGAAGGCTAAGATCTTGGCTCCCTGTGATGACTCTGCCAAAACTCTCTCAATCGAATCCTTCATCCGAATCAACATGGCATCGGAGTCTTGTAAATTGGTTAACATAATTGCAATGTCATTAAGCTCAACTGTATAGGGAACAGAAACTAAGGGACCATGTTTTGTCTTGACCATTTGCGGCTGATCATCTAAAACCCAATCACCAAACCACCGAAAGCCTGCTTCCTTTACATAATCGAGTGTGGCAAATGTTTCACTTCTGCCAGGTCCAAGCCAACCTTGAGGCTTGTTTCCAGAGAATTTTTCAATCACTTCGATGGTATGGGCAATCATGGCCCGTTGATCAACAATTTTTTGTATCGGAATTTGTTCATAGCAATGTGCCATGATTTCCCAACCATGATCTAAAGCCGTTTGAGGTACAAGTGGCCTGGTTTCACAAACCTTTGCATTTAGTGACATAGTTGCTTGAATATCATATTTTTTGAATGCTTCAAAAATGCGCCAAATACCAACCCGCATACCATATTCATGCCAAGTCCAATTCGGTACATCAGGAATCGGTGGCACCCCCCCTGGGGGTGGTGAGGCGGTCCGGGGCATCGGTCGAGTAATGTCCCACTCTTCGATATTGACCACGGGCCAAACTACAACTTTAGCGTTACCGGGGAGTTGTAATGGTTCACGGGTAATGATAGGACTGTAGTCAATCCGCTCATGTGGCTTCATTGCAGTAGCTTCTTCTTGTAAGAAAGTTTGAGTTGGTTCTGTCATATTTATTTTGATTTATATTAAGTCATGGTTTTCACTAATATAATGGAATTTATTCATTAAAAACAAATTTCTCTAAAGGAATCAGATATGAGACATCTAGCAACCCTTTCATTGTCCAAGATTGTATTGTTATTAGGCCTCTGTCTAACTTTATTCAACACCCCGAGCTACGCTCAAGGCTATCCGAAGAAAAATATTGTCATTGTGGTGCCTTTTGGTCCTGGTGGCTCAGCTGATTTAATGGCTCGTACCTTTGCTCAATATTTAGAAGCAGCTCTGAAGCAAACGGTGATTGTAGATAACAAGCCCGGTGCAGATGGGATGGTAGGTACGGAGTTTGTCAAAAACGCTGCTCCTGATGGTCATACCTTGTTACTTACCACCAATACAACCATGGCTGCTAATTCGGTATTTTATAAAAAAATATCCTACGAACCTTTCAAAGATTTTGACCATATTGGCCTCTTTGGACAAGCTGCCTCCGTTGCCATCGTCCCGAAAGATTCGCCTCTCAATACAATTGCTGATCTAGTTGCAGCAACAAAGGCTGCTCCAGATAAGTTTTTTTATGGTCATTACAATTCTGCATCACGGATGACGGTAGAAATGCTCAAAACGCGAACTGGTGCCAAGTTAACCCCGATTCCCTATAAGGCTGTCGGCACAGCTCTTCAAGACTTTTACGGCGGACAAACCCAAGTCCTATTTATTGAGTATCCACCTGCAAAAGCTCAAATCGCTGGAGGCAAGATTAAGGCTCTTGGGGTTACAGGCTCTACACGTTTTAGAGAATGGCCACAAATTCCAGCGATTAATGAAACCTATCCTGGCTATGAACTTGGTTTTTATCTTGGGCTTGGCGCACCTGCAGGACTTCCAGCGGATGTCCTACAAACTTTAACAAATACTCTCGAAACGGCTCTGAAAGATCCTGCTTTTATAGCAAAGGTGAATAATTTAGAGCTCGATCCCGGCAAGCTTAATCGCGAACAATACCTGAAATTTATGCGCAATGAAAAAGATCGCTGGGCAAAAATTGTTCCTGAAGCAGGGATTCAACCAGAATAAGTTTTTCTCTTTAAAATAAATTTTACTTACTTTAAGAAAGTTAACAATGCGTCTAGGATATTTCACTATGCCACTCCACCCTCTTCATCGGGATGGCACAGATACTTTACATGAAGATCGTCAAACCATCATTCATGCAGATCAACTCGGTTTTTATGATGCTTTTGTTGGCGAACATTTAACTGATCAGGCAGAAAACGTCACGAACAGTATGATTTTTCTAGCTACGCTGATTTTTGAAACAAAAAATATTAAATTAGGTACTGGTACATCCAATTTATCACACGCACACCCAACACTGATTGCTGCTCAAGCAGCGATGTTTGATCGTTTAGCCAAAGGTCGTTTTGTCTTTGGTATTAGCCCAGGCGCCTTGGCATCTGACGCTGAAGCTTTGGGTATATTAAGCGAAGATCGTGGCAAAATATTTGCCGAAGCAATCGATGTGATTTTAAAAATTTGGGAGGGAGAACCACCATACAATATCGATCTGCCAGATAACCGCTTTAAAGTAAGTGTTCAAAATACCCAAGTATTAGAAATTGGTCGAGGTTACATGATGAAGCCATACCAACAACCTCGTCCAGAGATTGTTGGTACTGTCGTTGCACCATTTTCTAAAGGTGTGATTGCCATGGGTAAGAGGGATTTTCATCCGATGTCCGCAAACTTCCTTCTCAGAAACTGGTTGCCTTCTCACTGGAAAAACTACTCAGAAGGTAAAGAATCTGTTGGTGAAGTCGCTCAAGTAAAAGATTGGCGTGTTGCTCGTACTGTTTTTGTTGGTGATACTTCAGCAATTGCAAAATCTTATGGCAAAGACAATGCCGATAGCCCATACCGCTATTACTACAAACAAATGCTCACTAAGATGAAGTTATCCAATCGTCACGTCATTTTTAAGAAAAGCCAAGAAGCTGATGATAGTACGATTTCCTTAGATGGTATTTTGGATGACTTGGTCATTTCCGGCACAGTCAATGAGGTGGTCGATCAAATTCTTGCGATGCAAGAAGAAGTCGGTAACTTTGGTGAGATTGTGTATGCTGGAATGGATCTAGTCGACCCTGTTTTAGGAAGAAGATCCATGGAACTAATGGCTCACGAAGTAATGCCACGTGTAAATGAAGCGATGGGTCTTGGATACGTTACTAATGCGGATGCAAAAAACTAAGGTTTTGATGTTTCATTTCTGAACTTTTGGATTCTGAACTGATCACCTTTGGTGCTCCAAATCTGCGCTCCAGTTTGTACCGTATCAAATAAATCAATTTCCCCGTCTTGATATCTTTTGACGATATCTGGATGGGGATGTCGGTAGCGGTTTTTATACCCTGTTTGCGAAAATGCAAATTCTGGGTCTAAATATTCTAAAAAACTAGGCGTTGATGATGACTTACTGCCATGATGTGGCGCCATGAGAATCAAATTTCGTCTTTGAATTGTTTGTAAATGGGCTTGACTTTCTATCAATCGTTCAACAATCAGTCGCTCCGCATTTTTTTCTATATCCCCTGTTAACCAAATCGAGTGATGGGAGTTACGCACTTCAATCACACAACTCATATCATTGGGCTTAGTACTTTTGTATTGAGACTTCAGGTCTTCTTGAAGCTGAGGATGCCAAACATAAAAGTCAATTCCATCCCAATGCCAAGACTGACCTGCTTGGCATTTTTCAAGAAATACCTTATTTTTGGAGAAATATTGTTGCGCCTGATGATCCGGCGAGATTGATCCCATTGCGTTTTGAATAGGGAAATTTTCTAAAAGATACCTTAGGCCTCCAATATGGTCAGCATCTTGATGACTGATCACCAATTGATCAATTTTTCTTACCCCCTGCGCTTTTAAATGCGGAATAATAACTTTTTCTCCAGGGTCAAACTTCCCAAAACTAATAGGTCCCGTATCAAAAAGTAAGCTATGCGACTTCGTTTGGATCATTACAGCATTCCCTTGCCCGATATCCCAAACGGTCATCTCTACTTCCCCTTTAGGTATCCGACCTAGTAGATATTCCTTCGGAATAAATAAAGTCAAACATATCATTAAACCAAGTATTCTGGATTTCCAAGATTCAATGAGTATTCCTGGTCGAATACAAATGATTACCCCTAACAAAGACAACAGTAAATGCCACCCTGATGGCTTAGCGCCAGAAATTGATGACCACTCCATTTGGCCTAATGGGCGAATCAAGATCATCAATATCGAAAAAATTGTATGGGCAATCCATAAAAAAACATCTCCAAAAAACCATGGTGAAAATGCACCCAACATGGCAAATGGTGTGACCAAAAAACTCACAACAGGAATTGCTATTGCATTGGCAATGGGTGAAATCAAGGAGATTTGATAGAACCAATATAAGGTCAGTGGGATTAATGCGATGGTTACTACTGCTTGAACTCTCGTAGCCTCGCCAAAGGATTTTTTTAATTTTTGAATAAAAAATAAATCGATATCAATCACCTGTTGTTGATTCTGTGGCATGGCAAAGATCATTGCCATAACTGCACCGAACGACAACCAAAATCCAGGTGAATAAACTGCCCAAGGATGACATGTCAATACCAGAAATAATGCCCAAAGCCATACATCCATCATATGTAAATTTCGACCAAGATACATTCCCAAAGCTGCTATACCAACCATGAAGGTCGTTCGTTGAGCTGGTATCTGAAACCCCGCTAACCAGGTATACACAAACGCTGTTAAAAACCCTATACAACTTGCGATATATGGGGCGGGTTGCCAATAGATGAGTCGCGTTTGTTTGACCAATAATACGCTTATCCATGCTCCAAACCCAGCCAACATCGTTACATGTAATCCCGAAATTGAAATAAGATGTCCGATTCCAGTTTGTGCAAACACTTTCCAATCTTCTGGATGAATCATCTGCTGATCACCGATAACTAGTGCTGCAATAACTCCAGCGTATTGGGCATCTGTACCTAAAGAGTTCTGGATTTTTTGGCGAATATAAAAGCGTAATAATTCAAAGGTAGTTTTAAAGTCATGGTGTTCGGATTTTAATAAGCGCGCTCCACCTTTTTGAATAACTCCCTGTGCATCATAATTTTGGATATACATCCACTCTTCCACATCAAATCCATAAGGATTTTTAAGTCCATGAATTTGTTTTAATTTAACCTTCAACTCCAAATACTGCCCTGGTTTAAATACTTGAACAAGATCTTTTGATGGATATAGTAATGAAACACGCCTTGGAAAATGTTGATCATTCTCCATTGTTTGCTTTACATATGGGATTTCCCAATGAGTTATCTGAAAGCCAAATTGAACTGATTTTTCTAAAACTCGTGGTAATTCATCAATAAATCCTTTAATGATGATGGGCCTTCCCTCGAATTGAGCACTTAATTTCTGTTGCGGTTTATCTGCTTTCAAATACTCTACCCAGTAAAAACCCGCGCTCGCAATGCAACAAGAACAAAGAATATAAAAAAATATTGGTTTGAGTTGAAAATTTTTACTCATGTAATGGAGCAGATAAACCAAGCCTGTTATTCCAAATGGCAGGAATAAGTCCCATGGAACATGCGTTTGATCAAGAAATAAAGAAAATAATTCCCCGGCAATCCATGCCGTAATCAGTAATCGCATAATAATTTAAAGAAAGTGTCTGGTGCGTGGTAATACGCGTTTGATATTTTCTTGATTGGCTCTGGCTAAAGTCTCAAGGTCTATCGATCTTTCTTGTGCAAAGGCCTCAGCAATTCGGGGTAAATAAGCTGGTTCGTTTCTTCTGTGATCCTTATCCATTAACCAAGATGGCGGTATATCTGGACTATCCGTTTCGAGTACATAAGCATCCATTGGATATTCTTTTGCTAACCTTCTAATTTGTAGTGATCTCTCATAAGTGATAGTTCCACCAAAGCCCAGTGCAAAATTGAGTTTAAGAAAATTTTCAGCTTGAACAAAGCTTCCATTAAAAGCATGAGCAATACCTCCGGATACTGGAATCATTCTTAATCTTTTTAAAAGTTGGTCTTGCGATTGACGAACATGCATCACAATAGGTAAATCAAAATCTTTCGCGATTTTTAATTGCTCCTCAAAAAACCATTCTTGTTTTTTATTGTCTAAAAAATCGACAAAATAATCTAATCCAATCTCACCAACAGCAACCATTCTTGGATGGTCAATATATTTTTCAATCGCATCTCTTGTTGCAGTAATGTCAGATTCGACGGCTTCATTGGTATATAACGGATGAATTCCTAAGGAGAAACAGATTTGCGGAATAAGTCCACTCCACTGATCAACAATACTCACCACTTTGGCATAATCTGCAACTCGCACAGCCGGGATTAAGATTCCAGTGACACCCTGCTCTGCTGCTCTAGCAAGCACTAGAGACAAATCTTCTTTAAATTCTGGAGCGTCCATATGGCAATGGGTATCAAACCACATGGTCTATCCGTATTTAACGTCTTCAGTCACATCAATTAAACCACCTTGTGTCAACTTCAAAATGCGATCACAACGTTTTGCGCGAAGTGGATCATGGGTCACAATCACAAATGCAGTCCTCAAACTCTGCGCAACGGTCATCATTAAATCAAATACTTGATCGGCTGTATGCGTATCGAGATTACCTGTAGGCTCATCAGCCAAAACACAACTTGGGTTACCTACTAAAGCTCTAGCGACAGCTACCCGTTGCCTCTCTCCACCTGATAGCATCGCGGGAGTATGCTCTAGGCGGTTTACAAGTCCTACTTGCTCAAGCATAGTCTTTGCCATAGCAAATGCTTGTTTGCGTCCAAAGCCTCGAATCCGAATTGGCATGGCCACATTTTCAAGAGCAGTAAATTCTGGTAAAAGATGATGAAATTGGTAAATAAATCCTAATTGTTGGTTTCGTAATTGATTCCGAGAAACTTCATCTATAT
>Ga0214921_10007746_pt1 | contig 14194 bp, 14 predicted proteins | sample LL1505_MetaG_FD_177992 | JGI IMG/M metagenome (GOLD analysis project Ga0214921, IMG submission 177992) | Freshwater microbial communities from Lake Lanier, Atlanta, Georgia, United States - LL-1505 | ecosystem: Environmental > Aquatic > Freshwater > Lake | place: USA: Georgia | collected... | reverse complement strand
TAACCATCCGACGATTGCGCGTCCTTTGTTACCCGGCTTTAAAACAGTGCTTGCTGATCCATCATTAACAGCGAGTGGTTGGGCATAGGTTGTCATGCCGCACTACCTTTCAGAGAGTTAAGGTAAATTTGATATTCAGCTGGAGTTACGACTTTTACAGTAAATAACATCTGAGAGTGATTCCGACCGCAGAGGATGTTACAACGGCCTGGATACGAACCTAATTTATTCGCGGTAAATTCAAATTGATTATCGACACTTGGCAAGTTTTGCATTTGCATCATAAATGCGGGCACCCAGAAACCATGCACCACATCACTTGCAGTTAAAGTTAAACGAACGCGCTCACCTTGAGGTACATAAAGTGTTGGTGGCGCTTTCGGCGATCCCGTAACAGTTGCATTATTGGCTTCTTTATAAGAGAACTGCCAAGACCATTGGAATCCATTTACTTTAATTTCATGCATCGCCACACCAGGTGGTGAGATCTTGGTAATCGCAGATTGATCTCTTGCAGTGAAGAAAAACAGAACTGCCACAATCAAGAATGGAATCGCGGTGTAAATCAGTTCGAGTGGTAAGTGATAACGAGTCTGTACCGGCAAAGTTTCATCTTTGCGCTTAAATCTAAATGCAGCCCACAAAATTAAAAATGCAGTGAATCCACCAACAATAAAAGCTGCGATCCACGAGGTTTGCCAAAGGTTTAGCGAGCGATCATTGATATCAGTTACATTTCTTGGAAAACCTAATGCTGGCAACTCTGCACTTGAGCAACCTGAGAGTGCGAATCCAATTACAAGCAGTCCCCACACTGGAGCAAAACGACGGGATTTGCTCTTGCTAACTCTGCTTGGAAGGGGCATTGGGCAAGGATAGTGCCCGACTTCGCATGATTTGCAGCACGGCAGTAGCGTTCTCCTCGTGGGGATCATCACAGCCGGGAAATATGAGGGCCAACACCCTCTGCATCCCAAAGCGCGCCAAATCTTGCTTGATGCTTTTGACCAAGGATGGGCAGATCCAGCCCAAATCTCCGCTCAAGGACGCCAAGCCCAAGCACTTTTGCTTCAAGCACGTGAATCAATCGCCAAATCTCTGGGTTTGCAAGCAAGTGAGATCGAACTGTGGGGCGAACCAGAGTTGATCTCCCCCGTCGCCATTTGGGGCGCACCTGGCTTTGGGTCTGCACCTTTTATATATGGAGCGACCGAGCGATCAGAGATAATCGGAATGCGGGCCAAATCAAAACAATCTTTTGAGATCTCGGTCGATCTTGATGGCGCTATTGATGTCGAACTTTTGACTCAAACTTTGCAACCAAATTCAATCGTGGCAATCCAAAGTGCAAATATTGAGACCGGTGTTATTCAAGATGTGAAAGCAATATCAAAATCAGTGGTCGCACAAAATGCACATCTACATATCGATGCAACGGCCTCCGGTGCGCGTTTTGTAAAACCTTCCTATTGGTCAACTTTGCATTTTGATGCTCGATCTTGGAACGGTCCATCTGGTGTGGGCGTATTTGCATTAAAAAACGGCGCACGTTGGTCAAATCCACTCCCACATACCAAACCAACACGCGCTCCAAATAGTTTCTCTATTCCACTGGCACTAGCCGCAGCTGGAGCACTTGAGCATTGGATTGCTGATGAGGCTGCAAACTCTGCTCGGCTAAAATCATTAATCGAGCGAATTCGTAATCATGTTAAACAAACAATTTCTGATGTAGATATAGCCGGAAATGTACAATCGACTTTGCCAAACATTATTTCCTTGTCATTTTTAAATGTATCAAGTGAACAATTAGTAGCCGCCCTCGAGGTCGAAGGATTCTCAGTTGCCTCAGGTTCGGCTTGTGTTGCATCCGCTCTAGAACCAAGCCACGTACTTAAGGCTATGGGGTTATTAACTCATGGCAATATGCGCATTAACTTAAATCACGATGTGCAAGATGGCGAGATAACGAAATTGTTGGCACTTCTTCCGGGCATAATTTCAAAGCTGCGTGAAAACTAAAATGGTTCAGGAACTAGATTGTCGTGGCAAGAGATGCCCATTACCGATTATCGAATTAAGTAAAAAAATCAAAGAGTCTGAAGTGGGGCAAGAAGTACTTTTACTTTCAGATGACCCTGCAACCGCTGCTGATTTAAGCGCATGGGCTCGAATGACCGGAAATGAATTTAAGTTTGTTTCGGAAGATAATTTCTTAATTACTAAATCTAATTAATACTTAATTAAAAATAGCGGCTAACTCCAAAGCAGCACTTTGACCATATGCGGCTTCAAATCGCGATAAGAACTCTGCTGAGGTAAATCGATACTCCTGTGTTCCTTTTGTCTCCACAACGTAAGTTGCCAACATTGCACCGATTTGACCGCAACGCTCTAATGAGAAGTTGTGGTTTAAGCCCGTAAGGAAACCAGCACGGAATGCATCACCAACCCCTGTTGGATCAACTTTGCCATTTTCTTTTGGCACTGGGATTTCAATTGGAGCAAAGTTTTTAGAATCTATGCGTGCACCTTTTGAACCGCGAGTAATTACTCTCATCTCGACCCGGTCCAAAACTTCCGCTTCACTCCAACCGGTTTTTTGCAATGCAAGAGCCATTTCATACTCATTTAAGAATAAATATTTTGCCCCATCAATCAAAGTTTTAATGACTTCGCCATCTAACCGAGCTAGTTGTTGTGACGGATCTGCAGCAAAATCCACTCCACGATGTCGGCACTCCTCTGTATGTCGCACCATGGCATCTGGGTTATCAGGAGTAATTACAACTAAATCAATTCCACCGTACTTATCGATGATTGGTCCGAGTTCAATATCTCTTGCCTCACTCATTGCACCTGGATAAAAAGAAGCAATCTGATTTAACTCTTTATCGGTGGTGACCGTGAAACTTGCGGTTAATTGAGTTGTTGAAACCTTTACAGATGAAGTATCAACTCCATGCCTGGTTAACCAAGAGTTGTAATCATCCCAATCTCTACCAACAGCTCCAATCAAAATTGGAGTAAGACCAAGAACTCCCATGCCGAAAGTTATATTCGCACCAACGCCACCGCGACGCACATCAAGTTCGTCAACTAAGAAAGATAAGGAGATGTTTTCGATCGATCCTGCAACGATTGAGTCAGCGAATCGTCCCGGAAATGTCATTAAGTGATCAGTGGCTACCGAACCGGTTACCGCGATCTTCACGCGAGCTGCTCCTTGAAATTAAACAAATTAATTAAAGGAATCTCCGCAAGCACATGAGTCGCCGGCATTTGGATTGTCGATGGTGAAACCTTGTTTTTCGATGGTATCTACGAAATCAATGGTGGCACCCATTAAATAAGGAGTACTCATCTTGTCGGTAACAACAGCTACTGAACCAAATTCGCTAATTGAGTCACCTTCGAGAGCGCGGTCATCAAAATAAAGTTGGTAACGCAAACCAGAACATCCACCTGGTTGTACTGCGACACGTAATTTAAGGTCATTGCGATCTTCTTGATCTAGCAAAGCGCGCACCTTTAGCGCAGCTCCATCAGTCAAACCGATTCCTGCCGTTGAAAGATTTACCTCTGTTGTGCTCATAACGACCTCCCGTGTTGGTCTAATCGTGCCATATATGACAACCACCGGCCCACCAAAAACCTTCCCGCGCGCCTTAATGTGGCGGGGCGAGTGGCAAACCTGAGAGAATTCGGGTGTGGCTACTTCGATAACTGACCTATTACTGCTTGGCCGTGGTGTTGATTTAGCGAGCGAACGTGGCGTCTCCTGCCCAGGTGAACTTCCAGCAGTGAGTGACCCGAATTTAGTTGAACGCGCTCGTGCTGCGCGCAAAGCATTAGGTAGTCGCGCTTTTGTTCTTGGCCATCATTATCAGCGTGATGAAGTGATCGAATTTGCCGATGTCATGGGTGATTCTTTCAAACTTGCAAAAGATGCAGCGGCTAGACCTGAAGCTGAATTTATTATTTTTTGTGGTGTCCACTTCATGGCCGAAAGTGCGGATATTTTAACCAGTCCATCGCAAAAAGTTATTTTGCCGGATTTGGCAGCTGGTTGTTCTATGGCCGATATGGCTAACAGCGAACAAGTAGCGCAATGTTGGGATGCTCTTACAGCAGCCGGTATTGCAGATAAAACTATTCCAGTTACTTACATGAACTCTTCTGCTGCCATTAAAGCTTTTACTGGTGAACATGGCGGAACAGTCTGTACTTCTTCTAATGCAAAAACTGCAATGGCATGGGCTTTGGAAAAAGGTGAGAAAGTTTTATTCCTTCCCGACCAACACCTAGGTCGCAACACAGCCGTTTTGCAATTAGGACTTTCACTAGATGATTGCGCTGTTTGGAATCCATGGAAAGAAAACGGCGGACTAACTGATGCCGAAATTAAACGAGCACGAGTTCTTTTATGGCGCGGACATTGCTCTGTTCATGGACGTTTCACTCTTGATTCAGTAAATGAAGTTAGAGCTCGAATTCCAGGAGTAAAAGTCTTAGTACATCCTGAGTGTCAGCATGAAGTTGTATCTGCAGCAGATGTGATTGGATCGACTGAATCGATCATCAAGACTGTTGCCGAATCCCCCGCTGGTTCAAAATGGGCAGTTGGCACTGAGTTGAATTTGGTACGCCGATTAGCTGCCAACAATCCTGATAAAGAAGTTGTATTTTTAGATAAGACAGTTTGTTACTGCTCCACTATGAACCGAATCGATCTGCCACATTTAGTGTGGGTGATGGAATCTTTGGTACAAGGTCGATTGCTAAATCAAATAACCGTTGAACCAAAAATTGCCAAGTACGCCAAAATTGCTTTAGATCAAATGCTTGCCCTTCCTTAAAGAAATTTAGAATAGGATCAATCCATGAGCCAAAGTAACGAAAACTTAAACAACGAAACTAGTTCGGGTAAAGGTCGCCCAACACCAAAGCGTCGCGATGCCGAAGCGAGTCGTCCCCGCAGATCCTTGGCACCTGCAGTTAACAAAGCTGATCGCAAAGCACTTAAAGCACAGCAAAGAAAAAAACGTGAAGAATTGCGCGGTGCTTATATGCGCGGTGAAGAGCGAGCATTGCCAACCCGTGACAAAGGGCCAGCGAGAAAATTTGCGCGAAACTACGTTGATTCTAGGTATTCAGTGGCCGAGTTTTTTATGCCGTTACTGATGGTGGTCTTACTTCTGTCAATAATCCCAAGTGACGGAGTGAAGGTTCTGGCAACATTATTTATGTACACGGTTATTTTGGTTTCATTTGTCGATGGATTCCTCATGGGCCGAAAAATCAAAGCCCAGGTGTCCGAAAAGTATCCTGATGAAAAATTAAAAGGACTTGCAGCCTATGCATGGTTGCGAAGCACCCAAATCAGAAGATTGCGTAGCCCAGCACCTCTAGTTAAACGCGGTGAAAAGTTTAATTAAGGTCGCTTTTCCGGACTCTTGCCTTTTGCTGGATCGCGTTCAGCTAATCCACCAATTGCATCATCAATAGCTTTCATTACTGAAGGCTCCAATTTAACTCCCGCAGCTTTGACATTCTCTTTAACCTGTTTGGCTTTAGAGGCACCGATGATTGCACTTGATACGTTTTTGTTTTGTAGCACCCAAGCGATTGCTAGTTGGGCCATTGAGAGACCAACTGATTCAGCGATTGGTACAAGTTTCTGAACGCCTTCGAGAACCTCATCGCGCATCCAGCCTGAAATCATATTTGCGCCACTCTTCTTATCTGTTGCGCGTGATCCAGCAGGTGCTTTCTTTCCAGGTAAATACTTTCCGGTGAGAATTCCTTGAGCAATTGGCGACCAAACAATTTGGCCAATGCCTTCTTTCTCAGATAGCGGCACAACTTCTTTTTCAATTACGCGCCAAAGCATTGAATACTGAGGTTGGCTTGAAACAAAGCGGTCATAACCCATCGCATCTTGAATTTTCAATGCAGCAGCAATCTCACTTGCGCGCCATTCAGATACACCGATGTAATTAACTTTTCCTTGACGAATCAGATCATCAAAGGCCTTCAATGTTTCTTCAAGTGGAGTTTCGTAATCAAAACGGTGTGCTTGATAAAGATCAACGTGATCAGTTTGCAAACGCTTAAGCGAACCGTTAATTGATTCCATGATGTGCTTGCGGGATAGGCCGCGATCATTTTTTCCGGTTCCGGTTGGCCAGTACACCTTGGTGAACAGTTCATAAGATTCGCGGCGCTGACCTTTTAGCGCTTTACCAAGAACGGTCTCAGCTTTTGTTCCTGCATAGACATCGGCAGTGTCGAAGGTGGTTATGCCAGCATCAAGTGCGGCATGAACACACTTAACTGCTTCCTCAGCTTCAACTTGGGAACCGTGGGTAATCCAGTTTCCGTAAGAGATTTCAGAGACATACATACCAGTACTGCCAAGGCGTCTATATTCCATGGCCAAAAGATATGGCACTTGCCTTGCTTTTGGCTAGTCGGGGGTTAGGATCCGACTGCAGGACTAAATGAATAACAACTAAACAACAACTAAATACCTTTGCTTGATAGGGGAAGATCGGTGAAATTCCGACGCTGACCCGCAACCGTAAGTTGATTTCGCCACTGAAAATGCTGGCAATCTCAATAAGTCGGATTACCTATCAATTAAAAGTTGTATGGATACCACCCGTCGTGGTTTACGGGGCGGAGTTCCGAGTCACTTGGCTCGCGTAATTCGCCCGTCTGCTATTTATTTAGTGGGCGGTTTTTTATTGCGATAAAAGTCGGGATCGCCTTGTGGGCCCTTTTTTGAAAGGTTCACAATAAAAGATGTTGAAAAAAGTAATTCCTATGTTGTTAATTACCTTCTCTGTTGGATCCGTGGGAAACCCAATCGCACATGCGGCTAGTGATACTGGCTACCGTTATTGGGGTTATTACCAAGCAAAACCAGGTGAAAGTAAATGGACCACTGCGATGACTGGACCAACTGTAAATGTTGCAGATGGATCGGTAGAAGGATTTGCATTTACATTTGCTGGAGATGTCATTAACACCGGCGCCCCTAAAGCAGTGCCAAATTTTGAGGGCATCTGCGGTGGAACTGCTGCAGTTGCAGGCAAAAAACGAGTCGCATTAGTTGTTGAGTTTGGGCCAAAAATAATTGCCCCTAAAGGCGAGACGGCACCAAAAGCATTTAGCAAATGTGTTGTACTTCCAATGAAAGCTACTGGTTTTGATCTCTTGAATAAAGCCACCAAAATTAGAAGCAACGCTTCCGGAATGATCTGCTCTATTGCTGCTTTCCCTAAAAAAGAGTGCAGTGAAAAAGCAATTAAAACTCCAGCCGGCTTGAAGTAATTCCTAATGAATCAACGATCATTGCACCCATTTGCTTGGTGGGCGTGGGGTATTGGCATCGCAGTCACTGCAAGCCAATCCCCCGGAACGCTCGCATTGATACTTTTGTGTATCGGTGCTGCAATGGTCGTTTATTCTAAAAAAAGTGATCAGCCTTGGGCTAAAGCTTTTTCAATTGGAGTTCGACTTGGGTTTATCGCTTTTGTAATTCGAATGATTATTGGTGTGACTCTTTCAGTGCCTATTCCCGGAAATACATTATTTACTTTACCAACCCTCCCACTTCCAGATTGGATGGCTGGCATCCGAATAGGTGGACCAGTTACATCTGAGCGCCTGAGCATTACGGCTACAGAAGCTTTGACTTTTTTTACATTGATTCTGGCGATAGCAGCTGCAAGTGCCTTAGCAAATCCAAAACAAGGATTACGTGCACTTCCTGGCGTTATGCACCAAGCAGGTGTGGCACTAATTATTTCTACGACTTTGATTCCGCACTTTGTCACTTCAATCCAAAGAATTAAACAGGCGCGGAGATTGCGTGGAGATCAACAACGGATTGCGTTTCGCAAGATTGCCGTACCAATTTTTGAGGATTCGCTTCAACGTGCGATTAATCTTGGTGCTGCGATGGAATCTCGCGGTTACGGTCTTAACGATTCCTCAATTGGTCGTAGATTCGGCTCGCAAATTTTATTAAGTTCAATAGTTGCAATAACGATTGGAATAACGCTATTTCTGGCTGCGATTAAAGGCGCGGCAATTGCTTTCGCATTAGGAATAGCCTTACTTGTAATTGGCTTATTTGTAGCCAGTAAATCAACAATACGTACTCGTTACCGGCCGCAAGTCTGGAAAGGTGCGGAATGGATTGTATTAGCGACCTCAATTACTTTGATTTCTGTGGTTATCTTGGAAAATCAGAGTACTTTGACTACTTCAGCAATATTCATATTGGCAATAACTCCACTCTTTGTCGCCCCTAAAGAGAGTGGACTGAAAAATGTAATTGGGGTGGCGCATTGATTTCCTTTAATCAAGTTTCGCTCATTTATCCGCAAGCGCAGAAAACTATATTTAATGAATTAACTTTTTCGGTTCCCGAAGGAGAATTACTTTTGATCATGGGCCAAACTGGCTCTGGCAAATCTTCACTCTTGAAATTGATTAATGGATTAGTCCCACACCACACCGGTGGAATTCTTTCCGGTGAAATTACCGTTGCTGGTAGATCTACCAGAATGCATCGGCCACGCGAATTGGCTGACTTAATCGGGATCGTCGGTCAAAACCCAGCTGAAGGTTTTGTCACCGATACAGTCGAAGAAGAGATTGCTTTTGGAATGGAATCTTTAGGTATTCCTAGAGATGTGATGCGCAAACGAGTTGAAGAAACTTTGGACCTCTTGGGATTAGCGCAATTAAGAGACCGCTCTCTATCCACATTAAGTGGAGGCGAAGCGCAGCGAGTAGCTATTGCAGCGGTCTTAACGATGCATCCGAAAGTCTTACTTCTAGATGAACCAACTAGCGCTCTAGATCCAATTGCCGCTGAAGAAGTTTTATCTATCTTGGCTCGATTAGTACATGACTTAGGTTTAACAATCATTATTGCAGAGCACCGGTTAGAACGAGTATTGCAATTTGTGGATCGGATCATTCACGTACTGGGTGAGGAAAATAGTGGCCAAGTAAGAATTGGCTTGCCTCAAGACATTATGGCGCAATCCCAAAGTGCCCCTCCGGTTGTCCTGCTCGGTAAAGATCAAGAGTGGAATCCACTTCCATTAACAGTTCGCGATGCACGGCGATTAGCAGAACCATTACGAGATAAGTTAGCTAACTTATCTCCCCCGATTCGTAAATCACCAGAAATTAAGTCACTGCCATTCATTTTTGAGATCAAAAAGTTATTGGTGGAGTATGAAAAGAAAGTTGCAATTAAGGGTATCGATTTTGAAGTTAGACAAGGTGAAGTTGTTGCCCTCATGGGAAGAAATGGTGCAGGAAAAAGCTCTCTTCTTGGAAGCGCTGTGGGAATCACTCCAATTAAAAGTGGCCAAGTGCTTTTGAATGGTAAGCCAGCGCAAGAATTAAAAGGCAAATCATTGATCTCACTTGTGGGATTTGTGCCGCAAGAAGCGACTGATCTTCTTTATGGAGAATCTGTCTTACAAGAATGCACGTTTGCTGATCGCGACAGTCAAGTCACCCCAGGAACTACCTACAAGATTTTGAACCAGCTGTTACCTGATATTTCGGAAATTGCACATCCTCGAGACCTTTCCGAAGGTCAACGTTTATGTTTAGTTTTAGCAATTGTCCTTGCTGCCGCACCAAAACTGTTGATTCTTGATGAACCAACTAGAGGTCTGGATTACTCCGCTAAGTTGCGGCTAATTAATATTTTGCGCGCAATGGCAGATGAGGGGCGTTCTGTAATTTTGGCTACGCATGATGTTGAGTTGGTTGCTGAAGTTGCGACCCGAGTGGTCTTCCTCGCAGAGGGAGAAAAAATCGCAGATGGAAGCACGCTTGAAATTCTTACTTCATCCCCGGCTTTTGCTCCGCAAATCTCAAAAATTTTAGCTCCCGGAAAATGGTTAACCTTTTCAGAGATCACCTCCGCACTTGAGCAGAATTGATTCTGGTACCCAAGATGAGTAAATCGACTCCACTGCTTGGCTTTGCGTCCATCATTGGATTTTTCGCATTTGCATGGCCGCTTTTCATTTCTGCAGAGCAGGTCGAAAATAACGGACAGGCGAAATATTTATTTTTAGCTCTAATGCCAGTGGCGCTTTTGATTCTGATTATTGAGTTGACCCAAGGCGACCTAGATGTAAAAAGTTTGGCATTTCTGGGGGTACTAACTGCAACTGGAGCTGCATTGCGGATCTTCGGCGCCGGAGCAGTCGGCATTGAACCGATTTGGTTTTTAATAATTTTGGGTGGTCGTGCTCTAGGAAAACGTTTTGGATTTTTATTGGGGTTAAGTGTTTTATTTGCATCAGCATTACTAACAGGTGGGGCTGGTCCATGGCTTGCTTTCCAGATGATGGCTGCAGCTTGGATCGGTTGGGGCGCCGGAGCCCTTCCAAAGTTTGAGAAACAAGGAGTTGAGATAATTCTTTTAGCAGTTTATGGATTCTTCGCCGGGTTAATATTTGGCGCACTTATGGATCTACAACTTTGGCCGTGGTTGGTTGGTGGAGACACTCAAATATCTTTTGTTGCCGGTGCTCCAATTTTAGAGAATTTACATCGTTACTTTGTTTTTCATTTTCTAACTGCAATGGCTTGGGACATTCCAAGAGCAATACTTACCGCTGCTTTCATTGCAGTAGCTGGAAAGCCGATTTTGAATTCATTAAGAAGATCTATGCGGAAAGCTAACTTTGTTACCGCACGTGAGATGGCACAAAAGGCAGCTTTGTAATACTCATAGCCAAGTTACGCCCTCTGATGTCGACTAAAACTTGTTCCCCAATAGATACCGCTGAATCAACTAACGCTAAAGCGATTCCGTTTTTCAATGTAGGTGAAAAAGTTCCGCTAGTTACCTCACCAATTACTGCTCCAAGTGAATTTTTAACTTGCATCCCTGCTCGTGGAATTCCGCGCTCATCTGCAAGCAGGCCGCGCAAAATCCGATCCGAACCTTTATCTTTTTCTACACGCAATTGAGCGCTGCCAGCAAAAAGATCCTTCTGCCAACCCACCGCCCAGGAAGCCCCCGCAGTAACTGGTGAAATCTCTAGAGACAGTTCATGGCCATGGAGCGGGTAACCCATCTCTGTTCTCAATGTGTCACGCGCACCCAATCCGCAAATTTTCCCACCGTGCGAAAGAGTTTTTTCAGACAACAGTTCCCAAAGCTTTACCGCATTTCCAGATGTTGGAAGCAGCTCGTATCCATGCTCTCCGCTATACCCAGTTCGGCAAATGATCATCTGCTCATCTAAGAATTGAACTTGCGTAAATGACATGTAATTTAATTCAACATGTAACCCGGCATCAGATAAGAGTTGCGCAGATGCCGGTCCTTGAATCGCAATCACTGCAAAATCATTGTGCCGATTTTGAATTTTTATACCTTGTGGAAGCTTGCTATGCAGCGCAGAAAAAACATCAGCAGAATTAGCAGCATTTGGAATTATCAAAATTGCATCATCAGATTTTAAATAAACAATCAGATCATCAATTACTCCGCCATTCTCGTTACACAACATGCTGTATTGAGCTTGTCCTGGCAAAATTTTGTTTAAGTCATTTGTAATTATGGAGTTGAGCCACTCTTTGGCACCTGTTCCATGAATTTCGATTTTTCCTAAATGCGAAACATCAAATAAGCCAACATTGGTGCGGACCGCTTCATGCTCTGTAAGTGTTCCCCCACCAACAGGGGCTGGATATTCCAGTGGCATCGCCCAACCAGCGAAATCCCCCAATTTGGCATTTAGGGACTGGTGTATCTGCAATAGCGGCGATTCCATGAGCGCAAACTTACCGCTTTTGACTAGGCTGGTTGGGAATTAACCGATAACGGGGGCGCAATTTGGCAACGCAAATTTCATTAGTCGAAAAAATATCTTCACCAGCACCTTTAGTAATAGGCGTTGCTAAAGATGACACCGGCTCCCTGGTTTTAGTCACTCCCTTAAAGGGATTAGACAGTAAAAATTTATTGCAAACATTGAATTCCTTCAAAGCCACAGGCAAGGCTGATGAAGTTACTTTTGTTCCTGATGCAACCCATGGAATTTTGGTATTTACCGGCATGGGTAAATTTGAAAAGAAATTTTCTGCCGAAACTTTGCGTAGGGCCGCAGGTAGTGCCGCTCGATCATTGCATGCCCACACTCACGCCGCTTTTGCACTTCCAGCAAGCAATCCAGATGAATTGCAAGCGATCGCTGAAGGTGCACTTTTAGGTTCATATGCCTTTCATGATTTTCGTGGCAGTGGTTCGAAAGATTTAAAATCTCCACTCACTAAAATTGAGATCTACACGCCGAAGAGTCCTACAAAAGAGTTCAAAGATGCAATTAAAAATGCACATGTAATTGTCACTCAAGTAAATTTCACCCGGAATTTAATTAATATGCCGCCGAGTTATTTGACTCCAGATCGGTTTACTAAATTAGCAAAAGCCCAAGCTCCAGCAAATGTAAAAATCGAGATTCTAAATGAAGTTGCATTAAAACGTGGTGGTTATGGTGGAATAACAGCGGTTGGTCAAGGTTCCGCCAATCCCCCTCGTTTGGTGCGGGCTACTTATCGTCCCGCTCGCGCAAAAGCACATCTTGCATTTGTTGGCAAAGGAATAACTTTTGATACCGGTGGTTTAGCACTCAAACCAGCACAAGGTATGGAAGCGATGAAATCCGATATGAGTGGTGCGGCTGCTGTCATGGGTGCGATATTTGCAATCGCTGAATTGAAATTACCGATTTCAATAGATGCATGGGCACCACTTGCCGAAAATATGGTGAGCGATACTGCAACTAGACCAAGTGATGTAATCACAATGTACGGCGGCAAGACTGTAGAAGTTTTAAATCCTGATGCTGAAGGCAGATTAGTTCTCGGAGATGTCCTTGTTCGTGCGGCTGAAGTTGCACCAAAGCTAAATGGAATAATTGATGTTGCGACATTAACCGGCGCCCAAATCGTCGCGTTAGGCACTAAGACCGCTGCGGTCATGACAAATGATTTTGAATTTAGTGGAAAGTTTTTATCTGCCGCCAATGCAGCCGGAGAACAATTCTGGCCAATGCCTTTGCCGCCCGAACTGCGCGCATCCCTAGATTCTCCCGTTGCCGATTTAGCCAATATTGGCGAACGGATGGGCGGAATGTTAGTGGCAGGTCTCTTTTTACAGGAGTTCGTCGCCCCAAATCTGCCTTGGTTACACCTTGATATTGCGGGGCCTTCTTACAACGAGGGTGCTGCGCACGGCTATACGCCAGTTGGAGGGGTCGGTTTTGCCCTCCGATCACTCGTGCGTTTAGCCCAAATCACAAAATAATCCCAATTCGGCTCTGAAGGTAAAGGCTGGCAGGATAGGGATACAACTTTGAAGATGGATATGGACAAAAAGATGAAGGTGGGTAAGCCGAGATGGCAGCCGATGTTTTTGATCTAGTCGTATTAGGTGGCGGAAGTGGCGGATACGCCTGCGCTCTACGTGCGTCACAACTTGGCCTATCAGTTGCACTGATTGAGGCCGGCAAATTAGGTGGCACCTGCTTACACCGCGGTTGTATCCCAACCAAAGCATTGCTACATGCAGGCGAGATCGCAGATAACACACGGGAAGCCGGCGATTTTGGAGTTCTTGCTCAATTCAACGGAATCAATATGACCGGAGTGAATACCTATAAAGATGGTGTGATCAGCAAGTTATACAAAGGATTGCAAGGTTTAGTTAAATCTCGAAATGTTAACTTCATTGAAGGATACGGAAAAGTTACTTCAGCTAATACCGTTGAAGTAAATGGCGTCACATACACCGGCAAAAACTTGGTGCTGGCTACCGGCTCATATGCGAAATCACTTCCAGGTCTTGCGATCGATGGCAAGAAAATTATCACCAGTGATCATGCAATCGGTTTGGATTACATTCCAAAGAGTGTGATCGTTCTTGGTGGCGGAGTTATTGGATGTGAATTTGCATCAGTTTGGAAATCTTTTGGTGCTGATGTGCGCATCATCGAAGGACTTCCACATCTTGTACCGCTAGAAGATGAGTCAAGTTCTAAGTTGCTAGAGCGCGCATATCGCAAACGTGGAATTAATTTTGAAGTTGGAGTTCGCTTCTCAGGTGTAAGTGAAACCGCAACTGGAATTAAAG
>Ga0214921_10007744_pt1 | contig 14195 bp, 16 predicted proteins | sample LL1505_MetaG_FD_177992 | JGI IMG/M metagenome (GOLD analysis project Ga0214921, IMG submission 177992) | Freshwater microbial communities from Lake Lanier, Atlanta, Georgia, United States - LL-1505 | ecosystem: Environmental > Aquatic > Freshwater > Lake | place: USA: Georgia | collected... | reverse complement strand
AGCCCCGCCCGGCTCGCGCTTCAAGGGCTACCAGAACTTCGTGGTGCAGGATCTGGTGCTGCGCGCGCATGTGCTGCGACTGCGGCGGGAATGCTGGGTGGCGCCGGACGGGCAGCGCATTACAGCCGCGCTGCCGGCGGGGATGACGGGCCATTTCGGGCCCGAACTGCGCCGCTTCGTGCTGGCCCAGCACCATCAGGGCCAGGTCACGGTGGCGCGGCTTCTGGCGCTGCTGCGCGACATCGGCATCGATATTTCCAAGCGCCAGTTGATGCGGCTGCTGATCGCCGGCCAGGACGGCTTCGTCACCGAGGCCCGCGACGTGCTGCGCGCCGGACTGGAAACGGCGCGCTGGATCTCGGTGGACGACACCGGCGCGCGCCATGCCGGCGCGAACGGCGTCTGCACGCAAATCGGCAACCAGGACTTCACCTGGTTCGGCACCACGCAGAGCAAGAGCCGGCTGAACTTCCTGACCCTGCTATCCGCCGGCCATGGCGACTACGTCGTCAACGCCGAGGCACTCGACTATATGCGCGACCGCGGGCTGGCTGGCCCGCAGATCGCACGCCTGACCGACAGCGCGGTGCGGCACTTCGCCTCCGCCGCGGCTTGGACTGCGCATCTGGAGCAGCTTGGCATCCACGGGCTGCAGGGCAGCTTCGCACCCGCGCGCGTCGCCACCGAGGGCGCGCTGTGGGGCAGCATCGCAGCCCACCGCCTGCTGCGCGACGCCGTCATCGTCAGCGACGATGCCGGCCAGTTCGATGTCGGCCGCCACGCGCTGTGCTGGGTCCATGCCGAGCGCCTGGTGCATCGGCTCGACACCTTCACCGATCAACAGCGCGCGGCGCAGCAACAACTGCGCAAGCTGATCTGGGAATTCTACGCCGATCTCAAGACCTATCGTGCAGCCCCTTCGCCGCGACGGCGAAGCGAATTGCGCGCCCGCTTCGTGCGCATCTTCCGGCGGCGAACCGGATTTGTCGTGCTCGACCGCCTGCTGGCCAGGCTGCTGGGCCGCAAGGCGGAACTGCTCCGTGTGCTCGAGCGGCCCGAGATACCACTGCACACCAATGGCTCCGAGAACGACATCCGCGCATGCGTCATCAAGCGCAAGATCAGCGGCGGGACACAGAGCGAGGCCGGGCGGAATTGCCGCGACACCTTCCTCGGCCTCGCCAAGACCTGCGCCAAGCTCGGTGTCAGCTTCTGGGACTATCTCGGCCACCGCCTGCGCGTCCCAGGCGCATCGATCGTGCCCGACCTTCAAAACCTTGTCAGAACGCGCGCAATAGCCTGATCGCCCGGGGTTTTGCCCCCGTTACCAAAATTGACCCCAAGCGTCTGATCTTCATCGACGAGACCTGGATCAAGACCAACATGGCGCCGCTGCGCGGCTGGGGGCCACGTGGGCAGCGCCTCGACGCCCGCGTGCCGCATGGCCACTGGAAGACGCTGACCTTCATCGCCGCCCTGCGGCATGACCGCGTGGACGCGCCTTTCGTCATCGACGGGCCGATCAATAGCGAGTTGTTCACGGCCTATGTCGAGCAGGTGCTGGTGCCGACACTGGCGCCGGGAGATGTCGTCATCCTCGATAACCTCGGCAGCCATAAGGGCCGCCGAGCCTGGAAGGCCATTCGCGCCGCCGGCGCACACCGCCTCTTCCTGCCGGCCTACAGCCCGGACTTGAACCCCATCGAGCAGCTCTTCGCCAAGCTCAAGCACCTCATGCGCGCCGCACAGCCGCGCACAGTGGAGGAGACTTGGCGGAAGGTGGGCGAACTGCTCGACATTGTCAGCCCGCGGGAGTGCGGGAATTACCTCGCCAACTCAGGCTATGTTTCTATTTGAAGGCAGCATGCTCTAGGCGGGCGCGGCCTCAGACATGTGATGGGCTGACATTGACATGGTCGAACCCCGCCCAGGCTGAGGGTCAGAGCTGTTTTCCCAGGTGGTATGGGGGCGGCTTACTCGAAGCAATGGGCAGGACGTCGTTCACGCTGGACCTACGGAGCATCAGCCTGCCCTTGACCACCTGCCGGCGCGCAGGCTCACCCGGCCGGTCCAGCATGGCCATCACCGCCTCGGCGGCACGACAGGCCATTTCGGCAGCTGGCTGCGCGTAGCTGGTCAGCGAGATGTCGGGCCAGCCCGCAGGCTCGGTATCATCAAACCCGGCCAGCGCCAGCGCGCCAGGCACGGATACGCACATCTCATGGCGCGCCACGCCCATGGCGGCGATGGCCATATGGTCATTGGCGGCAAAGATCGCGTCGGGCGGTTGACGCTGGCGCAGCAACCGCCGTGTCGCCGCCACCGCACCATCGAAGCGCAAATGCCCCACCTCCCGGCCATGCAGGGCAACGCCCGCCTCACGCAACCCCTCCAGGAAGCCGCGCTCGCGCTCACGGCTGGTCGAACTATCCTCGACCCCGGCAATGAAGGCGGGCCGCCGCCGGCCGGTGGCGATGAAGTGCCGGGCTATGGCCCGCCCCCCTGCCCTGTTCTCGCCGGTGACGCTGCCCACACCCGGCGCGCGCGCGGTGCGGTTGAACAGCAGCACCGGAATGCCCGCCGCTTTGCAAGTCTGTGCCAGCCCCGAGGAAAGGGTGACCGAGGCCAGAATCACCGCGTCCACCCGGTAGCGCAGCAGCGCATCCAGCGTGGCCTCGGCCCCTTCCGCTCCATCGGTGGTCAATAACAGGATCTGCTGGCCGCGCGCCTGCAACTCGCGCGACAGGGCATCGACCACGCTGGGATAGAAATGGTTGTGCAAATAGGCCGCGACCACGCCGATGATGCGCGAGCGGCTGGTGATCAGTGACCGGGCGATGGCGTTGGGCCGATAACCCAGCGCATTGGCAGCTGCCTGGACACGGTCGCGCATCGGCAGGGAAATACTGGCACCGGGGGTGAAGGCGCGCGACACGGCGGATTGGCTGACCCCCGCCGCCTGCGCCACCTCTTCCGCCGTCACATGCCTTCTGACCATCGGGCATGAGTCTGGACAGGTTTTGCATACGCATGCAAGCTCGGTGCAACAAAGAGGAGGAAAGTGATGTTGCACCGTCGCACCCTGCCGGCCGCGGCCGCCGGCCTTGCTGCCGGCACCGCCACCGCGCAGGTCAACGCCACCCCGGGCCTGGCGCCTGGTAAGCCTTATGCGGGCACCGAGCTGAAGGTGCTTTGCGTCGTCGCCAGCCAATTCCGCGCGCATGAGGCCCGGCTGGCTGCCTTCACTGAGCAGACCGGCATCACTGCCCGCTACACCTTCGTGCCCTTCGGCAGCATGCGCGAAGCGCTGACCGCCGAGATGGTCGGCGGCGGGGGCGACTATGATCTGGTGGTGGTGATGGACCAATGGGTCGCCTCACTGACCAATATGCTGGAGCCGCTCGATGCCCGGGTTCGTGCCAAGGGCATACCGCTGGACCGCTGGCCGGAGGCGCATCTGCGCCAGGGCCGCGTGGGCAATGCCCTGCTCGGCCTGCCCAGCCGCGGCCATGTGCAATTGCTGTTCTACCGCCGGGACATCTTCGAGAAGCACAATCTCGCGGTGCCCCAGACCTGGGAGGATGTCGTCACCACAGCCCAGGCCATCCAGCAGCACGAGCCAGGAATGAGTGGCCTTTCCGTGCCCTATGGCCGCGGCAACGGCCAAAATCTGATGGTCTGGTACAATTTCCTCTGGGGCCGCGGCGGGCAATTGTTCGACGCGCAGGGCCAGGCTGCGTTCAACAGCCAGGCGGGGCTGCAATCGGCGCAGGATTATGTCGATTTGCTGCGCCGCCATCGCGTGGCACCGCCTGGCAGCGTCTCCTTCCTTGAGCAGGACGCGGTCAATTTCATGGGCCAGGGCAATGCGGCCATGCTGCCGGTGTGGTGGTGGGTGCGCAGCACATTGCTCAATCCGCAATCCTCACGGCTGACAGAGGCGCAGTTGGGCTTCGCCGCCATGCCGCACTATGCTGGCCGTCCGCGCACGACCTTCACCAATACCTGGGTCTGGGGCATCACCCGCCGCTCCCGCCGCAAGGACGCCGCGGCGGAGCTGCTGGCCTGGATCGCCAATCCGGCCCTGGAGCGTGAGGTGCTGCTCGACCCGCGTGAGAATGACGTGGTGGCGGTGATGCAGGACAACCTGATGGATGAAGCGGTCAACGCCCGCTTCGGCGGCATGCATCGCCTGGCCGCCGAAGGGCTGCGCGAGACGCAGAGCGTTACCTTCGGCCCGGAATGGCCGCAGATCAGCGAGGCGCTGGAGACCGCGATGAACGAGGCAGCAACCGGTGCGCGGACTATACCCGAGGCCTTCAACGCCGCCGCCGCCACGGTGCGCCGCATCGTGCGCCGCGGGTGAGGGACGGCCGCCTCAAATACCTGCTGCTATTGCCCGCGGGTTTGCTCGTGCTCGGCACCACGATCTGGCCACTGGCGGTGTCGCTCAGCACCAGCTTCCGCGACTGGCGGTTGACGCGCAGCCTCACGCCCGGCCCGTTCATCGGGCTGGAGCACTACATCACCGCGGCGACCGACGACCCGGATTTCCTCAATGCGCTGACGGTGACCGGCACCTTTGTCGTCATCGACGTGACCCTGACGGTGCTCTGCGCGCTGGGGCTGGGCTTGCTGCTGCGCCGTGCCGGCGTGCTGCAATCGGTCACGCGGGCCGTGCTGATCCTGCCCTTTGCGGTATCGCCCGCGCTGGTCGGCATCTCGTTCCGCTTCATGTTCAATGCGGAACTCGGCGTCTTCACCTGGCTGGCTGGGGCTATCGTGCCGCCGCTGCAGGGTTTTGTCTGGCTGGGCGATCACTGGACAGCGCTGCTGGTGCTGGTGTTTTCCGACGCATGGCGCTGGGTGCCGTATATGACGCTTGTCGTGCTGGGCGGCCTCTCCGCCCTGCCGCGCGAGCCGGAGGAGGCGGCGCGGATGGACGGCGCCACCGAATGGCAGGTCTTCCGCGACGTGACCTTTCCGGCCCTGCTGCCGGTATTGGCCATTGTCGCCATTCTCAAGACCGTCTTCGCGCTGAAGATGTTCGACCAGGTGGTCACCCTGACCGGCGGCGGCCCCGGCAACTCCACCACCACCCTGGCCTATCTGGTCTATTCCATCGCCTTTCGCTGGTACGATATGGGCTATGCCTCGGCGGTGGCCTGGATTCTGACCGCCATGCTGGTGTCGCTGTCGGTCTGGTACATGAAGCTGGTTCTGCGGAAGCCTGAGCTGTGAGGCGCTGGACCATCTGGCGGGGCGTGCAGACCGCCCTGCTGCTGCTGGTGCTGTTTCTGATCCTGTTTCCCATCATCTGGATGGCGCTGACGGCCTTCAAGCGGCCGGTGGATCTGCTGGGGCTGAGCTTTGTCTTCACCCCCACGCTGGACAATTTCCGCACCATCTTCTCCCATCCCTGGAACATTGGCCACACGCTGTGGAACAGCCTGGTTGTGGCGGCGTTGACGGTGCTGATCTCCATCCCGGCGGCAACCCTCGCCGCCTATTCCTTCAGCCGCTTTGAGATGCCGCTGAAGGGGCTGTGGTTTTTCCTCATTCTCGCCACGCAGTTCATCCCCTCTGTGGTCGTGGTGCTGCCATTCTACCTGCTGTTCCGCGAGATGAACCTTCTCGACACGCCCTGGGCGCTGGTGATCGTCAATCTGGCCATCGTGACACCTTTTGCGGTGTGGATGCTGAAGGGTTTTCTCGATGCCGTGCCGACAGAAAGCGAGGAGGCGGCGCTGGTCGATGGCGCCACCCGGCTGCGCGTCATCCTTGACATCGTCGTGCCGATGGTGTGGCCGGGCGTGGTCGTCACTGCCGTCTTCTCTTTCGTGCTGACTTGGAATGAATTCCTCTTCGCCCTGATCCTGACGCGGGACGACGCGGTGACGCTGCCGGTTGGCATCACCCGTTTCCGCACCGAGCGGGGCGATCTGTGGGAGCTTATCGCCGCCGCCGGCATTTTGATTTCCATTCCCATGTTCCTCCTCTCCTCCGTCATCCAGCGCCACTTTGTGCGCGGGATGACCGGCGGCGCCGTAAAGTAGGGTGCAATGGCCGCCATAGACCTGATCGACCTGACGAAATCCTGGGGCAGCTTCATTGCCGTAAAGCGGCAATCGCTCGCCATCCGCGATGGCGAGTTCATGGTGCTGCTCGGCCCCTCGGGCTGCGGCAAGACGACGACGATGCGGATGATCGCGGGGCTTGAGGAGCCGACCGGCGGCGAAATCCGGATAGGCGGCCAGCGGGTGAACGACATGCCGCCGCGCGAGCGGGACATCGCCATGGTGTTCCAATCCTATGGCCTGTATCCGCATATGAGCGTGGCCGAGAATATCGGCTATCCGCTAAAACTGCGCGGTGTCTCCCGCGCCGATCGCGATGCGGCGGTGCGCGCCGCCGCCCACAAGGTGGAACTCGGCCCCCTGCTCGCCCGTAAGCCGCGTGAGCTGTCGGGCGGCCAGCGGCAAAGGGTGGCGCTGGCGCGCGCCATCATCCGCCGCCCCCGCGTCTTCCTGATGGATGAGCCGCTGTCCAACCTCGATGCCAAGCTGCGGGTCTCCACCCGGGCCGAGATCAAGCACCTGCAGCACGAGCTTGGCGTTACCACCGTCTATGTCACCCATGACCAGATCGAGGCGATGACGCTGGCACACCGGGTGGCGGTAATGCAGGCCGGCGAGATCCGCCAACTCGGCACCCCTGAAGATATCTACGATCAGCCGGCCGATCTGTTCGTCGCCGGCTTCATCGGCTCGCCGCCCATGAACCTGCTGCCGGGCGATATCCAGGATGGCCGCTTCACTGCGGCCGGTGGCATCACCATTCCGGTGCGGGCCGCCCATCGCGGCGCCGCCGTGCTGGGCATCCGGCCGGAGGACCTGACAGTGGTGGGTGCCGGGCATGGGGATATCCAGGCCGCCATCTACACCGTCGAGCTCACCGGCGAGGCCAGTTTGGTCACCGCAGATGTGAGCGGTGGGCGGCTCTCCGCCCGGGCCGATCGCGGCTTTCGCGCCGGTATTGGCACGGCCATCGGGCTCTCGCTCGACACCTCCCGCCTCTCGCTCTTCGACCCTGGCACCACGCTCCGTCTCAAGGATCAAGCATGAACCTGACCGACCGCCTCATCCGCTATGCCGAGCTGCGGCCCTGCCGCAATGCCTTCGTGGATAGCCGCTCGCCCGGCTCGTCGGAGAAGGAGAACTTCACCCTGATCGGGCCGGGTGTGTCGGAGAATCCGAACCAGCACGTGCATATCCCGCAGCCGCATGGCTTCAATATCGGCGGCGCGCGGCAGCCCCCTGGGTGCCTCAACAGCCAGCACAGCCACGAGACTGCGGAGGTCTTCGTGGTGCATAGCGGGCAATGGCGCTTCGTGTGGGGACCACATCGTGAGGATGGGCATGTCGATCTCGGCCCGGGCGACACCATCAGCATCCCCACCCGCATGTTCCGTGGCTTTGAGAATATCGGTGACGAGACGGGCTTCCTATTCGCCGTGCTGGGCGGCGATGATCCGGGCAAGGTGACCTGGTCGCCGCCGGTGTTCGATCTGGCACGGGAACACGGCCTGGTGCTGCTGGAAGGCGGCCGGTTGGTCGATACGACCCAGGGGGAGACGGTGCCGGCGGGCCAGCGGCGGCAGGAGCCGCCCTCGCCGGCCGAAATGGCGGCCCTGCGCAGCCCATCCAATGAAGAGCTGACCGGCTGCGTGGTGCGCTTCGATACCCTGCGCCCTGGCGGCGGGCTGACCGGGGCCGGCGTTGAGGAATGCCCGATCATTATGCCCCGCGCCACGCGGGATGGCTTCTCGCCCGGCCCGATCACCGGCTGGTGGCCGCATGGCTTCACGTTGCGTTGCCTGCGCATGGCGGCCGGTGCCACCATTGCGACCCACAGTCGGGCCGAAGAGGAGGTGATGTTCGTGCAGTCTGGGGCCATGTCGCTAGAGGTGTCCGGCGTCAGCCTGACACTATATGCCGGTGACACCTTCACTACCCCGAAAGGTGCTGCGCGCCGGTTCAGCGCCGGTGGCGAAGGGTGCATCGCCTTCGTGGTGCGCGGCGGCGAGGATCCGGCAGCGCCTTGTTTTCTGCCGCAGAAGGCCGCCTGAATGGGCGGTGAGCCTAGCCGCTTTCCCGTTGCACGCTCCGCCTCGATTGTCAGAGAGCCGCCGCTTACTCGGCCAGTGCGATCAGCCGCTCCATTCGCGGCACGAAGTCCATGCCTTGGAATTCGAAAGCCATGCGGCTTCGCCCCAGAGCACCGTCTCGGAGTCCGCACCGAAATGGTCCGCTCTGGCCTGGGTGAGCTCCGCGAGGAGGGCGTCGAATTCGGCCTTCTTCGCGAGGAATGCGGCCAGGCTGTTTTCCTGGTTGCGGGCAGCGCGGGTGGCGCGGTCGGTCATGTTTATCTCCGTCGTGGTGCAGGGTATCCCCTGCGTGTGATGGACCATTCGCGCTGTGCTGCGCGTGAGCCAAGTAACGTGCGACGTAATGAGATCGCTATGTTTCGGCAGGCTAGATCACACCATGATCGACGACGCCGCGCATCGCAGCGACATCGGCGAAGAAGCGATCCTCGCCCTGCAGCATCGCGGCATCAACGGTTGCCTCCTGCCAACGCCGCGCGATGACATCGGCATAGGCAGGGTCGATCTCCATAAGCACGGCACGCCGCCCCGTGCGCTCCGCCGCAATCATGGTGGTGCCCGAGCCGTCGAAGCGGTCCAGCACTGTGTCACGCGGCTTGCTGCTATTGCGGATGGCGCGCTCGACCAGCGCCACCGGCTTCATGGTCGGATGCAAGTCGCATGCTTGGCAGCCGTTGACGTGCCGAGCGCTACAGCTCTAGCGTCTTATGCCATGGCAGTCGGCGCTCAACGCCCTGCATGCAAGGGGAAAGAAACGTATGTCCGACACCCAGAAAGGGCGGCCGCGCCTTGTAGCCCTGTCCCGCCGAAGTGCCATGCAGGTTGGCCTCGCAACAGGCGTTACGCTTGCAGCCCCAGCCCTGGCGCAGGGCCGCCCCCCGGCGATTCGCATCGGCGTGCCGACCCGCACCTTCTGGCCGACTATCGTGACTACTGCCGCACTGCGCCAGCAATTATTCGAGCGCGAGCGCATCACCGCCGAAATGACCATTTACCGCAGCGGCGCGGAGGCTTTCGAGGCCTTGGCGGCCGGCGCGGCAGACATCATCCTTGACCCGCCCTCTCTCGTCGCCGCCGGGCTGCGCCGCGGCGTAGGCTCGCGCATGGTCGCGGGAGCGCAGGATGAGTATTCCGGCTGGCACCTGCTCGTCCGCCAGGATTCGCCGGTGACCCGGCCCGAGGATCTGGCCGGGCGACGCGTCGGCATCACCGCCACCGGCTCGGGCTCTGATCTGCTGGCCCTGTGGACCATGCAGGACCGCAAGTTAGAGTTCACCCGCGTGCCCGTTGGCGGCGGCGGCCTGGTTCCCAATCTGCGGTCCCGGCAACTGGATGCCGCGGTAGTCTACTCGCCGCTCTCGTTCCAGCAGATGCGCGCCAACCAAGCGCGTAGCCTGATCGACTTCTCGACCGCCATCCCTAAGCACAGCGTCTCCGCCTGGATCGCCAGCGACCGGCTCATCCGCGAGCGTCCGGAGGCGGTGCAGGGAAGTGTCAATGCGCTCTTCGGTGCGGTCGCATGGATGCGCGCCAACCGCGCGCCTGCCGTGCAACTCATCGCCGAAAACAACGAGCTCCCGCCAGAGGTCGCAGCGATCGAGTACGAGGAGACGATGCTGAAGCTGCAGACCGACGGCAGGCTCGATCGTGACCAGATCGCCTTCGCACTCGAGCTCGCGCGCCTGGGCGGCATGACCGACATGGCGCCGGCGGAGGAGACCTTCGTGACGCGCTTCCGCCCGGTACCGACGCCCGCCACGTGATGCGGCGCCTCGACCTGCCTTTTGTACTGGGGCGCTTGTTGATCATTGCCGCCCTGCTGGCGGTTTGGGAGGGGCTACCCCGGCTCGGTTACGCGGATCCGGAGCTTTTGCCGCCCTTCATTGACGTGCTGGCGATGCTGCAGAACCTGGCGCAGCGCCCGGCGCTGCGCGAGGCGCTGGGCGTCACAACGCTGCAACTGCTCGTCGCGGTGGCGCTGGCTCTTCCGGTTGGCGTGCTAATCGGCTTTGTGCTGGGCGAGAGCGAATGGCTGGCCCGCGTCTTCGACCCGCTGGTATTCTTCCTTTTCAGCATTCCGAAGAGCATTTTCCTGCCCATGTTCATTCTGACCATGGGCATAGGCTTCTGGCAGAAGGTCGCTTTCGGCGTTTTCTCCACGGTCCTTATCGTTGTGATGAGTGCCGCCACCGCGGTGCGCTCAGTCAAGCCTGACCATGTCTTCACTGCCCGTGCCTTTGGCGCCACGCGCGTCCAGATCGCCTTGAGGGTCTACCTGCCCAGCATGCTCCCGGTGCTGCTGGAAGGATTGCGGCTCGCCGTGATCTTCGGCTTCACCGCCGTGCTCCTGGCGGAGATGTATGCCTCACGTGACGGGTTCGGACACCATATCGCCAGCTGGGGCGAGAATTTCCAAATGCCGCAGCTCTTCGCCGGCGTGCTGTTCCTGGCGATCCTTGCTATCATCCTGAACGAGGCGATCCGCCTGGTGGAGCAACGATGCAGTCATTGGCGGCAGTGAGCCTGGCGGCGGACACAGCGCCACCCGTCATTTCGGTCGATGGCCTCACCCACATCTATCAAGCACGGGGCGCTGCAACGCCGGCCTTGGCGAATATCTCGCTGCAGGTGGCGGACGGACAGTTCACCGTCATCGTTGGCCCGTCGGGTTGCGGCAAATCTTCGCTGCTGATGATGATGGCGGGGCTGCGCCACCAGACCGCGGGCACCATCCTGATCGGTGGCCTGCCCCTCACCGATCCGGATCCGGACCGCGTCGGCGTGGTGTTTCAGGAGGCAAACCTGTTTCCGTGGCTCACCGCCGCCGGAAATGTCGCCTTTCCGCTCGCGCTACGCGGTACCCCTCGTTCCGAGCGGGAGAGGCGGGTGCGGGAGATGCTCATGCTGGTTGGGCTGGGCGACGCGGGAGAGCGCTTCCCGCATGAATTGTCGGGTGGCATGAAGCAGCGCGTCTCCATCGCACGCGGCCTTGTGCAGGATCCACCCGTGCTGCTGATGGACGAGCCATTCGCCGCCCTCGACGAGCAGACCCGCATGACCATGGGCGAGGAACTGCTGCGCATCTGGGCAGCGACGCGCAAGACGGTTGTGTTCGTCACCCACAGCCTGACCGAGGCAGTCTACCTCGCGGACGAGGTGTTGGTCATGTCGGCCGGCCCTGGCCGCATCATCGACCGCATCTCGGTCGACCTGCCGCGGCCGCGCACCTATGAGATGATGGCAGGCGTGGAATTCGGGCGGCTGCGCGACCGCATCTGGCAGCAGATCCGGACCCCGGCGCGATGAACCCAGCCGCGCTCCGCTGGCTGATCGTGGGCGCAACCCTGGTGCTGTGGGAGGCTTTGCCGCGCGCCGGTCTCGTTCCGATGCTGTTCCTGCCGCCGCTCTCCACAACGCTGCTGGTCTGCATCACGGAATGGCGCAGCTACGGCGCTGCCCTGGCTGTCACCTTGAACGAGGTGGCCGTCGCACTTGTCTTCGCCTGTGGCGGAGGCGTGGTGGCCGGTGCCCTGGTGGGCAGCATGCCGGGGCCGCGCCGCCTTCTCCTGCCGATCTTCTCCAGCCTTTATGCGGTGCCGATCGTGGTCTTGTACCCTGTCTTCACCGCCTGGTTCGGCATCGGGGCGGAATCCAAGATCGCTTTTGCCTCGATATATGGCTTCTTCCCAACCATGCTGGCGACTGCCGCGGGCATCGGCACCATCGATCCAAACCTGCTGCTGACCGCGCGCAGCCTGGGCGCCACGCGCATGCAATTGCTGCTGCGGGTCATCCTGCCTGCGGCAATCCCGACAGTGTTGGCGGGCCTGCGCCTCGGCGGCGCGCTGGTGATCGTGGGCGTGGTGGTGGCGGAAATGCTCGTCGCCGATGCCGGCATCGGCTACCTGGTAACCTCCTCGCGCACCATGCTCGACAGCCCGCGCGTCTTCGCCGGCATCCTGATCGTGCTCGCACTCAGCGTGGCCTTCGACCTGCTGATGCGGACGCTGGAATGGCGCACCGCCGCATGGCGCGACGCGGGCCGCGCCGCCTCGCCGGTGCCGACCAGGCCGCGCAACGCTACAGCTTAACGCCTGTTGAAGGACAAGATCATGCCCACAAAGAAGCTGCTGCCCACCACCGTCGTCGGCAGCTACCCGCAGCCCGCCTGGCTGGTGGACCACGACGCACTGAGGACTGCAGGCGTGCCGCGCGTTCGCGCACCTGAGATTTGGCGCGTAGCAGCCCCTCTGCTGGAGCAGGCTCAGGACGACGCCACGGTGCTGGCAATCCGCGACATGGAACGGGCTGGGATCGACATCATCACCGATGGCGAGATCCGCCGCGAAAGCTATTCCAACCACTTCGCCAACGCCTTGGGTGGCATTGACCGCGCAAATCCCGGTGTGGTGGTCGGGCGCACTGGCCAGCCCACGGTGGTCCCACGCGTCACCGGCCGGGTGAGCCGCGAGAGGCCGGTTGAGGTGCGCGACGTTTCCTTCCTGCGGGCGAACACCGATCGCGCCGTCAAGATCACCTTGCCCGGGCCGTTTACCATGACGCGCCAAGCGAAGAACGACTTTTACGCCGACGACGCCGAGCTTGCCATGGACCTCGCCGCTGCGCTGAACGAGGAGATCCGCGACCTGAAGGCCGCTGGCGCCGATATCATCCAGCTTGACGAACCTTGGATGCAGGCTTTTCCGGAAGAGGCGCGGCGCTACGCCATCCATGCCATCAATCGCGCTCTGGAGGGTATCGAGGGCACCACAGTCGTGCATCTGTGCTTCGGCTATGCGGCCATGGTCGGCAACGACAAGCCCAGCGGCTACTCCTTCCTGCCGGAACTATCCAACTCCTCGGCGGAGCAGATCTCGATAGAGGCGGCGCAGCCGAAGCTCGACCTCGGCATGCTCAAGGACCTGTCGAACAAGACAATCATGGTCGGTGTTCTCGATCTGGGTTCGGCCGAAGTGGAAACGCCGGAACTGGTGGCTGAGCGTCTCCGAGCCGCGCTCCGGTTCCTGCCCCCGGAGCGGATCATAGCCGCGCCGGATTGTGGAATGAAGTATCTGCCGCGCGAGCGCGCCTTTGGAAAGTTGAAAGCACTCGCCGACGGGGCCGCGATCGTAAGGCGGGAACTCGACGGGGGCTGAGCACCTGGGGCTCGGGGTCGCAAGCCGAGCCTGACCGCAGGTACAGGCTTGCCTCAGGCACGACAGTGGCCTTGCCCGCGGAAGGCACTTGCGTAGTGCACGATGCCCTCATGCTGGCGGCGGAGGTGGTGATGCAACCTGAGGTCACGGCTTTTCTCGCTACCGCCGCCGCGCTCGGCTGCGCCACCCATCCGGGCCTGCCGTTGCTGACCGAACAGATACCGATCCTCGCGGATTTCGTTACCGCCCAGCATTGGTCGGATATCTGAGCGGTCGGGTGTCATAACGCCCCGCAGTCGCTCGGCGGCGCGTCTTGTCGATGTCCCATTTGCGATGCGGCCCGCACGTTCGGCTTTGTGGATGGCGGTGTCGCTGACACCGATGCGGCGGGCGGCCTCACGGGTCGAGCTGGTCAATTCGGGCATGGCGGCGACCTCCCGCCGCAGGTGATGGTCGTCAGGAGTGCGGGCCCGCTACCGCTGGGTGGCGGGCCCTTGATGTCTCCGGCCCCTGGTCAGGCCGGAAGGTGATAGATCGTAAAGGAGCCCTTGGCCCCCGTCTTGTTTGGGCCGACCTGCCGGATCCGCTCCAGCACCTCGACCACATGGCCCTTTTTCTTGAGGCCGGCGAGAAAGCCGCGGACCGTGTTGCTGTTCCAAGCCGTGGCATCGGCGATTTGCGCCACCGTGGCGCCTTCGGGCCGACGCAGCATGGCCAGCACCAGCTCCTGCTTGGTGGGCGAGGATGAACCCGCAGGCTGGCGGCAAGCCGCAGTATCATCCGCGGCTGATGCTGGCGCTGCTGGTCTATTGCTATGCCAACGGGCTGTTTTCATCGCGGCGGATCGAGCGGGCGACGCATCGTGATATTGG
>Ga0214921_10007743_pt1 | contig 14196 bp, 11 predicted proteins | sample LL1505_MetaG_FD_177992 | JGI IMG/M metagenome (GOLD analysis project Ga0214921, IMG submission 177992) | Freshwater microbial communities from Lake Lanier, Atlanta, Georgia, United States - LL-1505 | ecosystem: Environmental > Aquatic > Freshwater > Lake | place: USA: Georgia | collected... | reverse complement strand
AAGGCAAAAACCCTGTACGCAGAAAGTATGCTTTCGCAAAAGATGTAGAAACCAATGACCGATTATGACACCCATCAAGGCCGATCAGGCATGAGGAAGGGGTTGCACATTCTGCTTTTGTGCCCGATTCTGAGCCATAGTGATTCGCGTATTTATCTCTTGTTCAATCGGCCTGTTCTATGGTTGATCCCTGAATGTAACGCCAAACCGGAAAGGATAAGCAGTATGACCCTGCGTCATCTCACATCCCGCACCCCTCTCGTGATGCTCGCTTTGGTGCTGGCTTTGACCATGAACCCCGGCAGCGCAAAGGCGCAAAGCGGTGCAAAGCCCGATCCGGCCCCCAAAGCCTTCTCGTCGCAGGAGCTGGTAGATTCCGGCCATAAATTCTTCGGCAGCATCTCGCGGGGTCTGGCACAGGCAATCGAGGAAGCCACCAAACGCTGGGGCCAACCCAACGGCTATATTTTGGGTCAGGAAGCCAGCGGGGCATTTTTCGGCGGTCTGCGCTATGGCGAGGGCACGCTTTACACCCGAAATGCTGGTGACAAGAAAGTGTTCTGGCAAGGCCCGTCACTGGGCTTCGATTTCGGCGGCGATGGCTCGCGCACCATGATGCTGGTCTACAAGCTGCCCAATACCGAAGCCATTTATCAACGCTTCGGCGGGGTCGACGGTTCGGCCTATGTGATCGGCGGGTTCTCGATGACCGCGCTGATGTCGAATGACATCGTGCTGGTGCCGATCAGTTCCGGCGTCGGTGCCCGTTTGGGTATCAATATCGGCTATCTGAAATTCACCCCTGAATCGACTTGGAACCCCTTCTAGTCAAAGGCTCGATCCAACCGGAAAGGCGGCTTCGGGCCGCCTTTTTTATTGCTTAGCCCTGCCATCGGGTGAGATCGGCGGCATGGCGCAAGCCGAACGAAGCCCGGTAGCGCGGATCGCCCGTGGCGGCGTGGATCGCATCCAGAACCGCCAGTACCTGCCCGCAACCAAACTCTTGCGCCCAATCAAACGGCCCGCGCGGATAGTTGACGCCCAGTTTCATGGCCTGATCGATATCCTCTGGCGTGGCCACCTGACACAGAGCCGCCTCAAAGCCTTCATTGACGATCATGGCGATGGTGCGCATCACCACCATGCCGGGCAGATCGCTGATCCGGCTGACTGCAAGGCCCAAGCTCCGGAATTTCCCGACCACCGCGCGCCAATGGGCAGCATCGACATCGGGCGAGGCGGTCAAAGCCACGCGCTTGCCGCCTTCCCCCGTCATCGCATCATAAAGAATGACCGGTTGGCCGCTGTCACAAGCCCGCCGCGCCGCCGTACTGCCATCGGTTCGAGCGACGATCACGCCCTCATGCTGCACCAATGCGGCATCAAACGGCTGCAATGATCCCTCGATCTCCGATGCTTCGGATCGGGGGGCAGGCATGGAGGCATCGGGGGCATAGGAGAATACGCCGCGCCCCGATTTGCGGCCAAGCCAGCCCGCATCAACCCATTCCTGCTGGACCAGCGAGGGGCGATAGCGCGGATCCTGATGATAGGCGTTGAAGACCGCATTGGTGACGGCAAAATTGACGTCATGGCCGATCAGATCCATCAGCGCGAACGGCCCCATGCGGAAGCCCGCGCCTTCGACCATCAAGGCATCGAGCGTTGCGGCATCCGCACAGCCTTCCTCATAGAGGCGCAAAGCCTCTGCATAAAAAGGCCGTGCCACGCGGTTGACGATGAAACCGGGGGTCGAGCGCGCATGCACCGCCACCTTGCCCCAGGCCCGTGCGGTCGCAGCCGTCACCTCTGAAACCGCCGGATCGGTGGCCGCACCCGAAATCACCTCGACCAGTTTCATCACCGGCGCGGGATTGAAAAAATGCATCCCCACTACCCGTTCGGGATGTTTCAGCCCTCGTGCCAGCGCGGTCAGTGACAGCGAGGAGGTGTTGCTGGCCAGAATGACCTCCGGTCCGACCCGATATTCCATCTCGTTGAACAAAGCATGTTTGATGTCCATGCGCTCGACAATGGCTTCGATACACAGCGAGGCCTTGCTGAATTGGTCAAGATTTTCAGCCACATGCACCCGTCCGACAAGTGCATCGGCGGCTTCCCGAGTCATCTTGCCGCGGCTGACCTGCCCCTCGAGCCCCGCCGCAATGCGCTGATGGCCTTTGAGTGCGGCACCGGGCACGCTGTCGAACAACAACACCTGATGGCCCGCATGGGCGGCCACTTGCGCAATGCCCGATCCCATCGCGCCCGCACCCGCCACAGCAATGATTTTATCCAACCCCAAAGCAGCCATCGGCTTTACCCTTTTTTGTACACTGCCTTATCCTTGCTGTGCGGCAAGGCAAGGTCAAGCCATCCAACAGGCTGATCTGTCATGTGTTTTGCGGCTTGCTTCTGTTTGAGCCGGACGTTCTAATGCATGAAGAATGGCGTGACGACAACCGCCGACAAGGATCAGGGAGAAGAAGAATGCGGATTTTATGTCTGGGTGCGGGCGCGCTGGGCGGCTATTTCGGTGGCCGGTTGATCGAAGCCGGCACGCCCGTGACCTTTCTGGTCCGTCCCGCCCGCCAGCAGAATTTACGCGACAAGGGCCTCAGGATCGAAAGCACCTATGGCAATTATTCCACCCAAGTGAACACCATCACCAGTGCCGAAGGCTGCGAGCCGTTCGACCTGATCCTGCTCAGCTGCAAGGCCTATGATCTCGACAGTGCCATGGCGGCGATTGCGCCTGCGGTGGGACCGCAAACCATGATTTTGCCGATCCTGAACGGCTTGTCGCATCTCGACAGGTTGAACAAACGCTTCGGCTCTGCCCATGTGCTCGGCGGCGTCGCCAAAATTGCCGCGACTTTGACCGAGGACGGCACGATCAAGCATCTCAATGACTGGCGTTACCTGGTTTTCGGGGAACAAAACGGACAGCTCAGCGAGCGGGTGATGGCACTCAAAGCCATTCTGGATACAACCTCGCTGGTCGCAACCGCCTCCCCCGACATCATGCAGGTGATGTGGGAAAAGCTGGTGCATCTGTCCACCATTGCCGGCATGACCTGCCTGATGCGCGCCAGCGTCGGCGAAATCGCCCGAACGCCGTCGGGCAGCGCGCTGATGACATCATTTCTTGAAACCAATGCGGCCATTGCAACCAGCGAGGGCTATCAGCCCTCAGATGCCTTCATGGCCGAATACCGGGCCATTCTGGCCAATCCGCAATCGCCTTATACCGCCTCGATGCTGCGTGATATCGAGCGCGAAGGGCCGACCGAGGGGGATCACATTATCGGATTCATGCTGGAAAAAGCCCGTAAACACGGCGTGGATGCCTCAATGCACCAGATCGTCATGGTGCATCTGCAATCCTATGAGCAGCGGCGGGCTGCGGGTCGTTTTTAAGCCCCGAACCCGCCACACATGACATCAGCCCTTGAACACGCCTTCGGACACCAGTTCGGTGATCGGGGTGCGGCCGCTCTGCACTTCGCGGTCACGCAACATGCCTTCGGGCAAAGCCTCTTTCGGGCCACGGCGACCGATCGCAATGGCGATTTCGACGGCATAGCCATCGGGCACATGCAATTCAGCGGCAGCGCGGTCGAAATCGAGACCGACCATCGCATGCGACATCCAGCCGAGCTTGGTGCCCTGCAACGCCAGCTGCGCCCAAGCCGCACCGGCATCGAAGGAATGGCTGCGCGAAGGCACGGGATCTGGAGAGGTCGGCACCATCATGGTCTTTTTCGAGAGCACGAACACCAGAGCAGCCGCTTCCTTGGCCCATGACTGGTTGAACGGGTTCAGCAAAGACAGCATCGTGTCATAGCCCTTGCCGCCCTTCAGCGTATAGACGAAACGCCATGGCTGCGAATTATAGGACGACGGCGCCCAGCGGGCGGCTTCGAACATCGCGTTGAGGTCTGCCAGCGGAATGGCTTCATTGGTGAAAGAACGCGGCGACCAGCGGTCGGTGAACAGGGGTTCGATCTTGTGGTCGGCGTGGCGTGTATTCTCGTTGGACATGGACTTTCCTTGCAATCAGCGTTGGGAATTCAAGTGACGGGCACGAACACCCTATGTGGTTGTTCGCGGGCTTGTTTCAAGTCTTATCATCACGCAGGTAAAGAAATTACGACATTGCCGATCAGCTTGCCGCTTTCAACAGCTTCATGGGCCAGTGCAATATCGGCAAGCGGGAATTCAGCCGCGATCTGGTGCTGCAACAGGCCCTGTTCTAGCAAGCCTGTCAAAGTCGCAATCGCCTCGCGCCTTGGCTCGCGGGCCAGCTCATAGACGATGAAAAACCGCACAGCGACACCCGACATGATCATCGGCACAAAATCATAGGTCACTTGCGGCGTGTTGGTGCCATAGACCACGCACAGACCATCCTGCCTGACCAGTTTGGGCAAAATCCCCGCATGGCCTGCGGCATCGACCTCGACGACCCGATCGACACCGAGATTGCCGGTTGCGGCCAACACCTCTGCCACCACATCCTGCGTGCGGTAATTGATCACCAGATCGGCACCGGCCTTTTTGGCCCGTTCCGCCTTTTCAGGCGAACTGACAGTGGCGATGATCTGTCTGGCTCCCAATAGTCTGGCGCATTGGATGGCATAATGGCCGACCGATCCCGCACCGCCCATCACCAGCACGGATTGCCCTTTGACCGAGCCGTCAACCGTCACCGCCCGATAGGCGGTCAGCGCGGGAATGCCGAAACAGGCACCGGCGGCAAAGGAAGTGGCGTCGGGCAAAGCCACGGCCTGTTCTTCGGGCAGCGTGATCAGGGTGGCGGCGGTGCCGAGCACGCGCTTCCACTGACCGTTCCAGACCCAGACGCGTTGCCCGATCCGCTGCGGGGAGACGCCTTCGCCCACCGCATCGATCACCCCTGCCCCGTCGCTATGGGGAATGACCATCGGCGCCAGCATCGGCCTGACCCCCATCCGCGCCTTCCAGTCGGACGGGTTGACACCCGATGTCGCCAGCCTGACCCTCACTTCGCCCTTGGCGGGTTGCGGATCGGGCTGCTCGCCCACAATCAACACCTCGCGCGCCGGACCATTGCGCTTGTACCATGCGGCCTTCATACCTTCACTCCCCCTTTATGATCGCTTGGCCGGAGTGTAAGGGGGTGACGCAGGCAAAGTCCATCGCGGATGGCGGGGCCATGATGGCGCCCCATTGTCCGCGCAACCTCAAATTGCGCTTTGGCGTCTTGGGCACTGTCATGGTTGTGACATTGTATTGCACTAAAGTCTCGAGAATAAATGACTGAAATATCAGGCGTTTTTCTTGAAAAATCTTGACTTTTCAACCCATTTGCCCGATGTTCGAGCATGGAGATGACACCGCGCACAGCCCTGTGACCTGCCCTGTCATTCAAAACCCATTCAAGCGGAAGTTGTGTTGTGAGTATGACCAAAACCAGCAAAAAGCCCCACGCCGAACCCGCAGCCGAGCCGGATCACGATCTGGAAGCGAAGGCCAGAAAACTCGACCAATGGGTCCATACCCAACTCGCGCATCTGTCCCCCGGACTGTCACCGATCTCGCTGTCGCTGGCCTTCATGGATTGGGCCATGCATCTGGGCCGGTCGCCCGGCCAGCAAATGCTGCTGATGAAGGATTTTCTGGAAAACGCCAACCGCAACCTGTTGTCGCCCGCCCCCGAAACCGATGCGCGCTTTTCCGAGGAGACATGGTCGCAACATCCCTATCATGCCATGAAATCCCTGTTCAAAGCACAGTCCGACATGGTGCAAAAGGCCACACAGGTTGAAGGCATGTCGGACCACCACCGGCAGGTGGTGGACTTCTTCACCCGCCAATGGCTCGATGCCCTCTCGCCCTCCAACTGGCCGCTGACCAATCCGAATGTGCTGCACAAAGGCGTCGAGACCAAGGGCGAGAGTCTGCTCAAGGGCTGGCAGAACTATCTGAAGGATCTGGAAGATACGCTGTCCAATACCAGCCTGCAGCCCGACGCGACCCTGAAGCCGTTGCCCTATGTGGTGGGCAAGGATGTGGCGATCACGCCCGGCAAGGTGATCTATTCCAACCATCTGATCGAGCTGATCCACTATACACCCACCACCGCCAAGGTCTTTGCCGAGCCGGTGCTGATCGTACCGTCATGCATCATGAAATATTACATTCTCGATCTGTCGCCCCACAATTCGATGGTCAACTATCTGGTGTCGCAGGGCCATTCGGTGTTCATGATGTCATGGCGCAACCCCGACGAAAGCGACCGCGATCTGAGCCTTGAAGACTATCTGCGCATGGGCGTGATGGAGGCGATGATCGCCACCGGTAAAGCCAGCGGATCGGACCGGATTCACTCCATCGGCTATTGTCTGGGAGGCACCTTCCTGTCGATTGTAGCGGCCATCCATGATCACGACCACCGCAACGACAAGCCCAAACGGGCCAAAGCCGCGCAAAAAACCACGAGCCTGCATCCCGATGACTTGCCCGAACTGGCCAGCGTCTGCCTTCTGGCCGCGCAAACCGACTTTTCCGAACCCGGTGCGCTCGGCATTTTCATCGATGATGACCAATTGAAGACCCTGCGCGAGGACATGGCCGAAAAGGGCTATATGTCGGGCAAGAACATGGCAGGCGCGTTCAAGTTTCTCAATGCCCGCGAATTGGTGTGGTCGCAAAAGACCCGCCGCTATCTGCTCGGCGAGGACGAGATCAGCATGGATATGATGAGCTGGAATGCCGATCATACCCGCCTGCCCGAGCGCATGCACAATGAATATCTGACCGAATTTTTCCTTCACGATGCCTTGGCCGAGGGCCATTACAAATTCGAGGGCCGCGGCATTGCTCTGATGGACATCAAGGCCCCGCTGTTCGTGGTCGGCACGCGGCGCGATCACGTCTCGCCGTGGAAATCAGTTTATAAAATCCACCTGTTTACCGATACCGATACCACTTTCGTGCTGGTGGCGGGCGGGCACAATGCCGGCATCATCTCAGAGCCGGGACATCCGCGCCGCAGTTTCCAGATGGATCATGCCGCCAAAGGCCATGCATGGATGGATCCCGACGAATGGGTCGCCAAAGCCCCCGTCCACGAAGGGTCGTGGTGGCCTGCGATGCACGATTATCTCAAGCATCATTCCAGCAAAATGGTAGCGGTGTCCTCGCTGCCCAAAACCAAATCTCTGGGCGACGCACCGGGCCGTTACATCCTGATGCGCTACGCGGATTGATCCCCGCCGACACCCTTCCGTTCTGTTCAACATTCAGGATATCCGATGACAAGCTCTGCCAATCTGTTTTCGCTCAAGGGCAAAAAAGGCCTTGTTTTGGGTCTCGCCAATGACCATTCCATCGCCTGGGGCTGCACCAAACTGGCGCATGAATTGGGGGCTGAATTGCTGGTGACCTGCCTGAACGAAAAAGCCATCGGCTATGTCGAACCGCTGACCAAGCCGCTCGGCATCGAATTGGTGGCCTGCAATGTCGAGGATGCGGGCGCGATGGAGGCACTGGTCAATCAGGCTGTCGCCAAACTGGGCCATCTGGATTTCGTGATCCATTCGATTGCCTGGGCCCCGCTGGACGATTTGCACGGCAAGGTGATCGACAGTTCCAGCCTGGGCTTTGCCCGTGCGATGGAAGTGTCGTGCCACTCCTTCGCAACGCTGGCCCATCTGTGCGCGCCCCATATGCCTGCGGGCGGCGCGATGGTGACGATGACCTATCTGGGGGCTGACGAGGCCGTGCCGCATTATGGCTTGATGGGTCCGGTCAAAGCCGCCTTGCAATCGCTGGTGCGCTATATGGCGGTCGAGCTTGGCCCGCAGAATATCCGCGTCCATGCCGTCTCCCCCGGCCCGATCCTGACGCGGGCAGCATCCGGCATTGCCGATTTCGACGATCTGATGCGCCATGCGGTTGAAAAATCCCCACTGGGCCGACTGGTGCAACTGGAAGAAATTGCGCAGCTGTGCGGCTTCCTGATTTCGGATGCAGCCTCGGGCATGACCGGACAAACCCTGTTTGTCGATGCGGGCTGCCACGCTGTAGCCTGACCCTGCACATCTTGCCATCCCCTTTACCATGGACCCACCCGATGAATGCTCCGCTTGACCAAGACCTGATCGAAAACATCACCTTTGATGAATTGCAGATCGGCCAATCCGACATGATGTCGCGCATGTTGACGATTGCCGATATTCAGGCCTTTGCGGCGGTCTCGGGCGATACCAATCCGGCCCATCTCGACCCCGATTATGCCAACAATACGGTTTTTCACGGGGTGATTGCCCATGGGATGTGGTCGGCAGCGATGATCTCGGCCTTGCTCGGCACCCATTTCCCCGGGCCCGGCACCATCTATCTGCATCAGGAGTTGCATTTCTCGCGCCCCGTGCGGATCGGTGACACCCTGACAGTGACCGCCACCGTGCTGAGCAAGGACGAGACGAAAAAGAAAGTCGAGCTCGATTGCGAGGTTTACAACCAGCATGCCGAACGCGTGCTGCATGGCACGGCATCCATTCTGGCTCCGACGCAGAAGATCAAACGCCCGCGCAGCTATGCGCCGCATATCCAGCTGTTTGATCCCGAAGCGCGCTTCAAATCCCTGCTGGCCAAAGGCGAGGGACTGGAGCCGGTGCGTTGTGCGGTCGTCCATCCCTGCGATGCGGAATCGCTGCAAGGCGCCATCGATTCCTTCCGCCATGGATTGATCATTCCTGTGCTGATCGGCCCCAAGGCCAAAATCGAAAAGACCGCCAGAGACGCCGGTCTCGACATTGCCGGATTCAAACTGGTCGATGTCCCCCACAGCCATGCCGCCGCCGACAAAGCCGCCGATATGGCAGCTGCCTGCGAGGTCGAATTGCTGATGAAGGGCAGTCTGCACACCGATGAATTGCTGCATGCTGTGCTGGCGCGTCCCGCCCTCAGAACAGGGCGGCGCATGTCGCATATCTTCCGCTTCGATGTGCCGATGTATCCCAAACCCCTGATGGTCACCGATGCCGCGCTCAACATCCGCCCGACTTTGACCGAAAAGCTCGACATCATCCACAATGCCATCGATCTGGCCCATATATTGGGGATCCCCAACCCGAAAGTGGCCATTCTGTCGGCGGTGGAAACGGTCAACCCCGACCTGCCTTCCACCATCGATGCCGCGGCCCTGTGCAAGATGGCCGATCGCGGCCAGTTGAAAGGCGGGATCGTCGATGGTCCTTTGGCTTTCGACAATGCCATTTCCGCCCATGCCGCCCAGATCAAGGGCATTGTCTCGCCGGTGGCGGGCGATGCCGATATCCTGATGGTGCCGGATCTGGAATCGGGCAATATGCTGGCCAAACAGCTGGAATATCTGGCAGGTGCCACAGGCTCGGGGCTGGTGCTGGGGGCACGGATACCGATTGCGCTGACCAGCCGCGCCGATGGCCCGACTACCCGCGTCGCTTCGGCTTTGCTCGGCCTGCTGGCTGCCCATACGGCACGGCAGAAAGCCGCAAAACCCCAATAAGCGAGGCCAGTCACACCATGTCCATTCTTGCGGTCAATGCCGGTTCGTCCTCGTTGAAATTTTCGCTTTATCCGCTGGCTGGCCACAGCGTCGGTGCGAGCCTTCTGACAGGACAGTTTCAGGGGCTGGAGCCGCATGGCACGCCACAGATGAGCTGGCAGATGGAGGGCAAAACCGGCACCGACAGGCTGGAAGCCAGTGCCGATCCGTTCGACGAAGCGCTGGCGCGTTTGCGCGCATTCCTGTCGAGCATGGAGAGACTGCCACCCTTGCGCGGCATTGCCCATCGGGTTGTCCACGGCGGCAGCCTCTATCGCAACAGTCTTGTGGTGGATGAGACGGTTCTGGGCCAGCTCGAAACGCTCAACTCGCTGGCTCCGCTGCATCAACCGCACAATCTGGCAGGAATTCGCGCCTTTGCTCAGGCCTTTCCGGCTTTATCGCAAATCGCCTGTTTCGACACCGCCTTTCATGCCAGCGTGCCGCCGCAAGACTATGAATTTGCCCTGCCGCAAAGCCTCACGGCATCGGGCGTGCGCCGTTACGGATTTCACGGCCTGTCCTATCAGTTCATCATGGGGCAGCTGCAGGCCCGCAGTGCCAATGCCAAAGGCCGCGTCCTGATGGCGCATCTGGGCAACGGGGCGAGCCTGTGCGGTGCGCTTGGCGGCCTGAGCCAGACCACAACCATGGGCTTTTCGGCACTGGACGGACTGATCATGGGCACGCGCAGCGGCTCGCTCGATGCCGGCGTTTTGCTCTATCTGCTCGAACAGGGCTGGAGCCATGACCGGCTGCAAAACCTGCTTTACAAGGAATCCGGCCTACTTGGCATTTCCGGCCTGTCCGCCGATATGCGCAAATTGCGCCAGAGCGACAATCCGCAGGCCCGCCACGCGATTGAACTGTTCACCCACCGCATCATCCGCGAAGCCGGTGCGATGACCGGCTGCCTGCAAGGGCTGGATGTGATCGCCTTCAGCGGCGGCATCGGCGAACATGACGCGGCCTTGCGCCATGATGTCTGCACCGCTCTGGGCTGGCTCGGGGTCAGGATCGACGATGACCTCAACGGCAAGGCAATCGGTGATCAGGCCATGGCCATCCACACCGCAGAGAGCACCATCGACGTCTGGGTGATCCCGACCGACGAAGGCTTTGTGGCGGCGTCGGAGGCCGCGCGCCTCTTGGCGTGACAGGCCTTACTTTTTCGGCGTCAGTGTCTGTTCCATATCGCTGGCCAACCGCGCCATGATGCGTGATTTTTCATGCACCGAGAGCTGGCCAATCTGGTCGAGCAGTTTTTCAAAATCGCTCAAGGGCATGGCAGCATGGGCGGTGTCGATGGTTGCCAGATCAAGCGGTATTTCGGTTACAGTCGTCGTTTGGGTGGCGCGGTCCGAGCGGATTGTCGCCATCTCGGCTTCGGCGCGTTTGAAGGCGTCCACCTCGGCCTGCTCCATGTCCTTTTCCTGCAGCCTGCCCAGTCCCAACTGATGCGCCTTGATTTTGAGCTCGACCTTTTCCTTCTCGGACAGATTGCCGTCGGCGACTTTGGCATCGACCAAAGTTTTGAAAGTGGCGGCACGCTCGCGCATTTTCTCGGAAAAGCCGGAGGCCAGAATACCGGTCGGCAGGGCCACCAGCCCGAGGCCGACCAGTGAAATGATCATGGTCATGAACTGGCCCAAAGGCGTCACCGGATAAATATCGCCATAGCCCACGCTCAACAGCGTGATCATCGCCCAATAGGTCGCCTCGGGAATGGAGGTGAACTTTTCAGGCTGCGCCTCGTGCTCGACCAGATAGACGATGCTGGCCGAAAAGATCGTCACCACCAGCGTGATGAACAACGCCGCGCTGAGCGAGGGCATCTGCTCCTCGAACACTTCCGACAGCGTGGACATGGCCGAGGAATAGCGGGTGAATTTCAGCAGCCGCAGCAGACGGATCACCCGCAGGAAGCGCAAATCGATCTGGATCAGGAAGGTCATATAGAAGGGCAGAATGGCAATCAGATCGACCAGCGCGGCGGGGCTGACCATATAGCGCAGACGGCCGACGACAGGCTCCTCGTAATCGGGATTTTCGACACAGCAATAGACGCGGAACAGATATTCGACACTGAAAATGCCCACCGTGATCATATCGAAAATATGGAATTCACGGGCCAGCACATCGTGCAAATCGGCAATACTTTCGAGCATCACCGCAACCACCGACAGGAAAATCACCCCGCCCATGAAAATATCGAACACCGCATGCAGCTGGCCCGAATGCACATCCGGATTCATGGTGGAATAGACATGCTGGCGGAAGGTGCGGCCCTTGTTGAGACCGACAAAATCTGTCCAGATCGGCCCGATAAACCGCACCAGCTTGGCGAGCCGGAGCAACCGCACCAGCCGCAAAAAGCGCAGATCGATCAAACCGCCGAAACTGATGAAAAAAGGCAGGATCACCACCAGATCCAGCAAGGCCATCGGGGTGACGGCATAGCGCAGGGTCGAGAACCGCTTGTTGATCAGAGAAGGCTGCAACCCGCCGGTGATGAGCCGCAAAACATATTCGGCTGTGAAAACCACCAGACTGAACTCGTCGAAAATCACCAATTCGCGATGGAAGGTGGTGGCGATGAAATCGATATGTTCCAGCACGATCGACAGCGAGCTGAGCACGATCATCACAATGATGAAATCCGAAACCAGCGAGGCCAGCTTGCTTTTGTGATGGCCCGGAAACATCAAAGTATAGAGATAAAGCCGGACGGTATGCAGCGGATGATGGCTCAGCGCCTTGTCACTATGCTTCGTCATCACTCAGGCCCCCGCCACACGCACACAGCCGCCCTTTGGGGGCGAAAACACATTTGATTTCGTTTTTTAACGACAAAAGCCAGATCGCACATTGCGCGAGATCAAACCAGTCGAAATTCCTGAATTTCATTGTTGTTATGGCGCAAACGGTGGGCAATCGAGCGGGCCACCCGCGTCATCACCCGCGCCACAATGTCCGGATGATCCGCAAAGGCCCGATCGAATGCCGCCCGATCAAGGCCGATCAATTCGGTCGGCGTGACGGCCCTGACTTCTACCGAATGGGGTTGTTGTTCGAGAAACGACATTTCGCCGAACATGTGCCCTGCGCCGAGCGTTGCCAGATGGACCGGGGCCTGCCCCTGCAACGGCAGGGTCATTTTGACCTCGCCGGAGCTGATCAACATCAATTCATGCCCTTTTGTCTGTCTCGAAAAAATCAGATCTCCCGCCGCATAGGCCCGCCGGACAAGGCAGGTCTCGAGGCTCGCCATCTCTTGCTTGTCCATCCCCTTGACCAGGTCAAAGCGTGTCAAAGGCAGTTTGGCTTGCGACAGGCTGACATAGCCTGCCATCTGCAGAGTTTGGGTCTCGACCCATTCCAGCGCATCACTGAAATGCTCGAAAATTGTGATCGCCGGGTCAGCCGATAGCCCCAGATGATCCACATAACTGCGCAAATCGCGACCATTGGGCAATTGCTCTGGCAGGTGGCTCAACACCAATTTGCCGCCATGCAGCGCCAGCATATGGCTCAACCGTTCGATGATATGTCCGGCGGTAAAATCCAGCGATTGCACATGCATGAAATCAAGCACCAGAAAGCGCACCTGCTTGGCATCGGGCTTGATAGCCAGAAACAGCTGGTTGGTCGTGCCGAAAAACAGACTGCCTTGCAATTCGTAAATCGCCGTCTGATGGCCCCATTGTTCCAGAATGGCCCGCTCTTCGGGCAGGCGTACCCGTTTGGAAAACAGGTCATTGCCGTAAGACCGGCGGCGCAACGTGCTGGTGTGGCTTTGCTCGCGGATGAACATCAGGATCGAGAGGGCCACACCGAGGCCGGATGCCGCGATCAGGCCGATGGTGTTGGCGGCAATCGCCACAATCACAATGACCGCGAAATCAACCATAGTATCGCGCGAGCGCAGCAGTTTGACCGACGACCAGTCGATCATATGCAGGCCGATCACCACCAGAACCGCCGCCAGTGCCGATACCGGCACCCAAGCCACCAGCGCCGACAGCAACACCACCACCACAAGCGACCACAGCCCCTGAAACACGCTCGACAGTCTGGTGGTGCCGCCGCTGGCCTCGTTGACCAGGCTCGCCCCCATCGTGCCCGCACCCGGCACACCGCCGAACACCGCACTGACCAGATTGCCGAGCCCCTGCCCGATCAATTCGCGGTTCGGATCGTTTTGCGAGCCCGTCAACGTATCCAGCACCACGCAGGTTTTCAGCGTATCGATCGACAGCAGCACCGAGAGGGTCAAGGCGGTCACGATCACCGGTTCGATGGCAGGTGCGGGCATGGTTGCCAGCGCGTCCCAGATCGCTGCCATGGCCCCTGTCACATCGCCCGCCGTGGCCTTGATCGGCCCGATCACCAGCCCGTTGCCCGCCAAATTCCGCAAATCCGGAAATCGTGTCAGCGCCAGCAGCCAATAGGCCGCAATCCCTGTGACCAGCCCGAGAATGACCGAGGGCACTGATTTGACCATGCGCGGCATCAGCCACATGCCCGATGCGGTGGCCAGCCCGATCAGCACGCTCGGCACGACCCAATGCGACGGATCGGCCAGACCATGCCAGAGGCTCATGTCCTTGGGAAAGGCC
>Ga0214921_10007742_pt1 | contig 14196 bp, 9 predicted proteins | sample LL1505_MetaG_FD_177992 | JGI IMG/M metagenome (GOLD analysis project Ga0214921, IMG submission 177992) | Freshwater microbial communities from Lake Lanier, Atlanta, Georgia, United States - LL-1505 | ecosystem: Environmental > Aquatic > Freshwater > Lake | place: USA: Georgia | collected 2015-05-28 | reverse complement strand
AAATTGGCTCCGGAGGCTGGGATCGAACCAGCGACCAATGCATTAACAGTGCATCGCTCTACCGCTGAGCTACTCCGGAAAGCAGTGGGGTAACCTACCGAAAAAGTAGAAAGGACTCAACTCCCACAAAGGGCCAAAATCATCCTGCACGAGGCAGCAGAAAATAAGACAAGCTATCGGTGAGAGCCAGCGCGCTGGCCTCAAGGATATTGGTGGAAACTCCCACCGTTCCCCATTCGCGGGTTCCGTCGCTGGATTCGACCAAAACTCGGATCCTTGCAGCGGTCCCTCCGCGAGAGCTGACAATGCGGACCTTGTAGTCGATCAACTTCATTTTTCGAAGGGAGGGGAATGAAGAGAGCAGAGCCTTTCTCAATGCTGCATCCAGAGCATTCACGGGTCCGTCTCCCTTGGCGGAAGTTTTCTGAATCTTTTTTCCGATGCGGACGGAGATCGTGGCGTGGCTGGTTTCACGCGACGTAGGGCGAGCTCGAACCACCTCCACTTTGTAGGATTCGATCTGAAAGGGTGCGGGGATCTTTTCGAGGGATCTGCGCACCAGGAGTTCGAATGAGGCATCGGCTGCTTCAAATTCGTATCCGTCTTTTTCCAGCTTTTTGATCTTCGCAAGGATCCCGCGGGTTTGTGGGGACTTCTCCTCCACGGCGATGCCAAGCTCCCGAGCTTTCATCATGACGTTGGCTCCACCCGAAAGTTCTCCGACAAGAATACGTTGATGATTACCAACGGAAGTGGGGTCGATGTGTTCGAAGCTGGCAGCGATTTTATTGACGGCGTTGACGTGCATGCCGCCCTTGTGGGCGAAGGCGGTTCGGCCGACAAAGGGAGCGCGGGGATCGTGATGCAGGTTGGCCAGTTCATCGACAAAAGCGGAAAGTTCGGAAAGTTGTTGGAGATTTCCCTCGGGCAGGACTTTTTTCCCGAGTTTAAGCTCGAGAAGGGGGAGGAGGGTGGTGAGGTTGCAATTCCCCGTGCGTTCCCCGTATCCGTTCATCGTGCCTTGGACCTGCAACGCACCCTCTTGAACAGCGGCGACGGCATTGGCAACGCCGAGTCCGCAATCGTTGTGGGTATGGATGCCGACCTTGGTCTGGGGAAAATGGGTTCGGACGGTTCGCACGATAGCGGCGATTTCGGATGGAAGGCGACCCCCGTTGGTGTCGCAAAGGACGAGGTAATTGGCACCCGCTTCGGTGGCGGCTTCGAGAGTTCGGAGTGCGTAATCGGAATCGGCCGAGTAGCCGTCAAAGAAGTGTTCGGCATCGTAGATGGCTTCACGGCCCTCTTTTTTGAGGAGGGCGATGGTATCCGAGATCATGCGGAGATTTTCTACGGGTGTGGTACGGAGGACTTTTTCGACGTGAAGGAGCCAGCTTTTGCCAAAGATAGTGACGACGGGTGTTTCGGCTTCGAGGAGGAGTTTGACTTGGGAATCGGCTGATGCGTCGATGTCGGGTCGGCGGGTGGATCCGAAGGCGGCGAGTTTACAGGAGCCCCAGCGGAGTTTTCCTGCTTCTGCAAAAAAATCGCGATCTTTGTCGTTGGAGCCAGGCCAACCACCTTCCACATAGTGGAGACCGTAGGAGGCGAGCCGTTCGGCAAGTCGAAGTTTATCGGATAGGGAGAAGTGAACGCCCTCGCCTTGAGCACCATCGCGCAGGGTGGTGTCGTAAATGGTGAGATGAGGGGCAGCGGACATAAGGAAAAAGGCTAACTCGGAATAAAGAGGCGCGAAAGAAGGAAGGGGGCAGTGTAAGTCGGTCGCAAAGTGCGTTAAAATGGATGGAAAATTGCCATCAAATTGTCACTTTAGGGACAGAGAGACACTAGTAAAAAAAGTTTTTTAGTGTAAAATTTCTTCAGGATTTGCCTACGAAAATTAAAAATAGCAACCTACTGATACGCAATGCTTTAGTTGCGATATTTGGAGTGTGTTTTGTTCTTGGAATATTGAATCTTGTCGTAGATTCGGATCGAGACGAAAAAAACAGAAAAAAAATTGCATCTCAGAGTGCCCAAGTGGTTGTCAGGGAGGAGAGCGATCCCACTGCCCAAAAGGAAAATGAGGCATCCAAACAAGGTGGAAATACCAGCCAAGTGGGAAGTGGTAAAAGCGAATCAACCTCTTCATACGAAAAAGGAAACTCGGCCGATTCGAAAACTAAAATATCAAGAAAAGTTGCTCCCTATGCGAGCGGAGCTGGATCTTGGGCTGTCACCGCCGCTACAAAAGAGCCGAAGCAGACCTACAAGATGGTTTCACAAATCGATCCCCGTAAATCGATTTCTGAAATTCTGGGAAGCTCGGATCTCAGCGACCCAGCGACACGTGCCGTTGTGTCCGCTTACATGGCCGACCGGGAGGAAGCCCGATATCAGTCCGTTCTGGCCAAAGCCAATCAAATGGGGATTCCTGTCCGCATTAATGGGCCTGGACACAATGTCAGCATTCTTTACGACATCCGGCGGGAAGGGCCGCTTTATCGCAAAACCCTCAACACGAACGCGGCCATCTCCACTGGAGCCAACCTGCTCAACAAGACACCTTATGGATTGAATGGCGAAGGAATGACCGTCGGCGTCTGGGACGCGGCGCGTGCCCGGACCAACCACGTCGAACTCATCGGCAAAGTTACCGTCGGGGATTCGACAACCGGCAACGACGATCACTCGACCCACGTGGCGGGCACGATCGCGGCGAAAGGCGTGGACCCTAAGGCCAAGGGCATGGGGGTTAACACGCTCATCCGAACCTACGACTGGAATAGCGACACCTCAGAAATGACTGCAATCGGTGCGGCTGTCGCCACTGACGGTGCGACTAGGATCCCTATTTCGAACCACTCCTACGGCTATGGCGCTACCAATGTGGATTTAGGACGCTATGAAGCTGAGTGTAACACATTCGATGCTTTGGCTAAGAGCATGCCCTTTTATCAGATTTTTTGGGCAGCCGGAAATGAGCAGCAGGATTACGGCACGCCTTATGGTGGGTACCAATCCATCACCTTTGTCGGATTAGCCAAGAATGTCATATCCGTCGGAGCAGCTAACGATGCGGTTACGAGTGGAGTTCGCGATGTGACAAAAGGAACCTTGGCCAGTTTTTCGAGCATGGGTCCTTGCAACGACGGTCGCATCAAGCCTGACATCGTCGCCAATGGTGTGAATGTCTACTCTTGTGTGGCCACAAATACAAATTCCTACGATGGCACCTACAGCGGCACGAGCATGGCCACGCCGAATGCCGCGGGAACCGCTGCCTTACTCATGCAGCTCTATAAAACCAATTTCTCCGGCCAATTGATGCGCGCGAGTATGCTCAAGGCGCTCATGATCCACACCGCCGACGACGTGGGACGCCCGGGGCCTGATTACCAATACGGATGGGGTTACATGAATGCAAAAGCCGCCGCTGACGTGATCCTCGCCCACAAAGCAAGCTTGGCTGAGCCGAAGATGATCGAAAACACGATCAACAACGCGAACAAAGTCCGCACCAACACAATCGTGTGGGATGGCTCAAGCCCGATCCGAGCCACGCTTGTTTGGACCGATGTGGAGGGGGTAGCGCAGACCGCGACAAACAGCCGCACGCGCAACCTGGTCAACGACCTCGACCTAAAGATCACCGCACCGAACGGCACAACGACCTACTTGCCCTATGTGATGCCTTTTGTCGGTTCTTGGACGACGGCGTCTATGACCAGCAACGCAGTTACGGGCATCAACAATGTCGACAATGTCGAGCGTGTGGATATTCCCGCGCCCACCCAAGCGGGCACTTATACTGTGACCGTCGGAATGTATGGAACCAACAGCCTTAGTGGAACGAGTCAAATCTACTCGCTCATCGTGACAGGTAGTCAGAGTGTCGAAGCCAACCCGCCGCCAGTCGTCAATATCACGGCTCCGACCAACGGCACCACCGTGCTTCCGGGCTCTCCCATCCTCATCACTGCGACCGCCACGGATCTCACTGTTGGTGGACAGTCAGGACAAGTGACTAAGGTCGAGTTTTTCGATGGTGCCACTAGGCTCGGTGAGGATACCTCTGCCCCTTACGAATTTTCATGGTCCAATCCTTCGAGCGGTGTCCATGTCCTGACGGCCAAGGCTACCGACAACGCGAGTGCGACGGCTGTCTCCTCGTCAGTCAATGTCACGGTCCTTGTCGGCAGCGGTTCGCCGACCATCACCGGTTTCTCCCCGGCCAGTGGCGTGGCAGGTGATTCTGTGGTCATCTTGGGTGAGAATCTAGGCATCGCGAGCAGCGTGCGCTTCGGGGCGCTGGCTGCGACATTCACGGCAGACTCCCCGTTGCAAGTCACTGCGAGCGTCCCCTTGAGTGCCGTAACCGCGCCGATCACGGTATCGAACAGCTACGGCAGTGTCACCACGTCGTCGAATTTCACCATTATCCCCATTGTTTTTCGCGAGGATTTCGCTTCGCTCACCGCAGGCGATAACACTACTTCCAGCGGATCTTCTACGCCTTGGGTCGGCAACACAAACTTTCCCACGAACACGGTTGTTAAGGCCTACCAAGCTGGCGGAGCTGTGAGGCTGGGCGCGAAAGGTGCGGTGGGCTCGATCACCAGCAGGGCGATCAACTTGGCGGGTAACGGCGGTGCCTTTAATGTCAGCTTCAAGGTTAAAGGCTGGAGCACGAAAGAGGGCGACATCAAGGTGACCGCTGGCTCTCAGTCACAGAATGTGACCTACGCAGCTACCATGAGCGAATCGTTCGAAAGCAAGACGCTCAACTTCACTGGAGGAACTTCGGCTACCACAATCATGATCGAGACTACGGCTGGGCGCGCTTACATCGATGACGTAACCGTCACCTCCGAGGCACCGAGTTCGCCGCCGGTTATCACAAGCGCTACGACCAAAGGCGGTGTTGTCGGCCAAGCCTTCAGCTACCAGATCGCTGCATCAAATGCGCCGACCTCATTCGGCGCTTCGAATTTGCCCTCGTGGGCCAGCATCAACACAACAAGCGGGGTTATATCGGGAATACCCCTGACGGCAGGAACGAAGGTAGCCATCATTTCCGCGACTAACAATGCGGGCCCCGGTAGCACGAACCTCACGATCAGCATTATTTCTTCGGGTGGAGGTGTGGTCACCAACACGGTGTTCTCGGAAAACATGGGAATGCCGACGGGAACGACAAATTATGCTTCAAACACCTTTGAGAATTCGGGAACTCTGACATATGACAGCGGCGGAATTGCAAATCCAGCCGATGTGCGTATGACATCTGTCTCGTCGAACTACTTTGGTTCTTCCGGTTCGGGGAATATCTTTTTTTCTACGTCCACTAATGCTGCGTCTGCGCCCACCGACGCGCGCGGATTCTCCATCGAAAGCATAAACGCGGCGAATTTCGGCAACCTTGAGTTGACCTACGGATACCGGAAAGAAACTGCCACTGCGCTGGCGACATTCTCCGTCGACTACTGGAACGGAAGTGCTTGGGTCACCGTTGCAAACACGGCCTCGACGCTTTTCAATGAAGCAACCAACGCCACCACGGGTTGGTATCTAGCCAAAGCTTTGGCCCTGCCTACGAACGCCCAAATGAACGGCCTAAAGCTGCGGTTCGTCAAAACAGGAACAAATTCGATGCGCATCGACGACGTCAAGCTCACCGGAACAATTTCCACATCCCCCACGATTTCTGCACGCGGTTCTCTCTCCTCAGTCAACACGACTTATGGGACCGCTTTAACCAACCCGACGAGTTTCACTCTCTCTGGAACCAACATGATTGAGGGCATCACGGTAGCGCCGCCGTCCGGATTTGAGGTATCCGCAGGAAATGCCAATAGCTTCGCAGGTAAAGATTCGTCCATCACCGTCGGTTCAGCCGGAACCGTTGCGGCCACGCCTATCTATGTGCGTTTGGCCGCCGATACGCCAGTCGGCACTTACACCGGAAATATCACATGCCGAAGCGTGGGGGCGACGGAAGCTTCAGTCGCCACTGTGGCAAGTACCGTTTCGCCCAGGCCCATCTCGGTTACGGCTGATTCCGTGCGCAAGACTTACGGGGCTTCGGATCCGGAGTTGACCTACACAGCCACGGAGATCGCTCCTTTTAGTGGCATTCTCGTCCGCGACCCGGGGGAAGCAGTCGCTTCCTATCGCATCCGTCAAGGTAGTCTCACGGCGGGGTCCAATTTCGTGATCTCCTTCACTGAGGGCGATTTTTCCATCCTCAAGAAGCGCCTATCTGTCATCGCGAACGATAGGACGAAAGCATTCGGCCAAACACTCACTCTGGGTCCCGGTCAAACGGCTTTCACCACCAGCGAAATGGGCGGCACAGACAAAATCGATACGGTCACCATCACCGCGAGCGGAGGGACGGAGGCCAATGACCCTGTCGCGACGTATGTCCTAACTCCTTCGAATCCTGTTGGACAAAACTTTACCAGCGGCAATTACGATATTTACTATACTCTCGGTACTCTCACGGTCACGGAAAGTGTGCCGGCGGGTTCCACCTTTGAGGGTTGGGCTGGCAAGGATACGGTGATTACGCCTGAGCTTCTGATGAAGTATGCGATCGGGGGAGCCGCAAGTCCCTCCGCTGCGGGGGAGGTGCCCGTCGTCGCCATGCAGGGCAGTGCACTTATACTAACGGCAATCGTGCGTAAGGACTCCACGTTGACGATCATCGGGCAGGCGGTATCAGACTTGGGGAATTACGGGACACCGAACTTGATCGTGCCGGTGGATGGGTCTGCTGTCGATGTGAGTCAGAGGGATGTGCCCCCAGGTTGCGAGAGGCAGAAGTTCACGATGGATATGGGTTCCTCGGGGAAGGGGTTTTTGCGGATCAGCGTGAAGAAGTAGCGATGCTGGTCGGGAGTTGCCTGTGCCTTGCGGACTAGCTGGATATGAGATTAAAAATTAAGAAGATTCATCAGATAGGGAAGAAATGGACACGGAGTGTTCTTATATTGTTCCTAGTGATGAGCGGGAGAGTAGAAGCGGCGAAGTTTCTCTTCGACGCAACCAAGGCGGAAATGGCAGCAAACGCCGACTGGGTAATTGATGCGGACAGTCGCAATCTTGATGTCAGGAAGGGAAATGGATCGGGTTCGGTGCAATTGAGTAACACTTACGATTCCAACCCGCAACGGTTTCCGAATCCACTTCAGAGTGGAATCACCTCGAGCACCCTGGAAACTTACTGGCAGGGGGCTCTTTCTTCTTGGGCTGTGGACTTGGTGCAGGCGGGTCATCAGGTGGAGACATTGCCGTACAATGGGAAAATCACTTATGGGGACTCAACGAACTCTCAGGATCTTTCCAACTATAATGTCTTTGTCCTGGTGGAGCCGAATATTCTGTTCACGGCGACTGAAAAGGCGGCCTTGATCAGTTATGTGAAAAATGGAGGAGGATTACTGATAGTCGCTGATCACGGAAGCTCCGATCGAAACAATGACGGGGCAGACTCGGTCGATGTCCTGAACGATCTGATGACAAACACCATCCAAAACAATCCGTTTGGGTTGACTTTCAGTGGGAATAATATTTCGGGAACCTATAGCTATGTCAACCCAAGCGGTTCCGATCCCTTGATTCAAGGAACCGCCGGCACAGTTAATAACATTGATTTCAATAGCGGAAGCAACATCACCATCAATACCAGTCAAAATGCCAGTGTGACGATAGCGATTTGGAGTTCCTCCAGTCGGAGCACGAGCACGGGGGTGGTAGCCTATGGAAGTTACGGATCGGGAAGGTTTGCGGCTTTCGGGGATAGCTCGCCCTTTGACGATGGAACGGGAGACACTGCGGATACTCTCTATAGCAGTTATAACGTGAGCAGTTATGGAAACAGTAAAGTCATTTTAAATGCTTCCTTCTGGTTGGCGGAAAAACCACCCGAAGTGACGACCGGAACGGCGACCGTGGTTGGAACGAACAGCGCAACATTGAGCGGATTTGTAAATCCGAATGGGCTGACCACGACTGTGAAGTTTCTTTATGGAACCACAACAAACTACGGTTCAGTTATGAATGTGAGTGGGACTTTGCCGGGAACCAATGCGGCCAATGTTAGCGTGGGGTTAACCGGTTTGTCTGAAGGGACGACTTATCATTACGCTCTTGTGGCGACGAACTCAGTGGGAAGTGCCCAAGGGGCGGATCTATCCTTTACTACATGGACGGCGTTACAGGCATGGCGGCAGCAGTGGTTCGGCACAACGGATAACAGTGGCTCGGCGGCGGACACTTATGTGGGCAGTGGTGATGGCCTTTCGAACCTTATGAAATATGCGCTTGGTTTGAACCCTCTTGTGTTTAACAGCAGTCCCATCACCTTTAGTTTGTCTGGTAATTACCTAACAATGACAGTCCCCCGCAGTAGCAGTTCAACTGGAATCACTTATTTCTTGGAGTCCACGGGTGACCTGACAGATGTCTGGAGTAGTAGTTCTGTGGTTATTGATTTAAATACCCCGACCCTCTTGAAGGGGCATGACATAAATCCTGTTAGCGGCACGAGCCGAAGGTTTATGAGGCTCAGGGTTACCCAACCGTAACCCGAGAAAATAGCAAATCGTGTCGAACTAATCGCGCTGTTCGGCGGGAATAGGGAGAATGATCGATTCCTCTTCAGGATCGGGCTGGGAGGCCATGCGGGCTTGGATCCGATTGGGGGAGATCAGGACAACATCCTTCACGAGGCCCAATTTTTCAAAAATCCAGATCAACCACGCCGAGGAGTCCGGCTGCGTCCAGTGCATGCCGTGACGGGCGGAACGGGGGAAGGCGTGGTGGTTATTGTGCCAACCTTCACCCATGGCAAGGAGACCGAACAGCCAATTGTTTCGGCTGGCATCGGTGGTTTCAAAGGAACGCTTTCCAAAAGTGTGGCAGATCGAGTTGACCGACCAGGTGATATGTTGGTTCACGAAAAGGCGGACGAAACCACCCCAGACGAGACCCCCGAAGGCACCCAGAAGAATTGATTTGCCGAAAAATACCGCGGCGATGGCACCGATGGCTGTGGGAATAAGAAGACCTGTGAAGACCCAGAGCCACCACGTGTTGTTAATGGCAACAATGATTGGGTCTTTCAAAAGGGCGGGAGCGTAGCGTTGGATGTCGGGCTTAAAATTGTCGAGGATCCATCCCGCGTGGGCGTGCCACAGGCTTTTGAGGGGGCTATGGGGATCTTCCTCTTCGTCCGAATTGGCGTGATGTTGGATATGAGTAGCTGCCCAGTGAAGCGCAGGTCCCTGCATCGCCATCGAACCACAGATAAGGAGGAAGGTTTTTAGCCAAGGATGGGCTTGAAAACTTTTATGAGTAAGCATCCGATGGTAACCCAGCGTGATTCCAAATCCGCAAAGGGTGAAGAAGGTCAGAAGCAGGGCAACATCTACCCAAGTAACGTAGTGGTTCCAGAGTAGGACAATTGCGGAAATTAACCCAAAAATAGGAAGCCAGACTAGGGCCAAGAGGATGACTTTCGTCAGGGGTGTCGTTGCTTGAGCGTGTGATATAGATGAAGACATTCGTAGAGACTGCTCGATATTTGGCCTAGGGCAAGTTCAACAAGAGGGTTGCCTGAAAGCGTGGCAGCTGAGTTTCGCCAAAATTCTACCCAACAAGGGTTTAAAGATCAATTCTATGCGGATAATCAGAGGACGGCCGACGAGGAGGGTGACGCATCACAAGGAAGAAGAAGAGAAACTCAACGGCGTAGATCAGAAGGAGGATGAGGAGAAAAACCTCAAACCGGGCCATGGGCAGGGAGGTCAACCAGCGAAGGAGTCCGTAGGTTGCGAGGGGGATGCACAGCATTTTTCCCGATAGGGCCAGACGAGGACCCAGGAGGCGATAGCGAGGATGCAGAACGGAAAGAGCGAGGGTAATTGCGACAGAGCCGATTGAGACAAGAAGCAGGAGAACTAGGGCGATTTCCTCATTCGAATCCATGCCTGACAGGGTAGCACGAAATCAGGGGTGAGGATTGATCAAGCGAGAAAGTTCTTTTCGGCGCGTCTGGAGATCTTGGTCGGAGAGTGCGGCGAGACGGTTTAAGCTGAAATCTTGGACAGTAAAGGAGGCGAGGATCGTGCCCTCGAGCACTCCGTGGGCGAGGGTGGAAAGGGTAATCTCTTTCTGGCCGGCGAGGTAACCTGCAAGGCCACCTGCGAAAGTGTCTCCAGCGCCTGTGGGATCGAGAACTTTTTCAAGAGGGATGGCTGGGGCCGCAAAGGCGCCCTCTTTTCCGGATAGAAAACAGCCGTGCTCTCCCTTTTTGATGGCGACGTAGCGCGGGCCCCGTTCACGGAGCCAGCGAGACGCGCGAAGAAGATTGGATTCGCCTGAAAGAAGAGCGGCCTCCGAGTCGTTTAAAATAAGCATGTCGATTCGGGGGAGAAGTTCGAGAAGTCGGGGTCGGGCGATATCGATCCAGAGGTTCATGGTATCCGCGATCGTAAATTTCGGCTTTGCCATCTGATCGAGGACAAGATGTTGAAGATCGGGGGCGATATTCCCCAACAGAACGAAGGGCAGGTTTTTATGTGCGGCGGGGAGTTGGGGTTTGAAATCAGCAAAAACATTCAGATCGGTCGAGATCGTGTGCCGATTGTTCATGTTCTCTTCGTAGCGACCGTGCCACCGAAAGGTTTTTCCCTTTGCGATCTGAAGGCCCGAAAGATCGATTTTGCGTTTTTCCCAGACAGCCCTGTGGTGGGCGGGAAAATCATCACCGACAATCCCGATCAGGCTTGTGGGGGCGTGAAAGCTGGCCGCGAGGCCTGCGTAAGAGGCCGATCCTCCCAGAAGATCCAAACGATCCTCTTGGGGTGTTTGAATTCGGTCGATGCCGACCGAGCCGACGACAAGAACGCTCATGACCGAACAGCATCCTTCATATGAGATGAAGTGCCAAGCCGAGAAAGGATTTCGCGAGCGGAGGCTGTGGGGTCGGGGGCGAGGAGGAGATGACTGACGACGCAGACCCGGGTCGCCCCAAACGAGGCAGCTTCGGTGACTCGATTGGGATTCAATCCACCGATGCAGAAAAAGGGCACGGTGATTTGAACGCAGATTTTCCGGATTTTGGCGGGACCGATAGGTTTGTAGTCGGGTTTGGTTCCAGTTGCGTAGAGGGGGCCGAATCCTATGTAGTCGGCACCAAGGGCTTGCCCGGCTTCGGCCTGGCAGGGGGAGTGGGTCGAGAGTCCGAGAATTGTGGAGGAGCCGAGTTGTTTTCTTGCTTCTGGAATACCCAAATCATCCTGGCCGAGGTGACAACCTGCAGCTCCTGAGGCCACAACAAGGTCGGGGTGGTCGTTGAGAATGAGGGGAAGGCCTCGTTGGGCGAGGAGTGGCGCGAGAATTTTTGCCGAGGCGAGAATTTCATCCTTTGGAAGATTCTTGGCGCGGAGTTGAAAAATACCTGCTCCGCCGTCTGCAAGTTTGGCGGCGAGTGAGGGCCAAGAGGAGGTCGGGGCGTAGGAGGAATCGAGGATTGCGTACAGGCGAGCTTGAAGGAGAGCAGCGTGGGCGCGGGAGGGATCCAGGGCTGGCGCCATGGATTAGGCCGAGGTTTCAACCTTACGCTCGAAAAACCGTTCCAAGAAGTGGGTGGAGTATTTTCCACGGCGGAAGTCCTGATCGCGCACGATGCGTTGGCCCAGCGGGATGGTTGTTTTCACTCCGCGGATAATTGTTTCATCGAGGGCGCGTTGCATGCGGGCGACGGCAGTAGCGCGGTCGGGGCCCACGGCTATCAGTTTTCCGATCATCGAGTCGTAGAACGGTGGGATGGAGTAACCGCCGTAGATGTGGGAATCCATACGGATGCCGATGCCGCCTGGGGGGTAGTAAAGGTTGATCGTGCCAGGCGAGGGCCGGAAATCGTTGGCGGGATCCTCGGCGTTGATTCGGAATTCGATGGCGTGGCGTAGGGGACGAAGGTTCTCCATGTCGGAACTGAGGCGCTCCCCTGCGGCGATTTTGATCTGCTCTTTTACGAGGTCGACTCCGTAGACCTCTTCGGTCACGGGATGTTCGACTTGGATGCGCGTGTTCATTTCTAGGAAGTAGAAGTGGCCTGCATTGTCCACGAGGAACTCCATCGTGCCTGCGTTCTCATAATGAACGGCTTCGGCCAGTTTGATGGCAGCTTTTCCCATCCGTTTGCGCAGATCGTTATCGAGAAGTGGGGAGGGAGATTCTTCGAGAAGTTTTTGGTGACGTCGTTGAATGGAGCAGTCGCGTTCTCCGACGTGAATAATTTTGCCACGCTTGTCCCCGAGGATCTGGAATTCGATGTGATGAGGTTCTTCGATATATTTCTCAAGATAGACATCGGGGTTTCCGAAGGCTTTTTCCGCCTCCATGCGAGCGGCGAGAAAACCTTTTACGAGACTGACATCGTTGTGGGCGGGTCGCATTCCTTTGCCCCCGCCACCCGCGACGGCCTTGATCATTACGGGATAGCCGATTTTTTTTGCGGCTTTGATGGCTTCCTGCTCGGAGGTTACCGGGCCATCGCTTCCGGGGGGAATGGGGACTCCGGCTTTGCGGGCATTTTCTCGCGCCAAGGATTTATCTCCCATTCGACGGATGGATTCGGGAGAGGGACCGATGAAACGGATATTGCAGGATTGGCAAACCTCGGCGAAGTGGGCGTTTTCGGATAGGAATCCGTAGCCGGGGTGGATGGCGTCGACATCCCCGACCTCGGCGGCGGAGATGATCCTATCTATTTTTAAGTAACTTTGACCGCTGGGACCGGGTCCGATGCAGATCGCTTCATCGGCGGCTTGGACGTGAAGGGAGTCGTGATCTGCCTCGGAGTAGACGGCGAGGGAGCGAATGCCCATGTCTTTGCAGGCGCGGATGATGCGAAGGGCGATTTCGCCGCGATTTGCGATTAAGATTTTTTCAAACATGGTGGTTTCGGGGTGGCTGGGAGGGGGGCTCCCAGAAGAAATCAGGCAGGACGGATACGGAAGAGCGGCTTTCCGAACTCAACCGGTTTTCCGCTTTCCACCAGAATTTCGGTAATCGTGCCTGACATTTCGGCTTTGATCTCGTTCATGACCTTCATGGCTTCGATGATGCAGACGACACTTTCGGGGGTGACAGCGGTGCCGACGGAGATGTAGGCGGGGGCGTCTGGGGCGGGGGAGCCGTAGAAAGTGCCGACCATCGGGGAGTTGATCGTGGGGAGGGATTCGGCTGTGGGAGTGGGGGCGGCCGTTGGGGCTGGCGCGGGGGCGAGAGCGGTTGGGATGGGGAGTAGGGTTGGGGCGGCGAGGAGGTTGGGGGAGGATGAGAAAACTTGAGGTTTTCCGTCAGGCCCGCGCTGAATTCGGATTTTGGTTCCGTCCTTTTCGTACTCAAACTCGGTCAGACTATTTTTCCGCATCAGATCGATGACGGCCTTGATCTCTTTAATATCCATAGGAGGGCAATATTACCTTCGCTTTTGAGCGAAAATCAAAAGAAAATCACTATATCATTAAAGTAAGCTAAAAATGGCCTTAATTTAGCGTCTAATTTGTTTTCTTAGAGGCAAAAGCGATTCGTGCCTTAGTAGATGTTTAAGTGGGTGGGGTTAAGCGGTGAGGCCGGCGGTGCGGAGACACGCGACTTCGATGGCGAGGGTTTGATCGATATTACGTGCGAGGGCGAACCGTAGTTTTTCCAGCGCATCCACTTCCCGGACGATTTCTGGGCGGAGTGTGGATTCGGAGCGAGCCCAAGCGGACCGGATGAGGTGGGTTATAATATCTTCGCGAACACGAACCAGTTGCCCTGCCAAGTTGGCGGATTGGGCCGATTCATTCTCCTCCCCTATCTCCTCCTCGCTCTCGTCACTTTGTGCAGCCAATCGGTCACGGGTGGAGAGCAGAAAGGTTTGTAGAAGGGTAGCGCGACGATAGGCCGATAGGGCGTTGGGTTCACTGGATTTAGCCCACTGAAGGGTAAGTTCCTCAATTCCTTCGATCGGGCTGGGGTTTTGATTGGGTAGGATTGGGAAGGTAAGACAACGCGAGCGAACGGTGGGAAGAAGCTGTTCGGGGCGGTCGGAGGTAAGGATAAGGAGAGAGTGGTCTGGGGGTTCCTCTAAAGTTTTGAGGAAGGCGTTCGCTGCCTCTGCAGGAGGAAGGCACA
>Ga0214921_10007741_pt1 | contig 14199 bp, 14 predicted proteins | sample LL1505_MetaG_FD_177992 | JGI IMG/M metagenome (GOLD analysis project Ga0214921, IMG submission 177992) | Freshwater microbial communities from Lake Lanier, Atlanta, Georgia, United States - LL-1505 | ecosystem: Environmental > Aquatic > Freshwater > Lake | place: USA: Georgia | collected... | reverse complement strand
CTAATAACAACCATATCTCCAACTAAAAGTTGTTTTCTAAATCTTGTTTGAAAACCAGTAACTACGTTTGAATACTGTGTTGCTGTAATTTTTCCATACAGTTCTTTGTTTGAGAATCTTCTTACTGCATATAACGTTTGTCCATCATATTCAAAATAAAAACCATTTTGATCATCATATAATCCCGCTCGTGTTGCTGAGCCTTTCCATTGATAAGCTGTTACATAAGCATTAACTCCGCCTGGAAGTTGATCAATTGCTGAAATTGCTTGTGTAAACGTTTTTTGAATTCTAATTGTAGCAGAGTCAACAACTGAATCAATTACTGCTAAGCCATTAAATGGGTTATATGAGCCATTTGTTTCAATTCCTTCAATTTTGACTGTTGCTCCTGCTTGTAGATTATGATCTTGCAAAAGAGTAATTGTTATTGTATTTGATCCCATTTGTGTGCTTGAAGAAGCAATATAAGATATATCAAATGAAGGTGTAAATTTTGTTCCTGTTGAAAATTGAATTGATTTACCTGACTGATATCTAAAATATCTACGGGTCTGTCTAATTGTTTGTGTACCGCATACGTTATTTCCTGTTGTTAAAATAACTCCACCATCAAATGGTCTATGTTCCACATATCCTTCTGGCTTACAATAAATACCAATTCCTGCAGTATTTATTGCTCCTACTGGAACAGAACCTGTAGCTAAGAATGAAAATGAATTTACTGCAGATACAACATCAATCAAAAAGCTTCCATTAATTGGACTTCCTGAAGGTGCTGAAACTAATATTGGAGTTCCAGGGAAAAGTCCGTGTGGGTTAGATGTAACAACATTAATTCTAGAAGTTGTTGCACCGTCTGATGTTGCTGACCATGTATTTAATGATCCTGTAATTCCACCTGGTATATGAGCATTATCAAAAATTCCTCCGCCATAAAGAGTTGTCAAAACACCGTCTTGAACATTTGTAGAGACTACTCCTTTTGCCGTATATGTAAATCTTGTTGAATCTAATACTGTAATTAAAAACGTTCCATCTGTTAATGCGCTTAGTGTTTCATTTAAGCTAACTACGTCACCAGTATTTAATCCGTGAGGAATTGCTGTAGTTACTGTAATAGTAGATCTTGGAGATTGTCCTCCACCAATAATAGATAATACATCTAGAGAGTTACCTCCAGTATTTCTTGCAAAAAATGTTGGGTAGTTATTTTGTAATGATAGTGATTCCCACTTAGAACCCTGAACACCATACTCAAAGTCGGTATCAATTAAAGATTCTGGGGAAGAAATTCTTAGCTTTCCAACAGCGTCAATCATTGTTGGTTCTGGAATAAATGTCTCATAAGGCTCATCAACCATAACCTGAAGGGTATCTGTTGACTGCATCGCTCCTGTATTATATTCTAATACAAGTGTTGTCCATGGCTGATTTGGGTCTGGAGAAATTGAATATGAAGATAGACCTATTGAAGGGTCAGAAAAGTTGTAGATTATCTTATTTTGTGAAATGTTGGTAATTAAAAGGAGGCGTTCTTTTTGAATGACTCTTGGAATTGTAATTGTGTATGTTGCTGGGGAAAATATAATTCCCTTATCTACTATTGCTCTTCTTGCCATATTATTTTGTCTCCCTTAGAAAATAAAACTTGTTGCCATAATTGTACCATTTATCTGTGCCAAAGAGGAAGTTAATGCATACTTTGGATAATAGATACCTAAATTAAGTAATGTATCTAATTCATATGCTGAAACTCTTCTTTCAATATCTGCTACTACTACGTCACCAATTGGTCCCGTTGGGCCAACTGGACCTTGCGGACCTGCATTACCTTGAATACCTTGTGGTCCTCTTACATTTCCTTGCAATACCCATGTTGATGTTGATGAGCTATATGTATAGTAATCACCATTACTTAAATTAATATAATTATCTGCTTCAATTAAATTTGTTAATCCTGCATTTTGCGGAACTGATTGTCCAGTGTATGTTTTTGATCCTCTTGTGCCTGCAACACCTGCGGCACCTGTTGCACCAGTTGCACCTCTTGGAATTCCAAAACTAAATACTGCTGCATTTGCTGTTCCAGTATTTGATACCGTTGCATTACTTCCAGCTGTTAGTGTTGTTACTGCTCCAGCTGCAATTGTAGCTGCAAGACCTTGTGGGCCTGTTGCTCCAGTAGCACCCGTTGGGCCAGGTCGTGATCCAGCTACGACTACCCATTCAGAACCATTATAACGTTTTAGTGACATATTTTATTACCTCTCCATTATTATACAGCAGTCTTTTATCAAATGCCCGCCCACAAAAGAGCTTCTGCATCGTAATTAGGGAATATCTTTACCCATTCGCCATTAGCGGCTACATACAGTGAACTTTCTGATGAGACGTAAGCAATCATTCCTGCAAAGTTACTTGCAGGTGGAAGACTTGCATAATTTATTATTTGTGCTGCATTATATTTAAATAAATCAGAGTAGGTTATTTCGCCTTCTTCTGTTGTTAAGTCTAACCAAAATTCTGTTTGTTCAGGATTTGGCGGTGTTGTTGAAGATAATATTGATTGTCCACTAGTATCATCTAAATCAACCCAAAAATCTCCTTCAATTGCTGAATAAGATGGTGGCTCATTATCTGAATAAATTAAAGGAAGATCTGGATCATCTGTGTCTATCCAAAGAGTGTCCATTCCGTAAGTTCCTTCTGCTGGAGGATTAGGTCCAGCAAAAACAAATTCTGTAGAACCAGCATCATCATCTACATCTATCCAAAGATCGCCTTCAATTGTTGCTCCTGAAGGTGGTGCAATTAAACCAACAAAGAATGTACTTGGTGGAACAGATGTATCTGTAGGAATTAATGTTAGGCCTCCACCGCCGCCAGAACCCTGAATATCTTGCCAAAGCAATCCGTCCCAAACTTTTAATTTATCTAAAATTGTATTGTAATAAATTTGTCCGTGTACTGGTGAGGTTGGTGCTGCTGTAAGACCAATAATAATTCCGTTAGTAAATGTATTTTTAGATGTCCATGTATTTGTTGTAGATAAAGATAAATCTGTTGCTACATATTCCCAGTTTGCAGTTAATGCATTCCAAACTTTGAGTGCTCTTGTATTTCCACTCCTATACTCATCTGTGTCAAACCAGAACTGCCCATCTATAGGGCCTGTAGGAGCCGTTGGCGACATTTTAGCGGTAGATGCAGGAATAACTGCCTCTAAGATCATCTTATTGGCTACATCATCATATGTAGCATTTATATTAGGATTAGATCCATGAGTAAATAGTGGTGCAAGAAAATCTTGTACTTGCTCTTGAGTCAATTGTGGGAAAGCAGTAAAAACAATTTGATTATTAGCGTCATCATAGGTTGCTGTTATATTGGAGTGGTTTGAATGTGCAAATAGTGTTGATGCTGCATCTTGTACATTTTCTGTAAATTGAGGAAGATTAGCTGTTGTTATTTCAAAATTTAGTTTGCCAGTTGGGTCATCGTATGTAACTGATAATCCACTTGATTCTGTATTACCTGATACCATTCCGCCAACTACATCTTGAACACCTTCAACAAAATCTGTAATATCTGTAGATGAATGAGCATGCCCTACATCTGATTTTGTTAAAAGCCCTTGAATAAGAGCTTCATTTGAAGCTTTGCCTGCAAGAGCTGTGGTCATTGTAGATGCAAAACTTGGATCGTTGTTTAATGCTATTGCTATTTCTTTTAATGTATTTAAAACATTTGGAGCACTATCTATTAACGCATTTATAGAATCCGTTACATATTGTTGTGTTGCTATATAGGAAGTATTTACAGCAAGAGTTATTGTATTTCCAGTATCGTCATAACTTTTTGTTATTCCATATCCCGCTGTAAGAGATTGGGCAATTGCATCCATTACCTCTTCATCTGCATATGTGGCGGTAAGACTTAATGTATTAGCAGTATCATTATATGATACAGATATTCTAGTATGTGTTCCATCAGTTATAAGCTTTGCTGCCTGATCTTGAATTCTTTCGTCTATGTCTAACTGCGACTGAGGGACAAATCCATTTTGATCTAAGGAGGCAACGCCATCTGGCTGAGCAACAATTGAAACGGGTACAAAATCAGAATCAACTGTATTTCCAAGTGCTTCTATTGCGGCATCTACGTATGCCCTGCTTGCTATAACTGTTGTATCTACTGAAACTGTTATTGTATTGGCTGCATCATTATAAACTTTTGTGATACCGCTACCTGCTGTTAATGAAGTAGCAATTGCGTCCATTACTTCTTCATCATCATATGTTGCTACTAAGCTTAATGAATTAGCTACATCATCATAATTTACTGTTATGTTTGTATGAGTACCAGCTGCTAAAGCTGATGCTATGGCGTCTTGCGCCATTTCATTTGTATAAATTTTTGATATTAAATCTCGTACTTTATAATCTATAGTTTCAGTATTTGTAGAGTTATCAACACCAAGTTTGGCCTCTAGGGCTTCAATTGCATCATTAGCATTTGAGTGTTGGGCGGCATGAGATACAAGCTGAACCGAATCAGTGCCTGTTGGATTTAACAGCTGATCTAGGGTAGTGGGAAATGTAGTTGCCATATGTTATATTATACCCTTTGGTTAGTTATAGTTCTTACGGTTCCAGTATTTCTTTTTATAGTACCCAACTTCAGATCTATCTATTTTTCCATCAAAAAAAGTTCTTGCCTGAAGAACTTTGCTTATGCTCATTGACCAAGACTCTCTTTTATAAGGAAATACATGTGCAAAAGGAGTTCCTTTTGGTATTACACCACTCCATCCCTTTTCAAAAAAGAATGGAATATTTCCTGGAGGAACCCATCCATCACTATCAATTATTGCAGATAATGTAGTAAATGGTAAATCTAGTCTATTAAAAGGATGAGTGATTAAAACAGAGTATCCTCTTGGAACTTTAATCCCCCATTTACCAATCCATGTATAGTGGTTTTTTAAATACCCTACTGGTCTGGGTATTGTGGATCCACTTGTAGAAACTCTTTCTCCCACAATCATGCTCTGTATACTATCACTTTTTGAATCATGAGTATGTTTGTTTTGTTTGGGTTTTGGTAAAAATGAGCCGTCTTCTTGAACGTTTCCATCTTCAATTGTTACTACGCCATTTTTTTGAGTGACCCTTATATCTTCCCAGGTCGTTAAGGCATAACCCGAAAGCATAATATCTAAAAACGGAACACATGTTTTTAAAGCTGCCATTTTATTATTGTCATACATTTCGCCATCTTTATACCACTGAGGTATATGATTTTTTATTGGAGTTGGCGCAAGTATGTTTTCAAAACCCTTATATGGAACAAATTTAATTTTTTTCAATTTTACCTACTCAGCTGGGGTAAATGTTGTTCCATCGTAGTTCCAGCCTGATGTGATCGCAACTTGAACTGACCCATCTTCTGTCTGTACGTTTGGAAAATTAATATTTGTAAAATCAACAACTGTTGGATTGCTCATAATTATTGACCATAGTCTTTCATTTGTTTGCAATGTTTCAACAACTTTTCCATCAATAACATAAGCTATTTTAAATGTATTTTCTGGTGGTGGCTCAGATGGTGACTGTGCTGCTAACCAATCTTGATATTGTGTCATATTATTTCCTCCTCTGTCTTAATTTGTCCCCATTTTCTAATTGGGCATTCTGCATTTGGCAATTTTGTTTTTGCCAACATTACGCAACCACACTTTTTACATTGTGTAGTTCCTTTTATAAAGAATTCGCATCCCTTACAAATTTCAAGTCTTTCTTCTGCTGTTGTAGGTGCAACTCTACCTATTTTTTTATTATATAGGTCCCATGGTCGTGCTGGCCTATCAAATGGGTCTGTCATTATATTTCTTCCGCTCTAAAGAAATCTTTTTCCTCTGGGTTATATATCCAGATTGGGGAGTTTGGTTCAAAATGTAGTTTATGTTTAGTCTCTAAATCAAGAGGAATAAACAATGGACGCTGTTCTAGCAGATCTCCCATAGGCTCTCCACAATGCATTACATCTTCAACTGTAAATGTATTAGGATTGACAATTGCATAATGTCTTCCAAGTTTGCTTTGATCTGGTATAAATTCATGATTTTTTGGAACACGATATCCTATTTTAACCTTGTGCCTTACGGTATCATGAGCTTTTTGCTTAGTAAACCATCCTAGATCTCTTATTCTAGTTTTAATATCATCAATTAATTTAATTCTATTGCTCATTCGTTTACCCTAAACTCATCTATTGTATATCCTTGACTATTAGTTGAAGCCTTAGAAATTATACCATGGTCTTTTGACTTTTGTCCAGTATTTGTTGTAGTTAAGGTTGAACCTACCTGAGAAGAAAAATTAGTATCAGAATAAGCTGTTGCTATAACAGAATCTCCTGATGTTATTACTTGGATTCCTGCTATATTGCTTGTAGAATTTGATGTAGAAGAAACTAGTGTCTCTGTACCATTTTCTTTTTTATATAAATCAATTTTATGATTATCTGCACAATTGCATGAATATGTATAATAAGAAGCACAGCCACAGGAAGCGCTTGCTCCATAGGAATTTCCTGTACACCCATAAACATAATAAGTATAAGTTGTTCCAACGCAACAACTTACTGAATAATTATAATATCCTCCTGGACAACAAGTTTGATAATAAAGAAATGTTCCACCTGGGCAACAAGTTACATAATATGTATAAGCTCCCGACACGCAGCAAGATTGATAGTAGGTATATGCCCCTTGGCAAACATTTACATAATAAGTATAAGTTGACATACATCCAGTCATTGGGGTTTGGGTATATCCAAAACAAGCATATCCATATTTATAATAATAAGCATATTGATTGCAAGTTGTTACAGTATAAAAATATGGACTATTACATGAAGTTCTGGCTTCTGTTGTATAATAACTACAACCACTTACTGTACAAGTTCCTGGATTTAAACATCCTTGTGCTGGACAACTTGAATATCCGCCATTACATCCTTCTACTGGGCAACTTGAATATCCACCGTTGCAAGATGATGCGGGACAAGATCCCGTTTGAGTACAACCTGACTGAGCAATTTCACCATAGGACGAACAATATACACAAGAATTATATGAGCCACAAGCGCTACAAGTCTGACAAACATTTACAATGTTATGAACAACTGACCAATAGTTACCAGAATCTGTAATCCAAAATGCTGGGCCAACACCACCCGCTGGGTTTTTTGTTTTAATTGTTGCGTTTGTAGATGAAAACGTTGTAGAAATTAATGCACCTATAGCAATAGATGTACCTTTGCCAGCTGCTACTGTCCAACCAGCAACAACATTTTTCCATTTTGCAGATGTTGCTCCTGCATTGATAAGTGTTGCTCTGCTAAAATTTTCCGTAAGAGAAAGTAAAGCTTTTAGCCTTGAAACAGTAGATACATGTATTCTTCTAGATACTCTTGGCATTACGCAGTTGTATCTCCTGTAATTAGCCAAGAATTAGCTGACCTTTTTTCGAGCATAATTGTGCTCCATTGAACTCTTGTTTTAAACTGGCTATCTGCTCCTACCATTGTTACTGCCGCATCTTTTATTATAGTGACTTGCCCAGTTCCAATTTGTCTTATTTCAACCATTGATCCGATTGGCCATCCTGAATCTTGAGTATCATTTGGAATTGTAATTGTTGTTGCAGTACTACACTCTATCATTTTATTTTTATCAGTAGACGAATTAATTGTTCTTGTAGAATTTGTTTCTGAAATATAAGAAAGCAATGCTTTAGTATTATCTGAAGTGTTGTCTACATTTCCTAGCCCAACATCTGCTTTTACTATACCTGTTGGCGATGTAATTGCTGGTGAAGTTAAAGTTTTATTTGTAAGAGTTTCTGTACCTGAAATTGTTACAAAATCTGCATCTGTCATTGCTGCATTAAATTGATCTTTTGTTCCAGCAACAGTGTTAGATCCCAAATTTAATGTTTTATTTGTTAAAATGTTTGAACTTGAAGCTGTTATTTTTGTTCCCAAGGCTGTTGCTGTTGTTGTAGCAAAATTAGGGTCTGCCCCTAAAGCATCTGATAATTCTTTTAATGTATTTAAAGTTGCTGGAGCAGAGTCTACTAGGTTTGATACTGCTGTTGCTACATAAGACTCTGTTGCAAAATCTCCATCTGTGAGCGCTGCATTAAACTCAGCAAGAGTTCCATTAAGTGTGTTTCCTCCTACTGTTATATTAAATCTTGTTCCGCCTGCATTTGTTACTAAACCAGATACATATCCAATTCCAGAGTTTGCTATTGATATAACACCTAGTGAGCTAATATTTATTCTTCCGCCTTTATCTAGGCCTGCTTGATAAATTGATATATTATTTTGTCCCGCTAGGCCTTGTATGTTGTCTACTGCATAAATTGATGTAATACCTGTTCCAAGACCAATTGTTTTATTTATTAAAGTTTGAGCAAGTGTATTCCTTGTAATTTCTGTTGAAATTTCTGAATCTGGAACCTTTCCATTTTCATCTAGTGTCGCAACTCCATCTGCATTTCCTAGCAGACTAGTTGGAATATAGGTATCTGCTGCAGTGCTTCCTAGTGCTGTAACTGCTGCATCGACATAATTTTTATTTGCGATAGTGCTATCTATGGATATAGTTAGCGTATTTTCTATGTCATTATAGCTTTTAGATATTCCAGTGCCAGCTATTAACGCTGAGTCTACTGCATCTTGTACAAGTTCATTAAATTCAGAAGGAAGTGTGTTTAAGTATGGAAGATCTGCCCATGCTGTTAAGCCAGTTCCAATTTTAAATTTATTTAATGTAGTATTAAATCCAATTTCGCCATTAGCAAGATTTTTAGTAGTGGAATTCCATTGAGTTGTATTTCCTCTTCTTACCTTAATAGTTACAAATGACATTATGCATTACCACCGTCTAATGTGCCAGCGTTTGGAACTTCATAGTTTTCTACAGAATAAATTGCTCCATCGTATGTATGAATATGATCAAGTAAGCCTGTTATTGTTCCAGCACCTACTGGGTTCCATGTTGTGCCGTCATAAAATCTTAACTCTTGATTTTCTGTATTATAGTAAAGATCACCAATTCTACCTTCAGATGGGTTTGAGGGAAGAGCTACTGCATGTAAGGGGACTAATCTTTTTACGGACATTTAAATCTCCTTATCCAGTAATTACGACTCGATATGCTCCACTGGCTGGTGCTAGTCCAAATTTTAATGTAATAGTATTTGATGAAGTACGCTCAACGTCTGTTTCAACAAGAGACTTTGTCCCACCTGTTTCAAAAACTTGGACAGTTACATCATCTGAACCTAAATTATGTGTAATAACTAATGATGTTAATGAATCAGGATTTGATAAATCTGTTGCATACTTTCTTGCAATTGCATGGTAATTAATTCCATTATTTGTAAGGGTCCAGTTATCATTTGTTTCATTCCATAAAACTTCTACATCTGGAGATGTTCCACGCTCTACTCTAATACCAGCATCGGTTACTGGGGCTCCAATATAGTCAGTATTAAGGTTAATCTTATTATCAACAATATTTACTTGAGTAGTATTTACTGAGTTAATTGTTCCTGTTACATTTAAATTCCCGCCAACATTTAAATTATTAGTAATTGTTACATCATCTGGAAGACCAATTGTTACGGTTGTGCCTTCTCCTGATGTAGGGCTTACAGTTACTTCGTTTGCGGTTCCTTGAATATTTGCAACATAATCCCCTGTTGTATCTGTTCCAAGTGCAACTGAGTTTGGCTGTATAGTAGCACTGATTGTTACATCGCCAAGGTTTGTCATTGTTGCAGATCCAGATAGGTCTCCAGACAATGTTATTGTAGGATCTGCTACATTAAAATCTAATTTTCCATTTGTATCGTCATATGTTACTGAAATCCCAGACTCGGTATTTGGGGCAGTAATCATTCCACCAACAATATCCTGTACACGCTCAGTATTTAATGTTACATTACCTGATGTTACTGTAAAGTCTGTTGAATCAAAACTTGCAATACCCTTATTTATGTCTGTTGCATCTTCTGCTGATACTGTAACTGTATTATTTGTTACAGCTACGTCAATTCCTTCTCCGCCAGCAACAGTTAATGTATCAGTTAATAAATTAACTGTATCTGTTCCAGTATCTCCTGCTATTGATAAGTTTGTTGCAACGTTTGCTTCGCCTGCAGCAGTTAAACGACCTTGTGCATCTACTGTAAATGTTGGTATCTTTGTTGTTGAACCGTATGAGCCTGCTGTTACTGCAGTGTCATTTAATTTAATTGATAAAGTTCCTGCTGTGTCATTATATGTTGCAGTTAAACCTGTTCCGCCAGAAATTAATGAACCAACTACATCTTGAATAACTTCTGTAGAGCCAGACATTGGCATCCATGGACCATTGGGAGATGATAGTCCATTATAATAATACATTGTGTTATTAGATGTATCATAGTAAATCTGTCCAGAAACTGGGCTTGATGGTGCCGCCCCAAGGTTTTGGATTCTAGCATTTAATAGCTCATTTTTATTGAGGTCTACGCTAACTAAAAATTTTCTTGCCATTTTATTTCTCCCTTACGACAGATGTGCTGTCCCTGAAAACGGTTGGGCCATTGTCAGTGTTAAACTATTAAGACTATTATAATCTATTCCTGTTTCCAATACGTCGCCTGCGCTAGACTTGACTGTTACATTTGGACTAAATCCTAAATTATGATTTATAATAACATAATAGGTACCATTTACTGGGCCTTGTATTTGAGACATTTCCCAAGAATAAGAAAGCGCTATATCATCTTTAGTAACAAGATCAATTATGTGGGCTCCCGCCCATGTAGAATTTGAAAGCTTAGGACCATAGAATTCGTTGGTTGTGGTATTAAAATAAAAATCTCCCTCTAGTCCGAGGCTATTTGATGGGGCAATGGTCCCATTAAGAATTGTTCTTCCTCTTGGACCTTGTGTTCCAGAGGAGCTTACAACAACTTTATTAACTTGCTCAATTACTTTTACAGTATTCTCTGACATTATATGGTTACCGATCTACTTAAAGTTAAAAATCCTTCAAGAAGCTTTGTTTTTGTATTATTGCTATCTGTGATCATTATGTCATAAGAAGATTTTGGGTAAAATAATTTATTAGTTTGTGCTGGAGCCATTGTACAAGTAACTTTGCCTAAAGGGCCGTCTATGACAATTCCATCAAATGGTGAAGTTAATGTAAATGATAATTTTGATCCACCCTTGGTATCTCTAACCTGCATTTTTGCGGTTGCACCAGAAAGGTTTATGGGTAAGTTATTGCTGTCTATATATTCAACAACAAATGAAAAAGTAGTATTTTGATCAACTTCAAAGTTTTTACTGTCTGCCACGGTTACTCCTAATTAGAAAAGCCCTTATGGATATTTTACCATAAGGGCACTCCTAATCAATATAATTTTATTACTTTGATACAAATCCGAATTCTTTATTGCTTGGGCTTAGGGCCTTAAGGATTACTGGTGCAACTGCTGCTACTCCACCTAGAAGAAGGTCCTTTGGGTTTGTATTGCCAGTCATGTATAAAGCAATTGCTGCTGAAAGAAATGCACGAGCATATGTTCCAAGCGCTGCTAAAATCTGTTCTGTCATTGTTACCTTTCCATCTTTGTTTAAATCCGCTTTATCGAATTTAGCCATGTTATCATCTCCATTTTGAGCGGTGTGCTCAGAATTTTGGGGAATATCCCCAATACTATAATTTTACCACATTAGGAAGAAATGTCTACTAACTCACAATTTCCATCTGAACTGCATGCAAGCGTAGCATTTGTAGAAGTTCCATCTTCAGTTTCATAAAAAGATAAATCTTCCCATCGAATGTCTTTTGGCATTTTTGCAACAAGAGCATTATATTCTTCTTCTGTAACCTCTTGATAAGGAGCTTGCTTATATGAATGATCTGAATGTGGTAGGAATGAAATTCCAGAGACCTCATCAAAATGCTTGTATACCCAGGCCCCTACTTCCATCCATTCATCTTCTTTTACTGATACAGTAATAGATGGCTTGTGCTCACACCATGCACGTTGATAAACTAGCCAAATATTTAAATGCTCAATAGCAGTTAAATCATTTCGAACAATTGCACCTTCTGGTGCTTTTACTGGAAATGAAAATACATATGTATCATTAGGTTTCATTACATCATCTTCTACGGGAATGCCAACCTCTTTAAGAAAAACAGAAATTGGATCACCTTTTGAGCCACGAACTGTTCTAATATAATGTGGTGAATGCCAAGCATGCATTCCTGAAGATACACCAACCAATTGAGACACTGTTCCTGAAGGCTTTACACATGTAATTGCTGCAGATTCTGGAATTCCAATTTTTCCAGATTCATCTTTATTTTTTGCTCTTGCTGATTCTCTAAGTGTCATTAAAAAAGCTTCTAAAGAAACAAGGTCTTCTTTGCCTGACATAAATTTATGTCCAAATTGACCAGTTAAAGATACTCCAAGTAAACGTTCTTCTTCTGTATTGTCTTTCCAAATTTTTCTTATATATTTAAAGTCTGTAAGTGTGGATTGCCATGTTCCAAGAATTGTTGCAAGTTCTACTTTACGTTGAATATCTTTTTTTGTATCATTTTCACGTAATACGACTTCTGAAAGATTACAAAACTGATAAGGACGAAGAATAATCTCTGAACACGGATTAGTACCGTAGTGAATTTCTGGATCTCTGCGTCCAAACTTTGCTGCTTGTGCTTGTGCTGCTGCAACATTGTAAATGCCACGTTCTCCTGATTTTGAATCATATAAAGATTTCCATTCTGCAATAAATTGTTCCATATCTGGCTTTCGTGAATATGCAACAGAGTTATTAGATAAAGCACGTTGTGGGCTAGCTTCCCACCAATTACCTGACTTGGCCTGAGCCATTTCAATATCATTAATATTAGAAAGAGAAATCATTGCTGAGCGACGAACTCCTCCTACAACAACTACTTCACCAATCTTGCACATAATGTCGTGGCATTCGATTGGCTTTAAGTTTCTTCCTGTAGCATTCTTAAACTTTGCAATTGTAAAATCAAATAAATTAATAAGTGGTTGTGGTCCTGAAGATCTTCCACCCATTGTCTTAAGTCTAGCTCCCGCTGGTCTTACCTTGGAAACATCAATTGCTGGAATCTGTCCAGACCAAAGTAGTGCTAACAACTCACGATATGCTTTAGCCCAGCCTTGCTTTGAATCTTCTACTGTAATTACAGTAGTTGACTTTTCTAAAGTTTCTGGGACGGCAGGAAGTTTATTGATGTACTTATACTCAACAGAAAATCCTACACCTGTACCGCACATAAGAATATACATAGTCTCATCAAATGAACGTGGGGAATCAACTGGTAGGAACGCACAGTTATATCCTGCAACATTATCTCTTTCTAATGCTGCTCCTGAAGTCATAACAGAGCGCATAGATGGCATAACATTTCTTTCAAATACACCATTTTTTAATTCCGCAACAAGCTTCTCATCTGGAATATAATTATAATTTTCTTTTAAATGATTTAACATAAAACCAAAATATCGATCTACTGTTTCACCCCACGTTTCACGACGATTCTCTTCTGAGATCCATCTGGCATAACGTGATAACGCAATAAAATTTTCGTATGGGTTAGCAATAGTTTTAGACATTTATAATACCTGTTTCTCCGCCTGGCGGTTAAGTTAAATTTAGTGTGAAGATCCTATTCTACCAAACAATAATTTATATGGGAAGAAGTAAAAAATATTTTTAAATAATTATTAATCAACTATATACTTATACTTTATATTTATTCTAGTTGACTGGCTTGACAGGGTTATGTAATCAATGTTATGATTATAGTTCGTTATCTCTAGAGGAGGAAATGCCAATGGAGAAAATAAAACAACAGGTAAGTGATTTGGCTCATAACTTGGTTACGATTGTAATGATAACATTATTTTTGTTTCCTGTACAGCCAGCAAATGCCTTAATAGTACAACCTTTAGTGAAAACTGAAGCCCAACTAAAGCAAGAAGTCTTAGATAAGTTCAGTAATGAAATTTACAGTTCATCTGAGATGCTTACAGATCAAGAGTTAGTATTACTACTTAAGACTGTAGGATT
>Ga0214921_10007740_pt1 | contig 14199 bp, 12 predicted proteins | sample LL1505_MetaG_FD_177992 | JGI IMG/M metagenome (GOLD analysis project Ga0214921, IMG submission 177992) | Freshwater microbial communities from Lake Lanier, Atlanta, Georgia, United States - LL-1505 | ecosystem: Environmental > Aquatic > Freshwater > Lake | place: USA: Georgia | collected... | reverse complement strand
TCTTCTACCAGGGCGGTGTTCGAGACGCTATACCGCATGTACTCCAGGCCGCCCTGGTAGAAGAGGTCGACGATCAGCTTCATCTCGTGGAGGCACTCGAAGTAGGCCATCTCCGGCTGGTAGCCGGCCTCGACGAGCGTGTCGAAGCCCGCCTTGATCAGCTCCGAGACGCCGCCGCAGAGCACCGCCTGCTCGCCGAACAGATCGGTCTCGGTCTCCTCCGCGATCGTGGTCTCGATCACGCCGCCCCGGGTGCCGCCGATGCCCTTGGCATACGCCAGGCCTATCTTTTTCGTCGCCTCGCTCGCGCCCGGCCCCAGCGCGATCAGGCAGGGCACACCGCCCCCCTTCACGTATTCGCTGCGGACCAAGTGGCCGGGGCCCTTGGGCGCCACCAGCATGATGTCGTGGCCCGGCGGCGGCTCGACCTGGCCGAAATGGAAGTTGAAGCCGTGGCTCGCCATCAGCACGGCCCCCGGCTTGAGGTGCGGCTTGATGCTCGTCTTGTAGACGTCGCCCTGCAACTCGTCGGGCAGCAGGATGTTGATCACGTCGGCCTGCTTGACCGCCTCCTCGACGCTCACGGGAGCGAACCCGTGGCTCTTGGCCAGCTCGTAGTTGGGGCCGCCCGGCCGCTGGGCCACCACGACGTTCAGCCCGCTGTCCCGCAGGTTCTGGGCCTGGGCATGCCCCTGGGAGCCGTAGCCGATGATGGCGATGGTCTTGCCGGCGAGGTGCTTGAGATCGGCGTCGGCGTCGTAATAGATGGTGGCGGGCAAGGGGGGAACGCTCCAGGGTCCTCGAGAACGGGTGGCGGAAGGGACGAACGCAGGAAAACGGGACGATCGAACGGGGAAAGGTCAGGCCAGCGACTCGGCGCCGGCGTCGGCCGGGGGATGATCACCGTCGGCCGCCTCGGTCAGCTCCCGGGTGTCCGGACTGCCTCGGACCATCGCGATCCGGCCGGTGCGCACGAGCTCCAGGATGCCATGGGGCCGCATCAGTTCGATGAAGCCCTCGAGCTTCTTCTCGGTGCCCGAGATCTCGACGATCACGCTGTCGGCGGCCACGTCCACGATCCGGCCGCGGAAGACCTCGGCGAGTTCCTTGACCTCGGTGCGGGCGGCGCCCGGCTCGGCGGCGACCTTGATCAGCATCAGGTCGCGCTCCACGAAGTTGCGGGAGCTGATGTCGTCGACCCGGACGACCGTCACGATCTTCTCCAACTGGCGGCGGACCTGGTCGAGGACGCGGTTGTCGCCCCGGAGCACGAACGTCATCCGGGAAAAACCGGAGTCCTCCGTCTCGCCGACGGCGAGGCTGTCGATGTTGTAGCCCCGGGAGGCCAGCATGCCCGACACGTGGGCGAGCACGCCGGGGACATTTTGGACGGTCGCGGACAGGACGTGGCGCATGGGCGGGCCGGCGGGGTCTGGCGAGCCTCGGCCCGGTCGCTCGGCGGGCCCGAAAATCACCGTGCGGAGTCTAGTTCGCGATTTCCGGGCGATTCAAGCCTCGCGGCGTTTCGCGGCCCCGGGAAAGGCCAGACTCCCGCTTCACCGCCCGCCGCACGGCATGGCGGATTGACATTCCCCGCGAAAAGCCGATATTTTCCGGGGCTCGCTTTCGCCCGCCCGACCACCGTCTCCGCCCCCCATTTTCCAAGGAAGTCATCCCGCGTGTCGAACGTCCTGGCCCAGGAACTGATCGAAGCCGGCGTGCATTTCGGCCACCGTGCCAGCCGCTGGAACCCGAAGATGCGGCCCTACATCCACGGCCGCAAGAACCTCATCCACATCATCGACGTCCGCGAGACCATCCGCGGGCTGCTGCGGGCCCGCAAGTATCTCAAGCAGGTCGCGGCCACGAACAGCCTGATCCTGTTCGTGGGCACCAAGCGGCAGGGTTCCGAGGCGATCGCCCGCGAGGCCGGCCGCTGCGGCATGCCCTACGTCAGCGACCGCTGGCTCGGCGGCACGCTCACCAACTTCCGCACGATCCGCAACCGGCTGGCCCGGCTCGAGGAACTCGAGACGCTGATCCCGAGCGACAAGTTCGCGACCTATTCCAAGAAGATGCAGTCGTCGCTGCGCCGCGAGCACCGCAAGATGCTCCGCAACCTCGGCGGCATCCGCACCCTGTCCCGGCTCCCCGAGTGCCTGGTGGTGTTCGACCCCAAGAAGGAGAAGAACGCCGTCAACGAGGCCCGCAAGATGGGCATCACGACCGTCGCCCTGATCGACACCGACTGCGACCCCGACATGGTCGACCTGCCGATCCCCGGCAACGACGACTCGATCCGGGCCATCGAACTGGTGGCCGGTCGGCTCGCCGACGCCATCCTCGAGGGCAAGTCGGATTCGGCCGCGACGTCGCAGGCGTCGGCCGAGGGGGGCGAGGCCGCCGACGGCGAGTCCAAGCCCAAGCCCCGGGCCCGTCCGATGGTCGCCAAGCGTTCGGTCCCCAAGCCGACGACCTGACGTCAGCCTCGGCAGGCCCATCGTCGCCCGCGGGCTCGCCGAGCCCGCGGTTCGCGTTCCCGTCATCCACCCGCTGTCCGAGACCAGAGGAGAGACCATGCCCGAGATCACCGCGGCCGCCGTGATGGCACTGAGGGAAAAGACCGGCCTGCCGATGATGGAGTGCAAGAAGGCGCTCGCGGAGTGTGGCGGCGACACCGAGCAGGCCGTCGACTGGCTGCGGAAGCAGGGCATCAAGACGCAGTCGATGCGGGCCGACCGCGAGACCTCCTGCGGCCGCCTGGCCGTCTACACCGATCCGGCCAAGGGTGTCGGCGCGATCATCGAACTCAAGTGCGAGAGCCCGCCGGTGGCGGGCAGCCCCGACTTCAAGGCGCTCTGCGAGGACGTCGCCACGACCCTGGCGCTCGGCCCCGGGGCGGCGTCGCCGGCGGACCTGATGGCCCAGAAGAGCCACGCCCACCCCGACAAGACGCTCGGCGAGCTGAAGGACGACCTCTTCAACCGGATGCGGGAGGTGTTCGAGCTCTCGCGGATCAAACGGATCGACGCCCCCTGTGGCGGCTACGCCCATCACGATGGCACCAAGGCGGCGCTCGTCGAGATTTCCGGAAACGCCACGGCGCCGGCCGCGGCCGAGGCGGCCAAGGACATCGCGATGCACGTGGTGGCCATGGCCCCCAAGGCGATCCGCAAGGAGGATCTCGACGCGGCGGTCGTGGAGAAGGAGCGGGAGATCCTCACCGAGGCGGCCCGCAAGGAGGGCAAGCCCGACGCCATCATCGCCAAGATGATCGAGGGTCGGCTGCGAAACTTTTACGCCACCTGCGTGCTGCTCGAGCAGCCGTTCGTGAAGGACGAGAAGCAGAGCGTCGGCGCGCTGGCGAAGGCCGCCGGGATCGACGTGGTCGCGGTCGACAACTGGCGGCTGGGCGGGTAGGCGTGGCGGCCGCAGCGTCCGGGCTCCAGCGGACCTTCGGCCGCTGAGCCCGCGTGCCCCGGTGAAGGGCGGGGCGGGCCGGCGGGGCAGCCCGTGACGGCCTGGCTGTCTGCTACAGTACGGCCGCGATGAACGCAGCCGCTCCCTACCGCCGCGTGCTCCTCAAGCTCTCGGGCGAGAGTTTCGCCCGCGCGGGCGAGCGGGGCATCTCGATGGACGAGGTCGTCCACATCGCCCGCCAGACGGTGCAGGCGGTGGCCTGGGGCGTGGAACTGGCCGTGGTGATCGGCGGCGGCAACATCCTCCGTGGCGGCTCGTTCACGGCCGGCAATGCCGCGATCCAGGAGGCGACGGCCCACTACATGGGCATGCTCGCGACCGTGATCAACGGCCTGGCGCTCCAGGACGCGCTCGAGAGCCTCGGCGCGCAGACGCGGCTGATGACGGCGATCCGGATGGACGGCGTGGCCGAGCCCTACATCCGCCGCCGGGCCCGCCGGCACCTCGAGAAAGGGCGGATCGTGATCCTGGCCGCCGGCACCGGCAGCCCGTATGTCACCACCGACACCGCCGCCGCCCAGCGGGCCTTGGAACTCGGCGCCGACATCCTGATGAAGGCCACCCGGGTCGACGGCGTCTACTCCGACGACCCGGAGAAGAATCCGCATGCCGTGCTCTACCCCGACCTCACCTACCAGCAGGTCCGCGAGCAGAACCTCCGCGTGATGGACGCCACGGCGATCTCGCAGTGCATGGAGCACCGGATGCCGATCCTGGTGTTCAACTACCGCCGCGAGGGCAACATCGAGCGGGCCGTGGCCGGCGAGCGGCTCGGGACGCTGATTACATAACGGCTTCGCGGCCATCCATGGCCCGCGAAGCCTTGGCGGGCCTCCGCCCGCCGGCCGCACCTCCGGGCGGCCGTGCTCGTGCGCGGTGTGGCGCGCGGCGTGCGTCCAGACGAATCCGGCGACTGCCTCTGCCGCGACCGTTTGATGGCTCGGGGTTGCCCGTGCCCCGGAGCCGGCGTTGCTGGCAAGCGAAGCCAGGATGGCGAGAGCGCAGCCAGCATCGAGTGAGCGAAGGGCAGGATGCCCGTAGTGAACGTCCGGGCGACGGGGTCGGGCGACCCCGAGCCTGGGCAGTCCAAGACTTTCGATCACACCCCATCCATGCGAGCCGCTTGCCCAGCCCCGTGGCACCGTGCGACAATCCGGCCCTCACCCCAGGAGCCGCCCGATGCCGGCCGACGACATCCTGCTCGACGCCGAGGAACGCATGGAGAAGGCCGTGGAGGTCTTCCGCCACGCCCTCAACGGCATCCGCACCGGCCGGGCCAACCCCGGCATCGTCGACACGCTGCGGGTCGAGGTCTACGGCTCCCCCACGCCGATCAAGGCGCTCGCCAACGTCGGCGCCCCCGAGCCCAACCAGATCGTGGTCCGCCCCTTCGACCCCGGCACGCTCAAGGACATCGAGAAGGCGATCCAGGCCAGCGGCCTGGGCTTCAACCCGCAGAGCGACGGCCGTGTGATCCGGATCATCATCCCGCCCCTCTCGGCCGATGTCCGCCGCAAGATGACCGCGCGGATCAAGGAGCTGGCCGAGGAGGCGCGGGTGGCGATCCGCAACGTCCGGCGCGACGCCAACAAGGCGGCCGAGGGCGAGGAGTCGGGGGGCGCGATGACCGAGGACGACTCCAAGCAGTGCAAGGACGACGTGCAGGAGCTCACCAAGACGCACGAGGGGATCGTCGGCGATCTGGCCCGAACCAAGGAAGCCGAAGTGATGGAGGGATGACCGCCCCGCGGTTCCGTCCTCCGTGCCGGTCGAGGAGTTCTCCGTGAGCGAGCCACTGGCCGCCGCCCCGCCGATCCGGCTCGAGGGGGTGACCAAGCGGTATGGCCGCCGGACCGTCCTCGATCGCGTGTCGCTCGACGTGCCCGCCGGCATCACGGGGTTGGTCGGCCCCAACGGCGCGGGCAAGAGCACGCTCGTCCGTGCGATCCTCGGTCTCGTGCGCCTCGCCGCCGGGAGCGTGCGGGTGCACGGGCTCGACCCCGCCGCCGACCCGCACCGCGTCCGCCGGCTCACGGGCGTGGTGCCCGAAGACGACGCCGCCGTGCCCGGCCTCTCGGGGGTCGAGATGGTGCAGTACGCCGCCCGGCTCTCCGGCCTGCCCGCCACCGAGGGGCTGCGGCGCGCCCACGAGGTGCTCGACTGGTGCGACGCGGGCCAGGAGCGCTACCGCGCGATCGAGACGCTCTCGGTCGGGATGCGGCAGAAGGTCGCGTTCGCGGCCGCGATCGTCCACGATCCCGCGATCGTGATCCTCGACGAGCCGACCAACGGCCTCGACCCGCTCGAGCGGCGGGCCATGCTCGGCCGGCTCGTCTCGCTCGCGGCCGACCACGGCAAGACGATCCTCGTCTCCACCCACGTCCTGCGGGACGTGCAGTCGATCTGCGACCGGCTCGTGCTGCTCGTCCGCGGCCGGGTCCGGCTCGTCGGCTCGGTGGCCGAGCTCACCGGTGCCGACGGCCGCGACCTGCGGCTGCGGGGCACGGGCCCGCTGGGAGACCTCGCCGCCCGCCTCGCCCGCCGTGGCGTGCCGGCCCGGCCTGCCGACGACTCGGGCGTGTTCGTGCAGGCCCACGACACCGCGGCCGTGCGGGCGATCTGGGAGGAGGCCAGGGCCGCCGGTGTGGCCGTGCGGTCGCTCGAGCCGGAACGCCGTCCGCTCGAGGAGGTGTTTCTCGAGGCCCTGGCCGCGGCCGACGCCGAGGAGGCCCGCCATGCCTCTGCATGACGTCGGCTACCGTGGCTGGCACGGGCGGTCACGCCCTGGAACCGCCGCCGGCGTGATCGCGACGACCGGCATCCGGCTGGCCTGGAAGAGCCGCTGGCTGCGACGGGTGATCCTCTTCGCCTGGAGCCCGGCGCTCGTGTTCGCCGGCGGGTTCTTCGCCTTCGAGCAGGCCGTCGACGAGGGGGTGATCAGCGCCGGGCGACAGGTTTCCCGCCGGCTCGACGGCTTCGGGCTGGTCGGCGGCCTGCTGGCGGAGTCGCTGGGCGGCAGCCTCGACGATCCCGAGCAGGCCCGGCGCACGGTCTGGTCCAGGCTGCTGCTGGCGTTCATGCGGGCGCCGCAGGCGGTGCTCCTGGCCATGGTGGTGGGGCTGGTCGCCCCGCGGCTGATCGCCGGCGACCTGCGGGCCAAGGCCTGGCTCGTCTATTTCACGAGGCCCGTCTCCCGGACCGACTACGTCCTGGGAAAGGTGGGCGTCCTCGCGGCGATCGTGGGACTGGTCACCCTGGCGCCGGCACTGGTGCTCTGGCTCGTGGGCGTGCTCGTCAGCCCGAGCGTGTGGGTCGCCGTCGCCACCTGGGACCTGCCGCTGCGGATCGTCGCCGCCGCCGCCGCGGTGACGATTCCCACGGTGCTGTTGGCGCTCGCCTATTCGTCGCTCACCGCCGAGACGCGGATTGCGGCCTTCGCCTGGTTCGCCACCTGGGTGGCCTGCTGGATCACGCACGGGGCGCTGACGGGCGCCGACCTCGCGGCCGCCGCGCGGCCACAACCGGGGGCGGCGAATCCGGCTGCCCATCAGGACGATCCCTTCGACGACGGGCCGCCGGTGGTCGTTCGCGGCCGGCGCGACGAACGGCCGCTCCGCTGGCTCGCGCGGGCCGCGGGCATCGACGGCAGCATCGACCGCTGGGCCTGGCTCTCTCCCTTCCACGCCCAGGGGGTGGTGCAGGCCTGGATCTTCGGCATCGAGCGGCGATTCGCCGTCGTCCTGCCGTCGCTCGTCTCGCTGGCCGCGATCGCGGGCGGCTCGCTGATCGTCCTCTTCCTGCGGGTCGACGCCCCCGCCCGCGCCTGAGGAGCAGCCACGACCATGATCGTCCTCGAGCACGCCACCAAGCTCTACGGCACCGTGATCGGGGTCAACGATCTGACGGTCGAGCTCGGCCCCGGAGCCCACGGTCTGCTGGGCCCCAACGGCGCGGGCAAGACCACGCTGCTCGGCCTGATCACCGGCCAGCTGCGACCGACGATGGGACGCGTCGCGATCTTCGGCGCGCGGCCGTTCGGCAATCCCCGGGTGCTCGCCAGGATCGGCTACTGCCCCGCCGCCGACCTGCTCGAGCGGCGGGCCACGCCCCGCGAGTGGGTCGCCTATCTCGTCCGGCTCGCCGGCCGCGACGGCCGGGCCGCGGGTCGGGCGGCCGCGACGGCGCTCGACCGCGTCGGGCTCGGCGAGGCGGCCGATCGGCCGCTGGCGACGCTTTCCAAGGGCATGCGGCAGCGCGCGAAGCTCGCCGGGGCGATCGCCCACGACCCCGACCTGCTCGTCCTCGACGAGCCCTTCGTCGGGCTCGACCCCGTCGCCAGGCACGACCTCGTGACGCTCGTCCGGAGCTGGGCGACGTCGCGGAGCCTGCTCGTGGCCAGCCACCTGCTCCACGAGATCGAGGCGCTCGACGCCGGGCTGGCCGTGATCCTCGGGGGCCGGCTCGTGGCCAGCGGCGATGTCGAGGAGATCCACGACCTCGTCGACTGCCTGCCGGCGGAGATCCGGCTCGAGGCCGACCGGCCGCGGCGACTCGCGGAGATCGCCTGTGCGAGCGGTCTGGCCGACGGCCTGCGGTTCGAGGGTCCGGCCGGCCTCACGATCGGCACGCGCGAGCCCCGCCGGCTCGCCGCGGCGCTCGCGGAAGCCGCGGCCGTCGAGGGGATCGCGATCACGACCCTCTCCGCCGGCGACCGGTCGCTCGAGGGCGTCTTCGATCGGCTCGTGCAGCTCCACCGCGGCATCGGCTCGGGAGGCGGCGGCCCCCGGCCTGCGGCCCCGGCCGTGGAGGCCGCCCGATGAGCGCCTGGCGTGGCATCCTGGCGGTGGCGGCGTTCCAGCTCCGTCGCCTGCTGGCGCCCCAGCGGGTGATCGTGGCGGCCCTGGCCGCGACCTTCCCCGCCGCCGTGATGCTCGCGGTCCGTCGGATCGCGGGCGACATCGACCGCAACTTCGCCGTCGTGCTGCTCTACGCGCTCGTGCCGGAGATGCTCTGCATGCTCGGACTCCTGGTCACGATGTGCCCGGTGGTGGCCGACGAGCTCGAACGGGGCACGTGGCAGCACGTGGCCGTTCGCCCCGGAGGGCGGTGGTCGCTGCTCCTCGGCACGTTCCTGGCCGCCGTCACCTGGACCGCGACGGTCGCGCTCGTCGCGATCGCCCTCACCCTGCTGGCGGCGGGGCTGCCTGACTCGGGGCGGCTGGCGGCGGTCTTCGCCGCGCTCGTGGTCGTCTCCTGCGTGGGGCGGGCCGCGTTGTTCGCACTGCCGGCCGTGATCGTGCCCAAGCGGGCCCTCGTGGCAAGCGTGGCGGCGGCGTTCGTGGTCGAATACCTCGCCGGCTTCCTCCCGGCGGTCATCAATCAGCTCACCGTCAGCCTGCGGCTGCGGAGCCTGCTCGTCCACTGGATGGGCTGGGAGCGGGCCCTGCCGACCGAACTCCAGCTCCTCGTCGACCCCCAGCCGGCCTGGGTGCAGATCATGGCCGTCGTCTTACTCGCCTCGGTGATGCTGGTCGCGGCCGGACTGATCCTGGCCCGGCGGCAGTTTCCGCCCGCCGAGGAGGCCTGAGATGATCGAAGCCGCCGGACTGGTGAAGCATTTCCGATCGGCCGACGGCCGGGTCGTCAAGGCGGTCGAGGGCGTCTCGTTCGTGGTCGGCCCGGGCGAGATGGTCGGTCTGCTCGGGGCCAACGGAGTGGGGAAGACGACCACGATGCGGCTGATCGCCACGCTCTTGCGGCCCACCGTCGGCACCGCGCGGATCGACGGCTGTGATGTCACGGTCGACCCGCTCGGCGTCCGCCGCCGGCTCGGCTATCTCTCCGCCACGACCGGCGTGCCCGACCGGCTCGCACCGCGGGAGGTGCTGCAGTCGTTCGGCCGCCTCTACGGGCTCGACCAAGCCGTGTTGGCCCACCGCGTGCCCGCGTTGCTCGACGCCCTCGGGCTCGGCGACTGTGCCGCGCGTCCCTGCGGCCGGCTCTCCACCGGTCAGCGGCAGCGGGTCTCGCTCGGCCGGGCGCTCGTCCACGATCCGCCGGCGCTCGTGCTCGACGAGCCGACCTCCGGTCTCGACGTCGTCGGCGCGCGCGATCTCCTCGACCTGCTCGAGCGGCTGCGCGGGGAGGGGCGGTCGATCCTGATCTCGACGCACCGGCTCCACGAGATCGAACGGCGGTGCGATCGCTTCCTGATCATTCACGCGGGCCGGATCGTGGCGGCGGGCACCCGGGAGGAGATGGCCGCCGCCCCCGGCGGGCTCGAGGGGGCGTTCTTCGCGGCGGTCGAGCCGGGGGCCCACCCATGACCGCGACGCATGCCACGCCGCGCGGGCAGGCGGTGCGGGCGATCGCCCACCGCGACCTGCTCGAGTTCGTCCGCGACCGGCGGACGCTGTTCGTCACGCTGCTGATGCCGATGGCGATGTATCCGGTGCTGGCGCTCGCCAGCACGCTCGGCCTGAGAACCGCGCTGTCGGACCTGGAAGCCCGGCAGGAGCCCCGCTCCCTCACGCTCGCCCTCTCCGGCGCCGACGCGGATGGGCTCGCGACGCGGCTCGAGCAGGTCGCCGCGACGGTGGCCGACGAGCCGCCCGCCGACTGGCCGGCTCGCCTGACGACCGAGCTCGTGCCGGCCCGGGCGGCCCAACGACTCCTCGACGACGGGATGGCCGACGTCTGGATCGACACCCCGGCCGGCACCGCCGCGGCGCTCGATGGCCCGGGCACCGTGCCGCTCGAGGCCCGGGTCTCCGCGGTCCGGCCAATCGACTCCCGCGGGCAGCGACACCTGCTCGCGGTGGTGCGGGCGCTGGCGGAGGACGCCCGCCGGCGGCGGATCGAGGCCGAGGGCCTTCCGGCCAGCGTCCTCGAGCCCGTGGCCCTGGCCTTCGCCGGCGGGTCGCCGGTGGACGGTGCGTCCTCGATGGAGGGCATCCTGCCGACGGCCGCCGGCGGCGTGCTCGTGCTCCTGGCGCTTTTGACCGCGACGGGCGCGTTCTATCCTGCAATCGACGCGCTCGCGGGCGAGAAGGAGCGGGGCACGATCGAGACCCTTCTGCTTGCGCCGGCCACCGCCGGCGAGATCGTCACCGGCAAGTTTCTCGCGATCTGGACGGTGACGCTCGTCACCCTGCTGGTGAACGCCGTCTCGATCGGGCTGACCGGCCTCGTCCTGCTGAGGTTTCTGCCGGCGGGCATCGACCTGGGCACCGATGTCGCCCGACTTTCCGCCGCCGCCATCGTCACGCTCCTGGGCTACATCGGCCTGGCCTCGGTCGCCGCGGCCACCTGCCTGGCGGTGACCAGCGGCGCGCGGAGCGGCAAGGAGGCGCAGAACACCCTCACGCCGGTGATCCTGCTCGTGAGCGGCCTCGCCGGCTCGGCGCTCCTGCCGGGAGCGGGCGGGTCGGCGCTGTCCGCCCTGCCCTTCGCGGGCCAGGTGGCCCTGGCCCGCGCGGCCCTGTCGGGCACGGCGGCGTCGACGCTCGCGCTGCAGCTGGCGATCTCGCTGGCGGCCGCGGCGGCGGCCACGTGGCTGCTGCTCCGCGGGGCGGCGGCGGCGCTCGCCGACGAGGAGCTGCTGTTCCGCGGCCCCGACGTGGCCGGCAGCCTGTTCGCCCGGCCCGCGCCCCGGAGCCGGCCGACGCCGATGCAGGGCTTCGTCGCCGTGCTCGTGGCCTTCGCCGGGCTGTGGTACGCGCAGGGCATCGCACCGGCCGATCTCGGGCTCGCCGTGCCGATCCAGCAGGCGGCGCTCGTGCTGCCGCTGATCGCGGTCGCGCTCTGGCAGCGGGTCGACCAGAAGACCACCTTCGGGCTCACGGCCCCCGGCGGCCGGCGCTGGCCGCTGGCGGCTCTCGGTGGTCTGCTCGCCGGCGCGGGCCTGTTCATCCTGGGTGCCGCGGCGACGCTGGCGGTGCGGGGCACGCACCTCTCGCCGGCCGCCCGCGACCTCGCCACGCGGATCATGGAGCTCCTGCTCGACCGCCCCTGGTGGCTCTCGGGGCTGCTGATCGCGCTGGTGCCCGCCATCTGCGAGGAGCTGTTCTTTCGGGGTTGGGTGCTCGCCGCCTTCGCGGGGGAGCGGCCGGGCCGGCGGCGGGCGGTCGCGGCGGTGCTCCTGCAGGCGGCGGCGTTCGCCGCGTTTCACCTGTTGCCGGAGCGGATGCCGCAGACCTTCCTGCTCGGCGCGGTCCTCGGCTGGATGACGCTCGCGACCGGCAGCCTCCTGCCGGCGGTGCTCGCCCACCTCGCCCACAACGCCGTGCCGCTGGTGCTCGTGGCGCTGGCGACCGAGGGGCACGGCCGCCGACTGGCGGCCGGTGACACCACGACCCTGCCCGGTTGGCTTCTGCCCGCGGCGGCCGTGGCGACGGTCGCGGGCCTGGCGCTCGTGCACGCCGCTCGCCGCAGGTGACGCGAACTCGCACGGGCCTGCCACCTGCGGGCTCGGGGTTGCCCATGCCATCTCGCCGGACGCTCGCTACGCCCATCCCGGGCTTCGCTCGCTCCGTGCCAGCTTCGCTCCGGCATCCTGCCTGCGCTCGCTGCCAAGGCCGGCTCGATTGGCATGGGCAACCCCTCGCAGCCCAACGGTTGACGAGGTGGCAAGCGGATCCCTACGGGATTCGTCTGAACGAACGCCGCGCGCCACAAACGCGCCCGAACACGGCCGCCCGGAGGTGCGGCCGGCGGCAGCGGCCGAAGGCCGGAGTGCCGCCAAGGCTGCAGGGGGCAGGGATGCCCCTGCAGCCTTGAAAAAAGCTAGCGCTGCCCGCGGAGTTCGGCCACCTCGGCCTCGAGCTCGGCGATGCGTTGCTTGAGCGCGGCCACCTCGCCGGAGTCGGCCGCCGCCGGCTTCGCCGCGGGCCCGGCGGCGAGCGCGGCGCCGACCTCGCGCCGCACCTTGTCGAGCTTCTCCTCGGGCAGGAGGCCGTGGGTGAGCATCCGCCCGCGGCCGGGAGGCGAGAGCCAGACGACGAGCTCCTTGGCAACGAGCGCGTCGAGATGGGTCCGCAGCGTGGTGAGGTCGGGGATCTCGTCCATCCGGCTGGCCCGGCCCCGCAGATCGCCCTCGGTCTGCTCGCCGCGGCAGAGCAGCTCTCCGATGATCGCAAGCTCCTCCTTGCCCACGCCCAGCCACTCGTAGGCCAGATGCCGGTACCGCGGGAGCTTGCCGCTGCCGAACACCTCGGCGACCGCGCCGACCGTCTGCAGGCTCCGCACGGCCCGCATCACCTGCTCCTCGTCGAGCGTCATCACGGGGTCGCGGTTGCTCTTCTGGTTGCAGCCGTTCACCAGCGCGTTGAGCGAGAGCGGGTATTGGTCGGGGGTGGTCTTCCCTTTTTCGATCAAGACGCCGAGCACCCGCCGCTCGTTGGCGTCGAGGGGCCGCACGCCCTTGCCGGCCGCATCCCCGCCCGTCGCCGCCGCATCCGTGTCAGTCATATCCATGGGCACAGGATCACTCCGCGTCGCCGGCCGCGTCAACTTCGGGCCAGTCAGCGCCGGCGGGGCAGGATGCGGATGCCGGTGGTGGCCGGGGGCGTGAATGCGGGCAGGGCCGCGTTGCCCGCCAGATCGGCGATCGCCGCGCCCGCCGGGAGCGTGATCTGTCGGGCCACGCGGATGCCCGCCGGCGCCGAGAGACCGGCCGGCACCGTCCAGCGAAACACCAGCCGGTCGGTGCCACTGCCGGAGGCGTACTCGGCCCGCTGGCCCACCCGTCCCACCGCGAGCGGCAGCCGCGGCCTTCCGGTGACGACCACCGGCTCGCTGAACCGCAACACGAACGTGAGCACCGCCCCCGGCCGGTAGGCCGCCGGGCCGGGCACCACCAGGGCCAGCACCTGCGGCCGCAGCGTGTCGGCGGGCGGCTCGGAGGGCGGGGGCGGGGGGTCGCTCGGCACCGTCGAGCCGGGCGCGGCGAACGCGCCGGGTGCCTGCGGGCCGCTCCGGGAGGCCCCAAGGTGATCGTAGGCCACGCTCATGTCGGTGCGGCCCGCGGGCACGGCAGGTCGGGTGGGTGCCGCGGCCCAGCTGAAGGCGGGAATCGCCACGCTCGCCGGCGGCGTGAACGAGGCGGCCAGCGAATAGTCGCCGCGCGCCAGGTCGGCGAAGACCGGTCGCACCGTGTTGATCGCGTTGTTCGCCCCGACGTCCGCCGCGAGCGCGGCCTGCTCGATGCCGAGCGCGTGATCGGCCGGCCCGTTCCAGATCACGTTGCCGCGGATCACGAGGCCGTCGTCGGTGCGGGCGGGGGAGGGAACGTTCGAGCCCGCCGCGGGCGTCCGCGGCCCGGCGATCGTGAACTGCTGCCACTGGGATCCGGCGCCGTCGGGGTTGAAGACCACATTGTTCACGATCACCACGTTCTTGTCGGGGATCGGCTCCTCGCGGCCGGCCGTCGCCGTGCCCCAGCCGCCCCGGGCGAGGTTCGCGGCGCAGGTGGCGGTGTCGCCGTCGCAGCTTCGCGACCCGTGCACCACCTCGATCACGTGGCTGCGGCGGCCGACGTTCACGAGCGTGTTGTGCGCCAGCAGGATGTTGAACCCGCCGTTGACGCCGAAGCCGGCCCCCTCGACGTCGTGGATCACGTTGTTCGTGAAGGCGATGTCGTAGGCCTCGTAGTGGAGCCAGGGGGCCACCATGAACTCGAAGCCCGTCCCCTGGCCGGCCGTGAAGCCGCCGGTGCCGGCG
>Ga0214921_10007739_pt1 | contig 14199 bp, 18 predicted proteins | sample LL1505_MetaG_FD_177992 | JGI IMG/M metagenome (GOLD analysis project Ga0214921, IMG submission 177992) | Freshwater microbial communities from Lake Lanier, Atlanta, Georgia, United States - LL-1505 | ecosystem: Environmental > Aquatic > Freshwater > Lake | place: USA: Georgia | collected... | reverse complement strand
GCACTATTGATTGAGGTGGATGACATGGCGCAGGCTTGCCAAATCGCCAACCTAATTGCAGCTGAGCACCTGGAGATTTGTGCAAACAATCCTGATCAATGGGCCGCGCAAATTCGGCATGCAGGAGCAATTTTTATGGGCTCCTACACCAGTGAGTCATTAGGTGATTACTGCGCTGGACCTAATCACGTTTTACCCACTGCACGGACGGCACGGTTTTCTTCGCCCTTGGGTGTCTATGACTTTATCAAGCGCTCGAGCCTCATTGAGGTGAGTGAGGCGGGTGCACAAACTTTAGGTCCCATTGCCAGTACCTTAGCGCATGGCGAAGGTTTGCAGGCGCATGCGCGTGCAGCCGAGATGCGGCTCACGAAAAAATAACTAGTTTAGAGTTAAGGTAGAAAACTATGAAACGATGTCGCGCAAGGCATCGATGAGTAATTTCATTTGCTCATTTGTGCCAATCGTAATTCGTAGGTAATTCTTGATGCGCGGCATTTTGAAGTGGCGCACGATGATCCCACGCTCACGCAAGGCTAAATACAATTTTTCGCCATCATGTTTGGGATGCTGAGTAAAGACAAAGTTCGCGCTTGATGGAAGCGTCTCAAAGCCCAGACTCTTTAAGCTTTCGATACAGGCGGCTCGAGTCTTCATCACCTCTTGAGTGATTGCATCAAGATGCGCCTGATCTTCAATCGCAGCGATGGCGCCCGCCTGGGCCAATTGTCCTAAAGGGTAGGAATTAAAACTATTCTTAACGCGCTCAAGTCCTGCGATGAGTTCAGGGTGACCCAAGGCATAACCCACTCGTAGCCCAGCTAAAGCCCTCGATTTTGAGAGCGTGTGGGTGATCAGAACATTGGGGTAGTGTTTGTGTAAGAGTGGTACACACGATTCGGTACCATAATCTACATAAGCTTCATCAACCACCACCACGCTTTGGGTATTGGTTTTTAGGAACGCTTCAATTGCTGCGCGCGGGAGTGCACGTCCGGTGGGTGCATTGGGGTTCGGAAAGATGACTCCACCATTTCCACCTAATTGGTTGGTCTTCAGAACATAATCATTGAGATGAATGGCAAATTGACTATCGAGCGCAATCGTTTGGTAGTTAATTCCAAAGAGTTGGCAATAGACGGGGTAGAAGCTGTAGGTGATATCGGGAAAGAGGAGTGGCTTTGGGTGTTTGAGAAGTCCCAGGAACACATGGGCGAGGACTTCATCCGAGCCATTGCCCACAAAAACCTGATTGGGCTTTAGGCCATAGTGCTTGGCGATCGCTTCTTTGAGGGCCTTGGCGTCCGGATCGGGATATAGCCGCAAGCCCTCGTGATTACCTGCAGCAATCGCTGCTAAGGCTTTGGGCGAGGGCCCATAGGGGCTCTCATTGGTATTGAGTTTGACAAGTTTCTCGTGTTTGGGCTGCTCCCCAGGAACATACGGGCTTAAGTTCTGCAGATCGGGGTTCCAAAAGAGGCTCATCGCAATGGGGTCCAAAGAGTAACAATGAAAAAACTGGTGAAGTGATTGATTTTGAATGACAAATGATATTATGAATGCTTAAGACTTATTATTTTTTACTCACATACCATGCGCCAAGCAGATGTCAGTCGTAATACCTCGGAGACCAAGATCCAAATTACTTTGAACTTGGATGGTACCGGCAAAGCGGATTTGAACTCCGGCGTACCGTTTTTAGATCATATGCTCGATCAAATCGCCCGTCACGGCATGATCGATCTCAAGGTGCACGCACAAGGCGACACTCACATCGACGATCACCACACTGTGGAGGATGTCGGTATCACCTTGGGTCAGGCAATTGCGAAAGCGGTTGGTGATAAAGCGGGTATCACACGTTATGGCCACTCCTATGTGCCACTCGATGAGACCTTGTCACGCGTTGTAATTGATTTCTCTGGTCGGCCAGGCTTGGAGTTCAATGTCCCCTTTACCCGCGCGCGGGTGGGTGACTTTGATGTGGATTTGAGCATCGAGTTCTTCCGTGGTTTTGTAAACCACGCCGGTGTCACCTTGCACATCGATAACATTCGCGGTGTGAATGCGCATCACCAGATTGAGACCGTATTTAAGGCTTTTGGGCGTGCACTGCGTATAGCCTTAAGTATCGATCCACGTTCGCCCCATGCGGTGCCATCCACCAAGGGAAGTTTGTAAGACACACTTCTTCTGCCAACGAGATTATTGAGATCGCGATGCACATCGCTATTGTTGACTACGGAATGGGTAATTTGCGCTCGGTTTCACAAGCCTTGCAGCACGTCGCTCCTGAGTGCAAGATTACGATCGCCAGCGATCCTGCCGAGATCTTGCGCTCAGACCGTGTGGTGTTGCCCGGGCAGGGTGCGATGCCCGATTGTATGAAGCAACTACGTTCCTCAGGTCTCATGGATGCAGTGATGCAGTCGGTGCGTGAGAAGCCACTTTTTGGGATTTGCGTAGGTGAGCAAATGCTTTTTGAAGAGAGCGAGGAGCGCAAACCCGGAGTAACGACCAATACAGGATGCCTTGCCTTAATGCCAGGGAAGGTGAAGCGCTTTCAGTTATCAGGTACTCAAGAGGATGGTTCAGAGTTTAAGATCCCACACATGGGATGGAACCAAGTTCGCCAAGACCGTGATCACCCGATGTGGCATGGCATCCCTGACATGACGAGTTTTTACTTCGTGCACAGTTATTATGTTGAGGTGGGTAACCCAGAAGATACTGTAGGATCAACGAATTACGGTGGGTGGTTTACATCGGCTGTGGCTCGCGATACTATTTTTGCTACGCAGTTCCATCCCGAGAAAAGTGCTCAATACGGACTTAAGCTCTATCAAAACTTTGTCGCTTGGCGGCCCTGATTGATTTCAACAAGATGATCTTATGTTGTTAATACCTGCGATTGATATTAAAGACGGACATTGTGTGCGTCTTGAGCAAGGTGATATGAACCGGAGCACCGTGTTCTCCGAAGATCCTGCCGCCATGGCCAAGCACTGGTTGAGTAAAGGTGCGCGGCGTCTGCATTTGGTTGACCTCAATGGCGCCTTTGCGGGTAAGCCCAAGAATGAGGCTGCAATCAAATCGATTCTGAAAGTAGTTGGTAATGACATTCCGGTGCAATTAGGTGGCGGTATCCGCGATCTAGAAACCATCGAGCGCTTACTCGATGATGGCATCAGCACCATCATCATTGGCACTGCTGCGGTCAAGAACCCTGGATTTTTGCAAGATGCCTGCACCGCATTTGCGGGCCACATCATGGTGGGTTTGGATGCAAAAGATGGCAAGGTCGCCACCGATGGTTGGAGTAAGTTAACGGGTCATGAAGTGATCGATCTTGCCAAGAAGTTTGAGGACTACGGCGCTGAGGCGATTATCTATACCGACATTGGGCGCGATGGCATGCTCAAAGGTATTAATTTAGAGGCGACCGTGAAGCTTGCGCAATCCGTTCGTATTCCGGTAATTGCGAGTGGTGGCCTATCGAGTAAGAAGGATATTCAAGCCTTGTGTGCGGTCGAGGATGAGGGTGTCATGGGTGTAATCGCAGGGCGCTCCATTTATAACGGTGATATTGATCTAACTGAGGCACAACAGTATGCCGATCAACTTAGTAAAGCCAAGTAGGCAACGATGCTTACAAAACGAATCATTCCATGCCTTGATGTCACTGCAGGCAGGGTCGTTAAAGGAATTAATTTTGTTGGCTTGCAAGACGCGGGCGATCCGGTTGAGGTTGCAGAGCGGTATAACGCGCAAGGCGCTGATGAGCTTACGTTTTTAGACATCACCGCAACATCGGATGGACGCGACCTCATTTTGCCGATCATTGAAGCGGTGGCATCAAAGGTATTTATTCCATTAACGGTCGGCGGTGGGGTGCGTGCTACGCAGGATGTGCGTCGCTTACTCAATGCCGGGGCTGATAAGGTGAGCATGAACTCCTCAGCGGTCGCCAATCCGGATTTGGTTTCGGATGCGTCTGCGCACTATGGCTCGCAATGCATCGTGGTAGCGATTGATGCCAAGCAAACCGCCCCCAAGCGTTGGGAGGTGTTCACGCACGGCGGTCGTAAAGGCACGGGTATAGATGCGATTGAGTGGGCTATGGAGGTCGCAAAGCGAGGTGCCGGTGAGATCCTGCTAACCAGTATGGATCGCGATGGCACCAAGGATGGCTTTGATCTGGAGCTCACGGCTGCGGTAAGCAAGGCGGTTTCAGTGCCCGTGATTGCTTCTGGTGGTGTGGGTGGCTTGCAGGATCTTGTGGACGGAATTCAGATTGGGAGAGCCGATGCGGTGCTGGCGGCGAGTGTCTTTCATTACGGACAGCACAGTGTGCAAGAGGCAAAGCACTATATGGCTAAGCAGGGAATTGCGATTAGACTCTAATCATCATGACCAACGCTAAATTTATAAAGACATCGGGTTTGGAACCAGGCCCATGGCTTGATCGGATTGTTTGGAACGATCAAGGCTTAGTACCAGTGATTGCTCAAGAGGCCTCATCGGGTGATGTGCTGATGATGGCTTGGATGAACCAAGCGTCTTTAATGCAAACTTTGCAAAAAGGTGAGGCGGTCTATTGGTCGCGCTCGCGCAACAAACTTTGGCATAAAGGTGAAGAGTCGGGTCATACACAAACCGTGCGAGAGATTCGGTTGGATTGCGATGGCGATACGCTTTTACTGATCGTGGATCAAAAAGACGGAATCGCTTGCCATACCGGTAGACACAGTTGCTTTTTTAATGAGTGGGACTCGGTGGCTAGCAATTGGGTCGATACAATAAAGCCATGAGTAGCTCGAATCAGTCGAACCAAAAACCCAACCTCGATTCCATCTTGGCGCATCTCGCCGATGTGGTTGATAGCCGTCGTGCTGATTTAGCAAGTGGCAAGATCGATGCCGGAAGTTCATACATTGCCCAGCTATTTACGAAGGGCGACGATGCGATTTTGAAGAAGATTGGGGAGGAGGCCACCGAGACCGTGATGGCGGCCAAGGACTCGCGCCAGAATCAGCTCGACCCCAAATACCAACAGTTATTGGTCGGTGAGATGGCTGACCTGTGGTTTCATTGCCTGGTGGCGCTCTCCCGTTTTAACTTACGACCAGAGGATGTGTTGGCTGAACTCAAGCGTCGCGAGGGTACTTCGGGGATTACCGAGAAGGTCAGTCGCAAAACGTAGTGCTTACCCCCAGTTCGCTGGTTTTTGGGGTTAATTCAGGTAAGATGCCAGCCTATGAAACATCCAAGCTACGACCCAAACTGCATTTTTTGCAAAATTGTTGCCGGGGAAATTCCTTGCCAGAAGGTCTATGAGGATGATGAAATTCTGACATTTAGGGACATTAATCCTGCCGCCCCAGTGCATTTATTACTGATTCCTAAAAAGCACATACCGATGCTAGAGTCAGCCGCTGCCCACGACGCGCCATTGCTAGGTAGAATGATGGAATTAGCCCCGCGTTTAGCTTTCCAAGAGGGATGTCGCCCCGGTAAAGAGGGGGGATTTCGGGTGATGGTGAACAATGGCGCGGATGGGGGTCAGGAGGTTTATCACTTGCATTTGCATGTGATGGGCGGACCGCGCCCCTGGAAAAAATAATCCGAGGAGAAATTGAGATGGGCTCATTTAGCATTTGGCACTGGTTAATTGTACTGGTCATTATTTTGTTGGTTTTTGGTACCAAGAAACTTCGAAATATTGGCTCTGACCTTGGCGGTGCCGTAAAGGGTTTCAAAGATGGTATGAAGACCAATGAAGAAGCCAAGACGGAACAGATTCAGTCGCAAACCCCTGCCCCAGCCGATAAGACCGTTGATGTGCAAGCCAAGGATGTGAACAAGTCGTAAGACCTGATCAAACCAGACATAAAAACTAAAAACTAGCGATGCATCGATGATTGATCTTGGTGTATCAAAGCTCGCCCTGATTGCGGTGGTGGCTTTGATTGTGGTGGGTCCTGAACGTTTACCCAAAGTGGCTCGCATGGCAGGTAACTTATTTGGTCGTGCCCAGCGTTATATGGCGGAAGTGCGCTCTGAGGTCAACCGCCAGATTGAACTGGACGAGTTCAAGAAACTGCGCGAGGCAAGTGCGGATGCCATGAAGGAGATGGAGAGTTCCCTCAATGCCACCGTGCAAGAAGCGAGCGTGAATCTGAGCGATCAGGCTGAACCCAAGGATGATTACGCGAGCGCCATTCTAGAGTCTTCCCCGGATGTGACGAAGGTGTATCGAGATGCACTTCGTCAAGGCCGTGATAGTTGGGGTGTCAAGCGAACAGCCAGACCCCTTTGGTATAAACATTCGGCAGGTATGCGTACTCGAGTTCAATCGGGCGCTGCCCGGGTGAAGCGCTTTAAGCGCCCAGCGCTTACTAAGTAAATCGACCCAAACAAGTCAAGAATAGATAACGATGTCCGATACCAAGCCAGGTCAGAGCGAAGAGACTGCAAAAGGGGGCGAGGGTTTTCAAGAAACCTTCATGTCGCACCTCTTTGAGCTGCGCGATCGGGTGGTCAAATCCGCGATTGCGGTGATTGTGGTCTTTGTTTCACTGGTCTATTGGGCCCCCGATATTTTTCATCTTTTTGCTAAGCCACTATTGGATGCCCTCCCGGCCGGGGGCAAGATGATTGTGACCGATGTAACCGGGTCTTTTTTTGTGCCGATGAAGGTCACGATGCTCGTGGCATTTTTGATTGCCCTCCCCATTGTTCTTTATCAAATGTGGGCCTTTATTGCCCCGGGGCTATACACCCATGAGAGAAAATTAGTATTACCACTGGTAGTAAGTAGTTACTCACTATTTTTAGTGGGTATGTCGTTTGCTTATTTCCTGGTCTTCCCAACGGTCTTTCAGTTTATGGCAAGCTATAACGCTCCGTTGGGTGCCGATATGTCGACTGACATTGATAAGTACTTAAGTTTTGCCATGTCGACCTTTTTAGCCTTTGGGATTACCTTTGAAGTCCCAGTGGTTGTGGTGGTTCTCGTCAAAATGGGGATTGTGAGTATTGAAAAACTGAGAGAAATTCGGCCTTATGTGATTGTAGGGGCGTTTGTGATCGCTGCCATTGTGACTCCCCCAGATGTTCTATCCCAGCTTTTATTGGCAATCCCCATGTGCCTACTCTATGAACTCGGGCTTTTAATTGCTCGTTTCTACCTACCCAAAACCCAATCCCAAGAAGAAAAATCAGAATAATTTCATAAATTATTGATTTATATGGATTAAATTAGGTAAAAATCTCTGTTGCACCAATACAACGAATAGTCTTAAAGAGGGCCCAAAGGGCTGTAATTACATACAAAAACCGGATAATTCAATAGTCCTGAAGAAATTCAGGCATTTCTTAATTTATGGAGATTTAAACAATGAAAAAATCACTATTTGCACTCGCCGCTGTAGGTGCGTTTGCTGGTGCAGCGCAAGCTCAGTCCAGCGTGACTGTTTACGGTATTTTGGACGTGGGTTATGCAGGCGCCAATCAGCGCATACAAACGCCTGCTGGAGTTACTTCCAAGGGTACTGCCAGCCAATTTCAATCAGGTGGATCTGAATCCACAAACCGTATTGGTTTTCGTGGTACAGAAGATTTAGGTGGTGGCACAACAGCTAGCTTCGTATTTGAGAGCAGCCTAAATACATCAACCGAAAACTGGTCTCCACAGATTCGTCAAGGTTGGGCAGGCTTAGCTCAAAAAGGCTTGGGCGCAGTCAGAATTGGTACACAAAATTCTCTGATTTGGCAGTTAGCTGCCCCAATGACCGTTGGTCAATTAAACAATATTACTGGTTCGGTAATTAATGCCACCAACGTTGGTGCACCACTTGCAACTGATATCGTTAATGCAAACAGCGGAGTTGCATTTACAAATCGTACGCAACGTACGCTGCAAATAGATACTGAGCGTATGGCTGGTTTCCAAGCCAAAGCAATGTATGTGCTGAACAATGCCAACACAACACAGACATCTAACGTAGCCCCAACTCAGGGATACACTGGTGGAACGAATAACTTTAATGGTTGGGGTGTAAGCTTAGATTACACGGGCATCCCCAAGTTCCGTATTGCTGGTGCCTATCAAGCGTTGAATGCTGATAACCCTTACACAGCAACTGCAGCACAAGTAGCCTCTGGAGCTGGTTATACAGTTGGCACTCCTGTCCCAACTGGCGGTAATGGATTTGCAGCTGCTGGTACAAACGTGCGCGATAATCAAGGCTATGCAGCAGCTATGTACGATTTTGGTATCTTAACTGCTTATGTTAACTATGTAACACGTCATGTTACTTCCCAGCAAACCTCCAATGTTTTCCTTAAGCGTAATGCGCAAGAGATTGGTGTTCGCGGATATGTAACCAAAACTATTGAAGGATGGGCAAGCGTTGGTAATGGACGCTATAACGCATTTGGCGCTAGTTCACCAACAGCTAATATTGCTGGTTTCCAAGTTGGTTCCAATTACTGGATGAGCAAGCGTACTAACTTGTATGCAATTTATGGTCAGACAGGGACAACTAGCACAACTGCTAACTCTGCAATGAATACCAACAACTACGCTGTTGGTGTCCGTCACACTTTCTAATCTAACGCTAGCATCTGCTAGTTAAGATTAGTTTGGTAGCAAATCAGCCCACTGTGCGAGCACAGTGGGTTTTTTCTTTATTACTTTTGGTTTAGCTTGAGGCGTTGTTGGTTGATGCGTGCCTGTTGTTGATTGAGCCGCGTTTGTTTAGCTACTCGCCGCGCAGCATCTAGTTGAGTCTTTAGTTGGTCTACACGCTGCTGTTGGGGTGAGGTGGGCTTGGTGACTTCGCAGATTTGCATACTAGTACTTATGGTGCGGTGTTGGTCACATCACGTCATGCCACGCTGCGTTCAAACACTCGTCGTGCGTGCTCACTTGCAGCATTGATTTGCGCATCCAGTTCACCCACCTCCACCGTACGTTTCACAGTTTCTAGCGCCGTAATCAATGCCTCCTCATCAGCAACTTCAATGCTGTATTTTCCTTTAGCAAGCTCAATCACTTGTGTGCCATCTGTGTGCAATTAATCACACAGATGGATACATCATACAAAGCGCTTTTCATCTTATTGCGATAGCAAAGTAACCCGCATCATTTTTTTAGGCTATCTCGAATTTCTCTTAATAGAACAATATCCTCGGGTGTGGGTGGTGCTGGCTTAGGCTCTTGATCTCGAATTCGGTTGATGATCTTTACCATTTGGAAGATTACAAATGCCAGTAGGATGAAGTTAATCGAGATGGTGATGAAATTGCCATAGGCAAAGATTGGGATGCCGGCCTTTTTGAGGGCATCAAAGGTTCTTGGTACGTTATCAGGGACTGTACCGAGCACAATGAAGAGGTTAGTGAAGTCAATTCTGCCCCCCAGAAGGGTGGAAATTAGGGGCATCACAATGTCATTAACCAAGGAATCAACGATTTTTCCAAAGGCGCCCCCAATAATGACTCCGACTGCAAGGTCAACCACGTTACCCCGGACTGCAAAGGCTCTAAATTCATTCATCATTTTGGATGCCACGGTCTTCTCCTGGTATTTCTGTGGGTTAGGTCGTTTTTGACCGAAATTAAGCGGGTATTTGGCTTTTTACCTTAAAATAAAAGGTTAATGCAATTCGCCCTTTGGAACTGTTATTTGATTTAGGCACAAGGATAGATCGTACATGAGTGATACCCCAAAAATGGATAAAGACCGCCGGACATGGCTAATAGCAACCTCCGCTGTAGGTGGTTGCGGTGCTGCTGCAGTTGCCTACCCATTTCTAGATAGTTTTCAGCCGTCAGAACGGGCCAAAGCTGCTGGAGCTCCTGTTGAGGTTGATATCTCTGGTATGAAGCCCGATGAGATTCGTACGGTTGAGTGGCGCGGTAAGCCGGTTTGGGTTCTGCGTCGCACCCCAGAGCAAGTGGCTCAGCTCCCGAAGCTGGATGGTGAGCTGGCTGACCCCAAATCCTTGAGAGACCCTGCTGCTCTGACACCTCCTTATGCCCGTAACGACCATCGCTCAATTAAACCAGAGTATTTAGTCGCAGTTGGTATTTGTTCGCATTTGGGTTGCTCGCCGACGGCAAAGTTGCAAGCCGGCCCCCAGCCATCCTTACCGAATGATTGGCCAGGCGGCTTTTTGTGCCCGTGCCATGGCTCCACCTTTGATTTGGCTGGCCGCGTCTACAAGAACAAGCCTGCTCCCGATAATCTCGAGGTACCGCCCCATATGTATTTGAGTGATACCAAGATTTTGATTGGTGAGGATAAGAAGTCGTAATTTGTTTATTCAATTATTAGTTACTGATTTAGGAAACTAACCATGGCATTTCAAGAAATTAAAGTCCCTGATAACGCCTCTGTTGCCCAAAAAGGCCTGGCGTGGGTGGATTCGCGCTTTCCATTGAGTAAGCTCTTTAAAGAGCATATGAGCGAGTACTATGCTCCAAAGAACTTTAACTTCTGGTACTTTTTTGGCTCCTTAGCCATTGTGGTGTTGGTGATTCAGATTGTGACCGGTATTTTCCTCGTCATGAACTACAAACCGGATGCCATAAAAGCATTTGACTCGGTGGAGTACATCATGCGCGAGGTTCCTTGGGGTTGGCTCATTCGCTATATGCATTCGACTGGCGCCTCGATGTTCTTCGTGGTCGTTTACCTGCATATGTTCCGTGGCTTGATCTATGGTTCTTATCAAAAACCGCGTGAACTCATTTGGATCTTTGGTTGCACCATATTCTTATTATTAATGGCTGAGGCATTCTTGGGTTATCTCTTACCTTGGGGCCAAATGTCCTACTGGGGTGCTCAGGTGATTATTAATCTCTTTGCTGCCATTCCCCTAATTGGCCCAGACCTAGCCTTATGGCTACGCGGTGATTATGTGGTGGGTGATGCAACTCTGAATCGCTTCTTCTCTTTGCACGTGATCGCCTTGCCATTGGTCTTGGTCGGTTTAGTCGCGGCACATATCATTGCTTTGCATGAAGTAGGATCAAATAACCCTGACGGCATTGATATTAAGAATAATTTAGATGCTACAGGTAAGCCAGTCGACGGTATTCCGTTCCACCCATACTATTCGGTGCATGACATCATGGGTCTTGGAGTATTCCTCATGATCTTTGCTGCCATTGTGTTCTTTGCACCTGAGATGGGTGGCTACTTCTTAGAGGCGAACAACTTTATTCCAGCTGACCCTCTGCAAACGCCATCGCACATAGCGCCGGTGTGGTACTTCACGCCGTTTTATTCAATGTTGCGTGCTACAACAACTCCATTCCTAATTCCTCTGTGGATTTTGTGCGCAGTCATTTTGGGAATGGTGATTAAGACTAACAAAGACATTCGGGTGAAAGCAGTGTGTGCTGGCATTTTGGCTGCTCTTGCGGTTGGCTTTTACATCTTTGATGCCAAGTTCTGGGGTGTTGTCATCATGGGCGGTACGGTCGTGATTTTGTTTTTCTTGCCTTGGCTCGATAAATCACCAGTGCGCTCGATTCGGTATCGCCCTGATTTTCATAAATACATTTACGGCACCTTCATTGTTAGTTTTGTGATCTTGGGTTATCTCGGTATCAAACCGCCTTCACCACTCTTTGAGAAGATCTCACAGATCTGCACGATTTACTACCTGGCATTCTTCTTTGCTATGCCCTGGTGGAGCAAGATGGGTACCTTTAAGCCTGTCCCTGATCGTGTGACCTTTGAGGCGCACTAATCCATAAGAATAATAGAAGATATTAGGAATCCAGATGAACCATTCTCTTTACATGATCGGTGCGCTTAAGAAGCTTGTTGTGGCTAGCTTGGGTAGTTTTATGCTTAGCGCTGCATTTGCTGCTGGAGGCGATTTTCCACTTGATAGCGCACCTAACCGCGTTAACAACAATGCTTCCTTACAAAATGGCGCCAAGATTTTTGTGAACTACTGCTTAGGTTGCCACTCTGCAGTGAACTTACGCTATAACCGTCTGCGCGACATTGGTTTGAGTGATCAACAGATTAAAGATAATTTGATCTTAGGCGATCAAAAAGTCGGCGATCTAATGACGATTGCCATGTCGCCCAAAGATGCTAAAGCGTGGTTTGGTAAAGTTCCTCCTGATTTATCGGTGGAGGCACGTGCCCGAGGTGCTGATTGGCTGTACACCTACTTCCGTACTTACTACAAGGACGAAGAGAGCCCAACAGGCTGGAATAACCTCGTCTATCCTAATGTCGGCATGCCCCATGTATTGTGGGAGCTCCAAGGTGAGCGCATCGCTAAATTTGAGAATGTCAAAGATATTAAAGATCCAAGTAAGGGCACAAAGGTTTTCAAAGGTTTTGAACAGACCAGCCCTGGATTAATGAAGCCCCAAGAATATGATGATAATATTGCAGACCTTGTTTCATTTATGTCTTGGATGGCTGAGCCTACCCAGTTACAACGTAAGCGAATTGGTGTCGTAGTCCTTCTCTTCCTCGCGATCTTTACCTTGATTGCATGGCGTCTGAATAAGGCATATTGGAAAGACATTCGCTAAGCGATAGTTTGGCGTATTTTGATTATTTGATTTGAAGGATATTTGCTTATGATGGTGTTGTACTCGGGTACCAATTGCCCATTCTCACAACGCTGCCGCCTAGTTCTCTTTGAGAAGGGCATGGACTTTGAGATTCGTGACGTGGATCTCTTTAATAAACCTGAGGATATTTCGGTAATGAATCCTTATGGTCAAGTTCCGATTTTGGTAGAACGTGATCTGATTTTGTATGAGTCCAACATCATCAACGAGTATATTGACGAGCGTTTTCCTCATCCTCAGTTAATGCCCCCCGATCCTGTGGCGCGCGCTCGCGCTCGGTTATTTCTCTTTAACTTCGAGAAAGAACTCTTTGTTCACGTCAGTGCACTTGAGAACGAGAAGGGTAAAAGTGCTGAGAAACTCCATGAGAAAGCTCGCATTGCTATTCGCGATCGCTTGACTCAATTGGCTCCCGTGTTTGTGAAGAATAAGTATATGTTGGGTGATGAGTTTTCAATGTTGGATGTGGCAATTGCTCCTCTGTTATGGCGCTTAGAGCACTATGGCATTGATCTTTCTAGAAATGCTGCTCCACTTCTGAAATATGCTGAGCGTATCTTCAGTCGCCCTGCTTATATTGAGGCCTTGACCCCTTCTGAAAAGGTTATGCGTCGTTAATCGAAGCATCTTTGTCGCTACCTTAAAATAGAGTTATGGCTAGCGAAACCCCAAGTACCAAACCGTATCTGATCCGTGCTCTGCATCAATGGTGTACGGATTTTGGTTTTACGCCGTTCTTAGCTGTTTTTGTTGATGAACGGGTTGAAGTGCCTATGGAGTTTGTAAAGAACAATGAAATTGTGCTTAATATCTCCTCAGAGGCATGTCATCAGTTACACATTGAAAACGATTGGATTAGATTTCAGGCAAGGTTTGGTGGTGTGCCGAAGAAGGTGCTAGTGCCGGTTACGCATGTATTAGCAATCTACGCCCGAGAGAATGGTCAAGGGATGTCATTCCCCTTTGATCCCGAGACTAGGGGTCCGGTGGATGGGGGACTTAGTAGCCAGGAAGCCTCCAAGACCAAGAACGAGCGCCCGGCTTTGAAGGTTGTAAAGTAAGTTAAAATCTTGGTTTAAAAGGTTAATGCCCCATTAGCTCATCTGGTAGAGCAACTGATTTGTAATCAGTAGGTAGTCTGTTCGAGTCGGACATGGGGCACCAATTTTTTTGCTGCCCCTTCTTCATTGATTAAGATCCACTTTCCTTGTCTCTGGCAGATACAGCATTGCCAAAGTCGCCGCAATTGCTAGGAAAAGAGTTGGATACCAAAGCCCCGCAAGCTGACTCGCAAACTCTTTATTGAGCCAGGTCACAATTAACGGTAGCAATCCCCCGATCCATCCAGCCGCTAGGTTGTGTGGCAAGGTTGCTGCACTATTGCGTGTTCTTGCTGGAAATAGCTCCGCTAGTAGGGCCGTTTGGGGCCCGACGACCAATGCAAGTGGTATTGCAAGTCCAATTAAGGTTGTGCTCATCAGAAAATAATCAGGGGCGCTTTGCATCGACAAAGTTTGTAGTAACTGATAGGCAGGTTGAATTAGGATTGTTCCTAATAATAGTCCGCTAATCACGACTGGACGC